>Ga0307373_10008530_pt1 | contig 15579 bp, 14 predicted proteins | sample OX2MG_FD_202534 | JGI IMG/M metagenome (GOLD analysis project Ga0307373, IMG submission 202534) | Soil microbial communities from Risofladan, Vaasa, Finland - OX-2 | ecosystem: Environmental > Terrestrial > Soil > Coastal area > Acid sulfate soil | place: Finland: Risofladan, Vaasa | collected... | reverse complement strand
CTGTGGCGCCTCAAGCACGCCAATTTATTGCAGACAATCGCACGCGGACGGGGACTATCGCTTCTTCCTTCTATCCTCGCTTATCCGAAGCACACTCTATTTCTGCTCCCTGTCACTCCCACTCGATGGTGCCGGGTGGCTTCGAGGTCACGTCGTAGACCACCCGGTTGATGCCCTTGACCTCGTTGATGATCCGCGTCGCGACGCGGCCGAGCAATTCGTGCGGAAACGGGTAGTAGTCCGCGGTCATGCCGTCGGTCGAGGTCACGGCGCGGAGCGCGCAGACGTGATCGTAGCTGCGGGTGTCGCCCATCACGCCGACGGTCTTGACCGGCAGCAGCACGGCGAAGGCCTGCCAGATCGCATCGTAGAGCCCGGCGTTGCGGATCTCCTCGAGATAAATCGCGTCGGCCTTGCGCAGGATGTCGAGCTTCTCGCGGGTGATCTCGCCGGGTATGCGGATGGCGAGGCCGGGACCGGGGAAGGGATGGCGCTTGACCATGTCTTCGGGCAGGCCCAGTTCGCGGCCGAGTGCGCGCACCTCGTCCTTGAAAAGCTCACGAAGGGGCTCAACGAGCGTCATCTTCATGCGCTCAGGCAGGCCGCCGACATTGTGGTGTGACTTGATGGTGACCGAAGGGCCGCCCGAGAAGCTTACGGATTCGATGACGTCGGGATAGAGCGTGCCCTGGGCGAGGAAATCGGCGCCGCCGATCTTGTGCGCCTCCTCGTCGAACACGTCGATGAAGGTGGCGCCGATGGTCTTGCGCTTGCGCTCGGGATCGGTGACGCCGGCAAGCTTATGCAGGAACAGGGCGCTAGCGTCGCGGTGGACCAGCGGAATGTTGTAGTGGTCGCGGAACAGGCCGACGACCTGCTCGGACTCGCCGGCGCGCATCAGGCCGGTGTCGACATAGATGCAGGTCAGCTGGTCGCCGATGGCGTCGTGGAGGAGCACGGCGACGACCGATGAATCGACGCCACCCGACAGCCCCAATACCACTTTGCCCGGGCCCACCTGTTGACGCACGCGCGCGATGGCCTGCGCCTTGAACGCTGCCATCGACCAATCGCCGCGGCAGCCGGCGACATGGTGCGTGAAATTCCTGAGCAGCGCGGTGCCGTGCGGCGTGTGCATCACTTCGGGATGGAACTGCACGCCGTAGAAGCGCCGCGTGTCGTCGGCGATGGCGGCAAACGGCGCGCCGTCGCTGATGCCCACGACCTTGAATCCGGGCGGCAGCACGTCGACACGGTCGCCGTGGCTCATCCACACCTGCTCGCGCTGGCCCTTCTTCCACAGGCCGTCGAACAGCTTGCAGTCGGCGGTGACATCGAGAAAGGCGCGGCCGAATTCGCGGTGGTCGGATGGCGAAACGCGGCCGCCCAGTTGCGCGCACATGGTCTGCTCGCCATAGCAGATGCCGAGCACCGGCACGCCGAGCTCGAACACCTTCTGCGGCGCACGCGGCGAAGCGTGCTCGTGCACCGAGGCCGGACCGCCCGACAGGATCACCGCCTTGGGCGCGAAGGCGGCGAGCTTCTCGGCCGTCATGGCGAAGGGATGGATCTCGCAATAGACGCCGCTCTCGCGCAGGCGCCGGGCGATGAGCTGCGTCACCTGGCTGCCGAAATCGAGGATGAGGACTTTCTCGGCGCTCGGCGCGGTCATGGTGCGGGCATCATCCTTGAGCGGGCGCGTCGGGCGCAACCGCCTTGCGCTCGACGACGGCGACGAAAAACCCATCGGTGCCGTGGCGCGCCGGCGTGAGGTGGAGCATCGCGCCCTTCTCCGGCGCCTTGCCACCGATCGAATCGCGCCAGACCCGCCAGGCCGGCAAGAGCACGAAGTCGGAATGCGTGCCGAGGAAGGCCTCGACCTGGTCCTCGTCCTCCTCGTTGAGCAGCGAGCAGGTGGCATAGATCAGCCGCCCGCCCGGCTTCACCAATCGCGCCGCCGAATCGAGAATCTCGGCCTGGAGTGCGGTCAGCTCGGCGAGGTCCTCCGGCGTGAGCCGCCACTTGGCGTCGGGATTGCGCCGCCAGGTGCCGGTGCCGGTGCACGGCGCGTCGACGAAGACGCGATCGAAGCTCGCCTTGTGCCGCTTGACCCATTTATCGCGCGCACCCGACAACGGCACGCGCTGGACGATGCTGGCGCCGGCGCGGCGCAGCCGCTCGGTGGCGCGTTCGAGCCGCCGGGCGGAGATATCGCTGGCGATGAGGTGGCCGCGATTGTTCATGCTGGCGGCGAGCGCCAGCGTCTTGCCGCCGGCGCCGGCGCAGAAATCCATCACCCGCATGCCGGGCTGCGCGTCGGCAAGCAACGCCGCGACCTGCGAGCCTTCGTCCTGAACCTCGATCAGGCCCTGGCGGAACGGCTCCAATTGGCCCAAGGGCACCCGCTCCTTGAGGCGCAAGCCGAGCGGCGACAGTGCGGTCATCTCGGCTTCGATGCCGGCGCGTTGCAGCGCGATGCGCGCCTTGCCGCGATCGCCCTTGAGCGTGTTGACACGCAGATCGAGCGTCGCCTCGCCGTTGAGCGCCGCGGTCTCGCGGGCCAGATCCTTGCCAAGCGACGCCGCGAGATGCGGTCCGAGCCACTCGGGATAGTTGCCGCGCACGTGCGGCGGCATGTCCGGGTGCGCGAGCGCGCGGCCGGCGAGCGACGCGACCATCTCGGTTTCGTCGGCCGTCAGGGTCGCCGGTCTAAACCGGTCGCCGTCGCAGGCGTCGCGGATCGCGCTCGCGTGCCAACCTTCCACCAGCGCCAGCGCCGCCAGCATGCGGCACCGCGTGTCCGCCAGCAGGCCATTGCCGGTGCGCCCGATCCACCAGTCGAGCTGCGCGCGATGGCGCAGCACGGCATAGATGTGGCCCGAAATCGCCGCGCGGTCGGACGAGCCGGCAAAGCGGTGGCGGCGGAACCAGTTGGCGACGATGTCGTCGGCGGGCGCCGTTCCCTTGTCGATTTCCGCCAGAAGCCCGATTGCCGCCTCGACTTGCGCGCCCGGCGTCACAGTTCCTGCCGGTAGTTCGGCGACTCGCGGGTGATGGCGATGTCGTGCACGTGGCTCTCGCGCAGTCCCGCGCCGGTGATGCGCACGAATTTGCAGTTGCGCTGCATCTCGGCGATCGTCCGGTTGCCGGTGTAGCCCATTGCCGCCTTGAGGCCGCCGACGAGCTGGTGGACGACGTTGGCGACCGGGCCCTTGTGCGGCACGCGGCCCTCGACGCCCTCGGGCACCAGCTTGAGCTCGCTTTGGACTTCCTGCTGGAAGTAGCGGTCGGCCGAGCCGCGCGCCATCGCGCCCACGGAGCCCATGCCGCGGTAGGATTTGTAGGAGCGGCCCTGATAGAGGAACACCTCGCCCGGGCTTTCGTCGGTGCCGGCAAAGAGCGAGCCGAGCATGACGCAATCGGCGCCGGCGGCGATCGCCTTTGCCAGATCGCCCGAGAACTTGACGCCGCCGTCGGCGATCACCGGCACGTTCTTCTTCCGGCAGGTCTCGACGACGTCGAGGATCGCGGTGAGCTGCGGCACGCCGACGCCCGCGACGATCCGGGTTGTGCAGATCGAGCCCGGGCCGATGCCGACCTTCACCGCGTCGGCGCCGGCGTCGACCAACGCATCGGCGCCCTCGGGCGTGGCGATGTTGCCGGCGACGATCTGGGTGTAGTTGCTGAGCTTGCGGATGCGGTTGACGGTATCAAGCACGCGCGACGAGTGGCCATGCGCGGTGTCGACCACGAGCACGTCGACGCCGGCATCGAACAACGCCTCCGCGCGCTTGACGCCGTCCGGTCCGGTGCCGGTGGCGGCGCCGACGCGCAGCCTGCCGGCTTCGTCCTTGGTAGCGTTGGGAAAACGCTGCGATTTCTCGATGTCTTTGACGGTGATCAGGCCGACGCAGCGGAAATCCTTGTCGACCACCAGGACCTTCTCGATCCGGTGCTGGTGCAGCAGCTTCTTGGCTTCTTCGCGCGTCACGGTCTCGCGCACGGTGATCAAGTGGTCCTTGGTCATCAGCTCGGCAATCGGCTGACTGGGATTCGAGGCAAAGCGGACGTCGCGGTTGGTGACGATGCCGACGAGCTTCTGCGTCTGGCGCTCGACCACGGGAATGCCGGAAATCTTGTTGTCGGCCATCAGCTTGAGGGCATCGGCCAGCGTCGCATCGGGAGCGATGGTGACCGGGTTCACCACCATGCCGGCCTCGAACTTCTTTACCTTGCGGACCTCATCCGCCTGTTCGGAAATCCCAAGATTGCGATGCACGATGCCGAGGCCGCCGACTTGCGCCATGGCGATCGCGAGTGCGCTTTCTGTCACCGTGTCCATCGCCGCTGAAACCAGCGGAATGCCCAGCCCGATCTCGCGCGTGAGGCGCGTGCGCGTGTCGGTTTCGGTGGGAAGGACGGCGGAGGCCGCGGGCACAAGCAGGACGTCGTCGAAAGTCAGCGCCTGCCGGATATCCATTGATGCCTCCCGTTCGCCCGGGGTCGGGCGAGGTTGGCGCCGCATAATACACGGAAGCGCCCCTAAGGGAAGCGCGCCAAGCGCCCGGCGGCGCATGCCTCGGATGCCGGAAAGCCTAGATGCCGCGGCCGCGAAAGCCCTGCCCGACCAGATAGACTTCGGCCGACTCGCTACGCGACGCCGGCGGCTTGGCATGGCGGATCTGCGCGAAGTCGCGCTTGAGGCGCTGCAGCAATTCGCCCTCTGCGCCGCCTTGATAGACCTTGCAGACGAAGGCACCGCCCGGGGCTAGCACTTCGGCGGCGAAATCGTACGCTGCCTCGGCGAGCGCGACGATCTTCACGTGGTCGGTCGCGCCGTGGCCGGTCGCCGGCGCCGCCATATCCGAGAGCACAATGTCGGCCGCACCACCGAGCGCCGTCTTGATGCGGGCCGGCGTAGCGGCTGCGGTGAAATCGGCGCGGATCAGGGTTGCACCTGGGATCGGCGGCATTTCGAGCATGTCGACGCCGAGCACAAAGCCCTTGCCCCTGGCGCTGTGGGTGCGCTCCACGGCAACCTGAGTCCAGCCGCCGGGGGCGGCGCCGAGGTCGACTACGCGTGCGCCGGGTTTCAGCACGTGGAAGCGATCGTCAAGCTCCGCCAGCTTGAACGCCGCGCGCGAGCGATAGCCCAGCCGCTTGGCCTCGCGCACATAGGGATCGTTGAGCTGACGCTGCAGCCACTGGGTCGACGACGCCGTGCGCCGCCCCGCTGTCTTGACGCGCACCGCGCTACTGCGTGGCGGCGTGCCGCCCTTCGCGCCGGCACCCATCCGGCTGCCCGAAGGCCACGAACCCTTGCGTGCCATCAGGCCAAGCTCGAGCCGCCGGCGCCGACGAGGCTCATCAGGATGCCTTCGCGGATGCCGCGGTCGGCGACGGCGAGTTGACCGACGGGCCATAGCATGCAGATCGCCTCGAGAATGGCGCAGCCCGCGAGCACGAGATCGGCACGATCATGGCCGATGCAGGGATGCGCCGCGCGGTCGGCATAGGCCATCGACACGAGCCGACGCGTCACCCGTGCGATCGAGGCAAAGTCCAGCGCGCTGCCGTCGACGCGCGCGCGGATGTAGCGCGGCAGATTGAGATAGAGCGCGCTCAGGATCGTGACGGTGCCCGAGCTGCCGATCATCTGCACCTCGCCCGCCCGGATGTGCCGGCCGATGCCGAAGCGCTCCTCGAATGCCATCAGCGGCCGGCGTATTTCCTCGACGATTGCCTCGTAGGTTTCGGCGTCGAGCTCACGTCCGCCATAACGGTCCGCGAAGGTGACGACGCCTTGCGGAATCGAGATCGAGCCGTCGATGACCGGTGGCGCCGCCGGGTCGGACGGCACGGTAACCCATACCAGCTCGGTCGATCCGCCGCCGATATCGAAGACCACTGCGCGCGGCTTGCGCCGGTCAAGTAATGGAGCGCAGCCGTTCACGACCAGCCGGGCTTCCTCGTCGCTCGAAATGATCTCGATCGCAATGCCGGTTACGGCGCGCACGCGGTCGAGGAATTCGGCGCAATTCTGCGCGCGGCGACAGGCTTCGGTCGCGACATAACGAGCCGCCGCGACGCGCCGGCCGGCGACCCGCTGCGCGCAAATCCGGAGTGCTTCGATGGTGCGCCCCATGGCGGCCTCGGACAGGTGACCGGTGGCCGCCAAGCCTTCGCCGAGCCGCACGATACGGGAGAATGCTTCGACGACGCGAAACCCGCTCCGACCCGCGGCACGCGCCATCAGCAAACGGCAGTTATTGGTGCCGAGATCGAGGGCCGCGTAAGTCGGCGTGCCACGTTCTCCGGCCGGTGATCGATCGGATGGCAAGTGAGGTCGCGGCACACGGCAGCTCGTTAAGAGGGGTTTTGCGGATGCTACCGCATGAATTCGCGGAAGCGAAGCAGCCTCGGGCCGAGCCAGCGCGGCATGCCATACGATTATTCGGCAGTGCAGCATAAGGCATGCGGCTTCGGCCGATTAAATGCGGCAACGCCGGTTCGCATATCACGGTCACGAGGTTGCCAATCCCGGCTTTCTCACTGTTCGAAGGAGAATTCTCATGCGTACATTCACCGTTTTGCGGGCATTCGCGCTCGCTGCCGCCCTGTCGGCGCCACTGGCACAGGCCGCACTGGCCGGCCAGCAGGAACAACAGGCGATGACGGGTCAGAATGCGGTCAACACGCCGTTCTTCGGCGCCAACCCGTATTCCAACGCGCTGACCGCGCCCTCGGTCGGCGACTAACCAGCGGCCCGGGCGTTGGGTCACCGCCGGTGGGCGGTGGCTCAACGCGCTCCGTTCTGCCCGTTCTTGAGATTTTCCCGCAGGAAATTGGTCAGCGCTTGCAGCGGCGCCGGCACATGGCGCCGGCTCGGATAATAGAGGAAGAACTCGTCGGTATCCGGCAGCAGCCAATTCTCGAACAGCTGCACCAGCCGTCCATCCGAGGCGCCGTCCTTGACGTAATGCCAGTTCGTGTAGAGCAGGCCGACACCGTCGAGCGCCGCGCGCACCGCCACATCCGGTTCGTTGACGATCAGCGTGCCCTCCGGCATCGCCTCGAAGCTCTTCCCGTTCTCCTGGAAGCGCCACGGGATGAAACTGCCGCCCGGCAGGCGGAAGCGGATCGCGCTGTGGTGAGCGAGATCGCGTGGTGTCGCCGGAGCCGGGTGCCGCGCGAGGTAGCTGGGTGCCACGACCAAAACGCGCCGGATCGGATCGGAAATGCGGACTGCGATCATGTCGCGGTCGATCCGGTCGCTAAGGCGAATGCCGGCATCGAAGCGGCTGGCGACGATGTCGACTAGGGCGGTGTCGACCGAAATATCGAGCTGAATGTCGGGATAAGCGGCGAAGAAGCGCTGCAGCACCGGCGCCAGCACGAAGCTTGCCGCTGGCGGCGGCACGGTCAGGCGGATGAGCCCGGCCGGCTTGTCGCGAAACGCGCGGACCGTGTCGACCGCCGCGTCGAAGTCGGCGATCAGCGGGCGCAGGCGCTCGAGCAGCCGCTCGCCGGCCTCGGTCGGTGCGACGCTGCGCGTCGTGCGGTTGAGCAGGCGTACGCCGAGGCGTTCCTCGAGCTCGCGGATCGTCTGGCTGAGCGTCGATGGGGACATGCCGAGAGCCACCGCTGCTTTGGCAAAGGAACGGCGCTCGGCGATCGCCGCGAAGGCGCTCATCTCATCGAAGCGGGGATTACGCATTATTCCGATTCTCCGAACAGGCTATGCGAATTCTACGCACTCAGGCAGGGCAACCCCTCTGCCATTTTTGCAATGCACCAAAATCGGCAACGCGGGCCTGGCGCCATTCCGAGGACATTCGATGGATGGTGTTCTTTTTGTGACCTGAAGCGCCTTCGGCGCGGCTTCGCAATCGCGCGGCATCGCAGCTGCGCTTGGAGCCGCTCGCGGCCTAATGCACTTGGATGGCGCTTCAGGTTGGCGTTGCCGGCGTGCTGTCGACCGCCGCGCGGTCCGGCAGTTTCTCCGGCTCTTGCCCGGCGTCGGCTTCGGCTTCGGTCTGTTCGGTCTGTGCGGCGAGATAGCGGCCGTAGCGGCGCAACAACCACACCACGCGTTCAAGCAAGCTTGTGATCGCGAACAGCGATTCCTGATCGTGCGCGGATAATGCGTTGCTGGTCGCGATCACCCGGCGACGCAGGCTGTCGACGAGGCCTTCGCGTTCCGATGTCAGCGTCCGCAGCAGCGCAATCTCATCGGCGTTGCGCGTCCGGCAGGTTTCCTCGGCGGTCAGTAACAGCGCGCCTAGTCCCTGGGTTATGTTTTCCGCCAGGGAACGCATTGCCGCATCCTCGAACGGCCGTGTCAGCAGCAGCGCGAGCTCGCCCAACGATTCATGGATCTCGAGCAGCAATCCATTGAAACCCGCGCGATTGGCGGCGCTCTCGAGCACGTCGCGGCTGGCGCCGGTATCGGTCAGATCGTCGAGGAAGCGGCCGATCGCTTTGGCGAGGGTCGTGGCGACCGCGAGCACGGATTCGCGGCGCAGCGTCCTTGCGGCACCCTCCAGATGCTCCGCGATGCCGAGATGCAGCGGCATCAGGCTGGCGACGCGGACCTGTTCACGATCGACCAGCGCCAAGGCGCTCGCCGGCTCGCTGAGTGCGTCGGCATAGAGATAATGTGGCGCCGAAAGGCTTTCCTCCGCCGAGGCCGGCGATAGTCGCCCCAGCAACGGCAGAAGGGCCCGTCCGAACAGGACTTGGATGACGACCGCGGCGACCTGGCACGCGAGATAGATCAACACCACTTGATGCGAAATGCCAACGGCAATCGCGCGTGCGGCACCGACGATCAGCGGCACGCCGAAGGTGCGCTCGATGAAAAACAACGGCAGCAGCAGAAGGACGCCGAGCGTCTTGAACAATGCCTGGAGAATGGCGAGTTGTCGCGCCTTACCGGCGATCCGCAGCCCCATGAAGTACGTGGCGATGCCCGATCCGATGCTGGCGCCGAAGACCAGCAGCGCCGACTGTTCGAGCGTGAGCAACCCCGCCATTCCCATCGCCACGACCATGACTGATATCGCCGCCGAGGATTGCGTGACGACCGCGCCGGCGATGCCGGCGAGCAGTGCGGTCGGCGCCGCGCGCACCGCGATCGCAAGGAAGTCGCGCGCCCAGTACATGGCGTCGAGCTGATGCGAGGCATCGCGCATGAGCTCGAGGCCGAGAAAGAGCATCGCCGCACCGAAGGATGTCGAGACCAATGGCCGCCAGCGCGCCGATCGATCCAGGTTCAGGTAGAAGCAAATTCCGACGGCGCCGATCAGCGCGAGAACGAAAAGGTGAATGTCGATCGCCGCGATCATCACCAGTACGGCGGTGCCGACGTTCGACCACGCAAGGATCGGCGCGGACTCGCCGATGGTGATGAGATCTGCCTTGGCCAGGCTGATCAGGATCACGGTGACGGCGTTGGTGCTCTGCGTGAGCGCGCCGGAGATCAGACCGACGCTCGCGGCGAGCGCGGGGTGACCAGTCGACAGCGTCACCCAGTGGCGGAGCCGCCGTCCCGCGAGCTCGCCCATATTGCCGCTGATGCCCTTGATCCCAATAAAGAACAGGCCGATGCCCGCCAGGAACGAGGCGATGGAATCGAGCGTCAGGGTTGTGCCGCTCACGGCCGCACGCCGTCGCGTCCGTTGCTCGCCATGGCGCCGGGGGCGGGGAACCAAACCACAGGGTGCTTGATAATGGGTCCGATTGCGGCCAGCGGTATTGACATGCCGATTATGCCGGCCGGAGCGGCCGGCGGGAACGCATAGCAGGGGAACATGTGGTTAACAAATTTGGATGTCGGTTCTGTGACACCGGCTCTCCCCAAGTGTGCTCGGCCTGTGCTAAAAAACCCGCGCAACGCCCCTGCTGGGGGATCGTCTAACGGTAGGACAGCGGACTCTGACTCCGCGAGTCTAGGTTCGAATCCTAGTCCCCCAGCCATTTACAGACGGTATTGTGGCGCAAACGCCCCAAGGAATGAATCGCTTGTAGTGGTTTCGTCCCTATCTTCGGGGCATGACCGAAGCGATCGCAGTTCTGGCGCTTCGTCGGAAGCGCCTTCAAATCTCAGGCACGATAGCTCACTATGGCGATCTGGCCGAGAAGCTGAAAACTCTCGGAATCCATGAGAACGCTCGGAACCTGTCGAATAAGATTGCGCGTGGGGGCTTCACGGCGGGGTTCTTCGTCTTATGCCTGATCGCTATCGGTTGTCATACCGTGCGATTGTACGAAGCGGATTAGCGCGCCGATTTCTTGGGTGGAGCATTCTCGCGCTGATCGCTGCCGGGCTTTTATGGTTGGCGACGTTAGCGCCGTCGTATCAAGCGTGCATAAACGAGGGCGGCGGCAATACCGCCAACCAAGAAGCCAAAAAATCGAATGAAGAAGCGCAGCGGCGTATCCCCATCGTTCGGGAATATGTGTTTCTCCGTTGTGAAGGCGCGTTCCTTGACGCTAATAGCGTTTTGCTCACAGCTATTGCCACGCTCGCAATCGCTGGATTCACATGGACACTTAAGCGCTCCACCGACCGGCTGTGGAAAGCCGGCGAGGACCAGCACGCGATCTCTAATCGCGCCTTCGTGTTTATCGACGGCTTCAATTACGAATTGACCACGGCTGCTGATGCCAGGCCGCTCTATGAGCTCGTAGATTTGCCGGAACGTTACCGTGACGACCCCGGCCTCTTCGTTACCCGCTTTGCTGTTCAGCCTCGATGGAAGAACGGCGGCAACACTCCCACAAGGCGCATGACCATTCAGGTGGATTGGCAAGGGCCAGTCGGGCCTATCCCGCCAGAGTATGGCTACAGAAATGCCCGCGAGCCATTCTTCTTGGCTCCAAAGGCGATAGAAGCAAGTCGGTTCCTTGAAATTCCCGCCGCTCAATCTCTTGTTGATTTTGGGGCGTTCCATCATGCCGGGGTGGAACCACTGATCTTCATCTGGGGTCGCGCCGATTACGAGGATGTTTTCGGGAGGCCCCACTTCATTCAATGGTGCCATCAACTCCGGCTTGAGCGTCATCGGCAGGAAAGAATGAGCGCGGGATTCATTCAATGGGGCGATTACAACCGCACCGATGATGATGCTTGATAGCGCGGCCATCGCCGCTGCGGCGCGCACGGCGCGCTCCTAACTCAACTCAACCTCCGGCACATATGGCAACGCCCCAGCAAATACCTTGGGGCGTTTGCGCCATAATACCGGGCCACACGTCACCGCCCGTCTCGGCAGTGGTTCTGGAACGCCGCGAAAGCAGCCGGTCAACTGCCGGGGTGTTCGGTTTGCTCGGCGCGCTGTCGCAACGTTGACTTCAGGATCGCAAGGCGGAATGCAACGGCGCCATACGTCGCCACACAATAGGGAACGGCGTAGGTCAGGAGGACCTTGGTGATATTGATGGTCCCGCCATTCAGGAGAACATCGCCCTGATTGATAAGGTTGAGCACCGTTCCCACGATTGCGGCGACAATGAATGAGCGCCGTGGCACGCCATCGGACATGCAATGCAGGCAAACACGTGATAACCAATTCATCGGGTCACCTTATTCTTTGGCATTCTTCGCCGATCGCTCGCGTATTTCAATCAGTGGCAAAATCCTGCGATTGGTGCGGCAACGGCCGAAAATGATAACGGCGCATAGCGGCCAACGATCGCCAAGAGGGCTTCGCTCAAGCCTGTGCATGCGTTCGGACCATTATCGACTTCATCGACATCGACCCCGCGGATCGGACGCAGCCCATGCTGACGGTCTCTATGCGGCGTTGCTAAGAGTCGCGGCCGATGCTATCGACGCCTGAGCGTTATCGGCGTATCGCGCCATTCTACGATTTGCTCGATTGGCCATTCGAGCATGGCCGCTATCGAGCGCTGCGATCGCAGCTTTTCGTTGGCCTCTCCGGACACATCTTGGACGCCGGTGTCGGTACCGGCCGGAATATGCCGTTTTACCCGCCGGGTGCTGCCGTCGTTGGCATCGACCTCAGCGCGGCGATGCTGGCGCGCGCGGCGCGCCGTCGGACTTTGTCGCGCGCCGCGTCAATTGACCTCCGCGTGATGGATATAACGCGGCTCGAGTTTCCCACTGCGTCATTCGACGCAGCCGTCGCGACGTTTCTGTTTTGCGTCCTGGCCGATGAGTTGCAGCCGGCCGCGCTGCGCGAACTCGTGCGCGTGGTAAAACCCGGCAGGCCGATCCGCTTGCTCGAATATGTGCGGCCACGCGGTGCAGTTCGACGATTCATCTCACGGCTGTGGGCGCCCTGGATCGCGTGGGCGTATGGCGCAAGCTTTGACCGGCAAACGGAGGCGCATATTCGCGACGTCGGCCTTGCCATCGTCTCGAGCCGCTACGTTGTGCCGGATCTCATCAAGCTCATTGAAGTGCGTGCATCGCCTTAGCGCGCACGGTCGTTGAGCCGGTCCCAACGCTGATGCCGGGCGAGCGAGGCACCATCGTCAATGTCATGACGCGCGGCCAACAGGACTACGCACTTCCCGTTCAGATTGCGCCGCGTATCGGCGAGGGCATGTGGGCTCGACCAGCGGACGTTGTGAAACGGGTCAACAAATCGCGGCCGCCGCCGCAGGCCGACGAGCCAATAGCCGCCGTCGTGCGCCGGGCCGAACACGGCATCGCAATGCCCGAGCGCCCGAAACGCGCGCGCGATGTCGTCGCCCGCGATATGTGGCACGTCGCTGCCGACGATCACCACCGGCCCCGGCGAGAGTCGGCGCGCGACCGCTGCCATGCGGTCGCCGAGATTGCCGGTTCCTTGCTGCACGATGTGCTGCCGCGCCGCCCACTCCCGCGACCGGTCGGGCGTCACCGCCAGCCAAGTCAACCAACGGCTGTCGTCCAGGCGGCGCAACGTATGCGCGAGCACGACGCGTTGAACGCGCAAGGCGTTGACCGCGCCGATGTCCCGCGCCAAACGCCGTTTGCCGGTTCCGAGCCGCGGCTGGCGCGCGAAGATCACGAGGTGACGCTTCAAAGCCATGGCCAGCCGTAAAGGCGCCGGATGATGTGCGGCGGCACGCCGGCGAAGTAGAGCGCCAGGCAGCCCACATTGCGCGCGCTCCGCCGGCGCCAGCCATCTTGCCGCCAGCGTTCGGCGGAGGTTCGCGCCGCAGCGCGCAGAACGAGCAGCCGGCGCCGACCGATCCGTCGAACAAAATCGACATCTTCCATCAACGGCCACGGCCGAAAGCCGCCGAGCGCGGCGTAGAAATCGCGGTGGATCAAGAGACCTTGGTCGCCATAGGCCAGTCCAAACCAACGGACGCGCCAGGCGACGACGGCTTCAAGCCGCCGCGCGCTTGGCGAGTCGTCGTCGAGCGCAAAGCGAAACGTTGCCGCCACCTTGGCGTGTTCAGGCAGCGCCATGAATCTTTCGACTTCATCACGCCAGCCCGGCTCGATCACGGTGTCGGCGTGCAGGAACAGCAACCACGCGTTACGGGCTGCCCGTGCGCCAGCGATCAACTGGTGGCCGCGGCCTGGCGCCGTCGCAATTGCACGCGCGCCGGATGCAGCCGCGAGAGCGACGGTGCCGTCGTTCGAGCCGCTGTCGGCGATGATGATTTCGTCCGTGTCGGCAAACGCGGCCAGCGTCGCCGGCAGGCGCGCGGCTGCGTTGAGGGTCGGTATCACCACCGACAGGTTCATTGCATCCGCTTTTTTGCCCATTTGACGATGATCGGCAGCAATGCAATCGCCGCCAAGCCGGCCCGGAGCACCAGCATCTCCGGACTGAACACCTGACCCAGCGGCACGCTGGCGTTGGCGCCAAAGTATGCTCCGAGATCGCTGCCGATCGAGGCGTATGCGAGCGTTCCCGGAACGATGCCGATCACCGTTGCCGCGGCGAAGGTAGGCACTCCGATGCCGGCGAAGGCCGGCACGAGATTGACCGCCCAAAATGGAAAAAGGGGAACCAGCCGCAGGAATAGCAGGTAGGAGAAGGCGTTGCGCGCGAAGCCGTCCGCCATGCGCTTGAGAAGCGGGCCGGCGCGTCGGCGCACGAGATCGCTGATGACGAAGCGGGCCAGGAGAAAGATGATGATGGCGCCGCTCGTTGCACCGATGATCGCGAGCAGCGCGCCAAACCAAAGGCCGAAAAGAAATCCGCCGCTGAGTGTCATGATCGCGCCACCGGGCACTGACAGCGCGATCACCAGGGCGTATGCCACGACGAAGGCCACTGGCGCCAGAATGGGATGACGTCCGACAAAGGCGCGCAACACCATGTCGTGGTCATGAAGCGCCGCCCAGGTCAAATACTGATCGAGGCCCGAGGCGAAGAATGCGATGACGATTCCCGCCAGCACGACCACTGGCAGCAGGCGTTTGACGGTATTGGCTCGGATCAACCGAACCATCCCAACAGGCGCACCAGCGCGCGGGTACGCCTGCTGAAGAGGGTCGGTGTGTAGAACGCGCCCGCTGCACTCTTGCTGATTTCGCTGAGCGTCGGATAGGCCGCGATTGCCGTCGCCAGCGTGCCGATCCGCAACCTTTGTCCAATCGCCAGTATCCAGGGCAGCGCCAATTCGCCGGCGTTATGGCCGACGAGCGTCACGCCCAGTATGCGGCCGCGCGCGGAGGTCATCACTTTGATGAATCCTCGTGTAGCGCTCTCGGTCTGCGCGCGATCGTTGTCCGCCAACGTGGCGCGCAACACGCGAATCGCATCGCCATGCGCCGCGCGCGCCTGCGTCTCTGTCATACCCACCTGCACCAGCTCGGGGTCGGTATAGGTCACCCACGGGAACGCGCGCAGGTCCACCTTGCTGGGAAGCCGGAACAGGGCGTTGCGCAGCACGATGCCGGCGTGATAGCTGGCGAGATGGGTGAATTGATAGCCGCCCGCGACGTCGCCGATCGCATAGATGTGCGGATTGCTGGTGCGCAGTCGCGCGTCAACATCGATGCCCTTCGCGCTGAAGCGCACGCCCGCGGCATCGAGGCCGAGATCTTCGACGTTGGGCTTACGGCCGGCAGCGATGAGCAGATGCGTGCCATCGATCTCACGCTCGGTTTCGGCTTCGGCCACGGTTACGCCGATGCCTCTCGTTTTGCGCGCGATGCGCAGAACCGACGCGGACTCAATGACCGCAATGCCTTCCTCGCTGAAGGCGCGGCGTATGATCGCAACGGCCTCGGGATCGTCCTTCGGTAGCATTGTTCCAACGTCGAGCAAGGTCACCTGCGAACCCAATCGGCGGTGCGCTTGGGCCATTTCGCAGCCGATCGCCCCAGCGCCTATGATCACGAGGTGGTCCGGCGCCGTCACGTTGTCGAACAGAGTCTCGTTGGTGAAGTACGGCACGCCGTCGAGCCCCGGAATCGGCGGCACCGCGGCGCGGCTACCCGTCGCGATCACGAAGCGGCGGGCGCGGACGCGCTGTCCGCCCGCTTCGACGGTGCGTCCGTCGACGAATTTGGCGCGCGCTTGCAACACGGTGCAGCCCAGTCCGACGAAGCGTTCCACAGAGTCGTGCGGGGCGATGGTCGCGATGACGCCGCGCACGTAG
>Ga0307373_10008529_pt1 | contig 15582 bp, 14 predicted proteins | sample OX2MG_FD_202534 | JGI IMG/M metagenome (GOLD analysis project Ga0307373, IMG submission 202534) | Soil microbial communities from Risofladan, Vaasa, Finland - OX-2 | ecosystem: Environmental > Terrestrial > Soil > Coastal area > Acid sulfate soil | place: Finland: Risofladan, Vaasa | collected... | reverse complement strand
TCCCAACAGACGACAACGGGCCAGGACCTGAGTACCCGGCCCCCAGCCCCCAGAATTGAAGTGCGGCTGGAGGGATTCGAACCCCCGACCCTCGGTTCCGTAGGCACATTCCACAGTCAACAGCTAGGGGATTTACTACGAAATATAGCGCGTATCTTTGGAAGAGTGCTCACCTGAGTTCATGGGTGTCCAACGTGATAAGTACATCGATAAGTACATCGACCGGTGCATCTTTCAGGACCTCGAAATCGCTCGAATAGTGAAGATCTGAAGGTCGGATGGAAGGTGCAAATGGAGAGCCCCGAAAACGGGTGTCCTTAATCTTCTTCAATGACCTCCCAGAACCTTCAAGGCGGATCTCCGCGGCACTTAGAACCAAGGCACCACTCCGTCATTGGTCTGCACAAGGGTCTGCTGTGGGTCTAGCGTTGGGCCACTGTGGCGGACTGTACGGACTGGGCCGGAAGCGTAGCCGGACGCATAGATCCAACGAGTTGCCTTGGCATCAAGTTGGTCTTTCCCGATATCGGACCGGGAGGATCTAACGCGGTCCCCGTGAGGGCTACCGATGACCAACGATGGTGGTTGAAACCGACTAACAATCCTCAGGGTCCGCGCGTGACGATCAATGAGTACGTTGTCGGTCAAATTGGAGAACTCATCGGCGCACCCACATGCAAGGTCGCGATCGTAGAGATTGACTCACTCAACGCCGGACCACGTCAAGCCCCAGCCCCACCGCTGGAAGTAGGTTTCGCCTGCGGATCATTCGAAGTTCCCGGTTCACGAGAGCGAAGGACAAATTTAGAATTTCGTAGTCGGGACGACAACAGCTCGCGGCACGTTGGAATCATTGCACTCTGGGATCTCTGTTTTGGAGCAGACCCTCAGTGGCTGTATCAAAGCACGGATGACGAAAGAACTTGGAGCCATGATCACGGTCTCTTCTTCCCGCAGGGACCGAATTGGACCGAACAGTCGTTGGTCGACCACCTTGTCGAAGTTCACCAGCTAGCTGTCGACACAACTGACCTTGACAAACCAACAATCGAGAGAGTCGCGACGAAGATCGACGAATTGCAGCGCAATATGATCGAAACGATTCTCTCCTCAGTTCCTGCCTCGTGGCCGGTCACCGATTCGGAACTAGAGTGCCTTGGCTGGTTCATCCATGAGCGCACCGGACCGGTCGCCGAGAGACTGCGTAGTCTGGTTTGATATCGAAGGAGCCGCATGGGTAGGTACGTCTACTCCGTTGTCCGGTTTGTTCCGGACCCGGCGCGGGGTGAATTCGTCAATGTGGGTGCTGTCATCGGAAGCGACGACACGGCCGAATGGGACGTAAGACAAGTAGGAAGTCTTAAGCGAGCCAAAGCAATCGACGATGGTCGCTGCCTCTCCGCAGTCGCTTCAGTTATCGAGGATCTGACGGGGACAATCTCGGACTACACGGACGCGCTTGAACTCGCCGAGAGCACCGCGCACTTAGACGAGCCTTCAGAAGATTGGCTCACGTCGTTGCACGACTTTTACCGACACGTAGTGCAGGTGTCGCTACCGGCATCGGTCATCTGCGATTCACTTGAAGAGGCATTCGCGTTGGTTTTCGAGGAGGTCGTGATTGGCGAAGCCCCGTCTCGAAAGCCGTATGTACCAAGGACGGTTGCGTCGAGAGAACTAAAGTTGGCGTATCGAGCGCAGCGTATCGTGCGCAACAGTCAACTATTCGAACGGGTTCACATCACATCTGGCAAGTATGAAGAGACACTCGATTTTGCAGTCGTCGGCTCTTCAATTCGTCAATTGGCACAGGCGTGGTCTTTTTCATTGCCGGATCAAAACGATATATCGCAGCGGATTCGAGCTTGGGGCTGGACTTTGGGTCACTTGCTAGAATACGGGGGGGAGGTTGCGCTCCGCGATCAGGTAATTAGAGTGAATAGAGGCGATAATCCAGCACTCGAAATCGTCTACGTTCCACCGAATTCCGACTACGGCAACGAAGCGTTTGACGAGGCTCAATCCGTTTTCGGCGAAATCAACGCCACGATGAGTCCGATGGCAGATGTTGGCAAAGTCGCCGCGCGGGCACAATTGGCACTTGCGGTCTAGCTCGGAGCCGATCACGGTGAGTTCAGTAGATACTCGCTCGAAACGTTTCCCGAAAGATGCCATGAGACGTTTCGAACGTCCCTATCACTTATCACCACGACTAGGAGTGCGGTTGTGCGGCTTCCAACCCCGAGCATTGGTTCCGTAGGCACATTTCGCAATCAACAACAAGGGGACTTCCTATTAAATATAGCCCCAAGCGCCCGAAGGAGGTTCACCCAAGTGCATGGGTGTTCAACACGATAAGTACATCGATAAGTACTCTCAAGAAACCACGTGACTGAGAAGCCACAATGGACGTGAAGGTCATTCCTCCTTCGGTGCGAGACGCGAACAGAGTTGACGGACATGGAACCAGAATTGATTGGTGTAACACTTCAAGGCCCACCTCCGCTTGGACGAGTCCATATCCGTTGTGAATCGGGACTATCGGTCTTGTATGGACTAAATGGCGCTGGCAAGACTTCTGTCCTCAGAGCAATGAGGACGGCGCTCACCGGAATACGGGGCGAAGGACTTGCGGCCCTTCACGTCCGTTACGCGAACCCGAGCCGCCGACTCGATCCTGATGAGGTTGATTGGTCTCCAGAAGGGCCGCTAGTGCAGCATCTAGAACGAGAGAAGACCCTGCTCGGGCCGTATCTCTCGTCTTCGGCTGACAAGGCCAACGCTCGGTCTGGCATCGCCGAGCTCGTCATCGCGATTCTGAGCGAAAGACACAGTGGCACGTGGACAGAGTTGCCGACCGAGATTGTCAATGAAGTCGCGTCGCAGGGTGTCTTCACCTTGGTAGCCACGGGGACGAACACACCAGAGTGGGCCTTGTGGATCTCTGGCATTGTCGACGAGAAAACGCCTGTGCTCCGTGAGAGTGTTGATCTCGAGATAAGACACCACGAATGGACGGCGAGTCTATTAGAAATGCGGGATTCCGGAATTCTCGAAGATGAGTCGGTGCGGCTGAAAGCCCTGGACAACATGCCCACAGGGAAGAATGCCTTTCTGGCACTCCACTCCTTGGTCGAGCAGGATCACTTTCCCTGGAGGCCCGGCGATCCCACTTGGGTCCCGTGCCCAATCGACGATTGCGGGAACTTCAGTCCACTAACGCGTTTCATGGCTGAAGGGATTGAATTGAAAGAGTCGGACATCAGAGACCGGTCTGTGAGCATTGCGAATGATCGAGGACGCATAATCGTTGCTGGTGACGACGGGAGTGTCGGCATCTCCGAGCACGCGCAGCAGTACGTCCGCCAAATCGCACTAGAGGCAACTCAGGTCCTGGAGATGCTCCTCGCTGACGGTCCCGTCCTAAGGTGCGAGTTCCGGAAACCCACGGACTGGTTACAACACCCCCCACTCGAATGGAACGCTTTCGATCGACCCTCACTCAGTTGGGTCCCGATTGAACAGTTGAGTGACGCTCAAAGACTCTGGACTAACTTTGCGATCGCCTTTGTACTCGCCGGTCCGTCCTACCGAAATGAGGACGACCTGTGGACTGGCAACGAAGGCGAAGGACGCGTATTGCTCCTCGATGAACCGGAACGCGGACTTCATGCGAGGGCGCAGAGACAACTGGCACAAGGTCTGGCACGGATCGGATCTACCTCTTCCTTGACAATTGTTGCCGCAACTCACTCATCCGCGTTCTTGGATGATCCCAGCGCCACCCTGCTTCACGTATCACGAGATAGCGGTTCAACACAAGTTGTGAAGGAAACCCTCTCCATCAGGAATGCACTCGAGAACAAGAATCTTGGACTGGATTCTTCAGAAATACTCGGGATGATTCGAGCATTCCTAGTCGTCGAGGGTGTCCATGATCAAGTGGTCATCAATAGACTCATCGGGAATGAATTGGGCGAAGCTCGAGTGGCGGTCGTACCAATGGGCGGCACGCATGCCCTCAAGACGGTTGTCGACGCGCATTTGATTTTTGACTATACAAGCGCCGCGGTGATCATTGCGCTTGACAGACTCCGAATCGAGTCCACCCAGTTGAATTGGGACATGGTGAAGCAACTCGTCCGAAAAGGTGAAGTCTCAAATGCTTACGCGTCGCTTGAAGAGTTCAAGAGACGGTGTGAGTCGACTGAGGAGAAGTTCCTCTATGAGTTCCTCCATTTGGCGATCAGGAGTGGCAAGACTCATCGAGTCGAAGTGTTCGGTTTCTCGAAGCCCGACATCCTCGAGTACTTGCCATACAAAGAGTTCGTGAAGGACGGGGGTTCGTGGGGTGCCCTCAAGAAGGATTGGAAGCGCAAGGATTGGAACGAAAGGGGGACATTCAAGGAATACCTGCGATCACGGGGCGCCAAGATTAACCCAGGGGCTATCGATCGCATTGCGAAACGAATGGATGAGATACCCACGGAATTCAACCATCTTCTCGCGAAATGCCAAGGCGTCACTACTCCACCAGGCTCTTGAGATGGCACATTCCGAAATCAGCCCTGTCGCTGAATTTTGACTTCGAAGGTGTTCCCGTTTACCGGAAGCACTTGGAATCGAGGTGGCAGCCCACGCGTCCATGGTGCAAGACCCTGATTAAAGAACCATTGCACAATCAAGGGCGATCGAATCTCGGTGCAATCACGCCAAAACCCCATGGTCAAACTCACTTTCGCCTTTTCCGCCCCTTCGAGACGTAACACGACATGATCCCATTCGCGCTGGAAGAATTGGTCACGATCTGCCCGTGAAATTCAGGATTCCATAAGACGGGGCAATGCCAGATCCTTGACCATTGCTCCAACCAGTCGCATTCATATTCTCAACCTACATTTGCCAGCAGTCCCGCCCGTGAGACTTCGAACTGGATGTTCCTGTTTCCGGCACAATGGGAAGTCAATCCAACTTCCAACAAGTCCAATGACTCACGCTGAATCCAAACACCGAAGTAGGAAAGCCCGTAAAAACGCGCAATTTGCGGCACTTCGTCAACTCCACCATCCTTCCAACTGCTTGAAGTCATTTTCGGATTGTCGATGCGTTAAGAATCTTCCCATGAGCGTTCACGAGTGGCAACTCAAGTTCTCACTGCGAGAGTGGCAGAATGAGGCGAAAGCCGCTTGGCACGCGAATGATCTGACGGGTGTTGTTTCGGTCGTCACCGGCGGTGGAAAGACGCTGTTTGCAGAGGCGTGTATGAGTGATGCAAGGTCCGCCATAAGCGACCTTCGAACAGTGATCATCGTCCCAACGATCAGCTTGCTTGACCAGTGGTACGTGAGCCTGCTTGACGAACTCGCCGTCAGCCCAACAGAAATTGCGACTTTCTCGGGAGGGACGAGGACAACCAAGGCTCGAGCAATCAATTTGATGGTGTTGAATACAGCTCGACACGAGGCTCCGCCTATTTCAGAGGCTCATCCCACTTTCTTAATAGTCGACGAATGCCATCGAGCTGCAAGTACCGAAAACTCGCGTTCACTGCGAGGTCCACACAGAGCGACTCTCGGGCTCTCTGCAACACCTCAGCGTGATTACGATGACCTATTCAACACTGTGCTCGCCCCCAGTCTCGGTCCAATTATCTACGAGTATGACTATTCGCGAGCCCGACGAGACGGAGTGATATCTCCATTCAATTTGATGAACGTTCGATTCGCACTCAGCTCGAAGGAGCAGGAGCGGTACGACGCGTTCACGAAGCGCATCGCCACAGCAATTTCTCAACGAAATAGAGGCAATGACGTTGGTGATCGGATTGAACGACTCCTTCGCGATCGAGCCTCGGTAAGCAATCGAGCTCGAATTCGAATACCGATCACTGTTCGCCTCGTCGAAGACAACCCTGGCTCGAAAATCATCGTGTTCCACGAAGAGATACGTGCGGCAAACGAGATTGTGGGCCTTCTGAGAAAGAGAGGACGAAGGGCAGCTGCCTTCCACAGCGGTTTAGGCATGAGCCTCCGCCGAGACAACCTTCGACAGTTCCGAAATAATCAAATCGACGTTCTGGTAACTTGCAGGGCACTTGACGAAGGTATCAACGTTCCCGATTCGTCAATGGCAATAATTTCTTGCAGCACCGCTTCGACACGTCAAAGAATTCAGCGCCTCGGTCGTGTACTGAGGCCAAGTCCGGGAAAATCGCTTGCGACGATCTACACTCTCTTCGCAACTGACTCAGAGGAAAAACGCCTCCAGAAGGAAGAGCAGTCTCTCGATGGAGCCGAGTCAATCGAATGGCTGACGGCGGGAATTGCAAATGGCTAGATTGCTCGTCGGTGCTGAATGGTATGAAAGCTTGGCATCGTCGGCTCAATATGAGTTCGAGTATGAGGATCTGCTTTTTCGTTATGGCGAGATTCTCTTTCCCAGTTGGACGATTGTCCCCTTCAAGATGGACGTGGAGTCCGAAACTGGAAGAAATCGGCCTGACCTTGCTCTGATCGACCACAGTTATCGGAACTGGTGTGTTGTCGAGGTTGAGCTTGCGCATCACTCATTGGACGGGCACGTCCTGCCGCAAGTTCGGACATTTGCAACTGGGCGATACACGAGCGAACATGCCACAAATCTCCAACGGCGGGAGCCAACGCTCGACTTGTCAAAGCTGAACGACATGATCAGAGGCGAGCAGCCCCAAGTTCTCGTGGTAGTTGATCGTCCAAAAATGGACTGGGCTAAACCTCTCGCTCGATTAGGCGCAAGACTGATGATCGTTGAGGTATTTCGGTCAAATCTCAACCGCCATTGTTTACGTGTTAACGGTGAACATCCAATTGAAGCGACCGCAGCAGTGACGGCCTTGAAGCGCCATCCGCTACTGCCAAGGACGATGCTCGTCTTGTCGCCAGCATCCCTCGGCGGAGGACCTGGAGCAAAGTACACGGTTGAACTCGACGGAAGCGTAACGACTTGGATAAGGGTTGAAACTTTCAACGAAGTTATGCTTCGCCCTTTGAAGGGCGATCCACTCGCCGATTGCAGCACCTGTCAGATTGTGGAATTATCTGATGGCCGACTCGAATTTAGGGAGATAATCCGTGGCCGATGAAATACAGCTACAGCTTGGCCTCGAGGTACTGAGGTCGTACAAGAGACTTTCGTACACGCCCTGGCATGCGATGGCAGAGTTCATTGACAACTCATTGCAGTCCTACTTGAGCGGAAAAAACGAGATTGACGCGGTTTTGAGCGAGGAGCGTCAATCCTTCGAGGTCCGGATCACATTCGAGAAAAAGAACGGCGGAACTCTTAGGATCGCTGACAATGCTATGGGGATGTCGAAAAGCGACCTTCAAGCGGCACTTCGAGTTGGATTCCCGCCAGCTGACACGTCAGGGCTTTCTCAATATGGCATGGGGCTCAAAACGTCGGCCACTTGGTTTGGCCAGAACTGGAGAATCGTTACCAAGAAGCTCGGCCATGACACCGAGTACGAAGTCGATGTCGATGTCGAATCCGTGGCAAATGGAGCTCCAGTCCTTCCTTGCATCGAGCGACATGTCGAAGACACCTCTTCTCACTACACACTCATAGAAATAAAGAATCTCAACCATCTCCCGCATACGAGAACCGTTACGAAGATTCAGGATTTCCTAGGATCCATGTACAGAATCTTCCTCCGCGATGGCTTAGTCCGTATCTGGTGGAATGAGACCGAGCTGCGCTGGGAAGACGAATACGACTTCTTGACCGCCATGGACGGGAGCTCTTTTAAGTCGGCCTTCGAGTTTGAAGTAAATGGCAAATCCGTTTCCGGTTGGGTTGGAGTACTTAGATCAGGATCGCGAGCCAAGGCGGGATTCTCTCAATTTCGCCGCAGTCGCATGGTGCGCGGATACCCGGACAGTTGGCGACCAGAGCAAATCTTTGGACAGCTCTTGGGGTCCAATGACTTGGTCAACCAGCGCATCGTAGGCGAGATCCATCTGGACCAGTTTGAGGTAAGTCACACAAAGGATGACATTCTCTGGGCGGATGATGAAGAAGATCTCGTAGGAAAGCAACTCGCAGAAATTTCCAAGGAATACAGAACGTTGGCTCTTACATTTAGAAAGAGAGGAGACAGCGGAGCCGGGCCAAGCGATCTTGCAATTAAGGCGGCGGTCGATGAGCTCCAATCTGAGCTGAACTCTGAGGAGATTGTTGACCTCATCAACATTGATGTAACGCTGCCGGCCGAACTCGTCACTCAAGCAATGCACGGGGTCATGGAGGGTGTGGACCAGAGTTCTCCGGATATCTATGCGAAGATCGAAACTACGTGGGGAACCACCGAGATCATCGGAATACTTGCGGACACTCTTTCGGCTTCCGACCCGTACGTTGTCAGCGAGGCTACTTCGCCATTCAAAGTTCTCGTTGCAATAAACATGCAGCATCCTTATTTGCAGCGAATCTCTGGAAGCGATCCACTTCTAAATTACTTCCGTGAATGCGTATACGATGCCGTCGCGGAGTGGCAGGCGCGAAACAAGTCGGCAACCATTGATCCGGATACCATCAAGAACTTTAAGGACAAGTTGCTGCGTATCGGCTTCGAAGTAGAGATGCATAACTAGTCCCTTTCGAGCCACTCGTCGTCTGAAGCAAGCCGACTTACTCCTCGCGAAGCTGCAATCGATATTCCGCGGAAAAAAGGTTGATGCTCTACTGTGAGTTGACCGCGGCATTAATGATTGCGTTGGCGCCCGGCACGTTCGTGGGCGGCATCAGGGCCTCCGTCCTTGTAATGCTCGTCCCATTCAACTTGCTGATCGTCGGTAGTCAGTTCACCGTCATCTCGAGCCAAAACCAGAATGCAGTCCCGATTAGTCGCCTGACCCTTGGTCTCACCCCAAATCTTGCTGACCTTGCTGTTGGGCGGGAGTCTGTCTTCGATGAAGTCGATCAATTGCAAACCACTCTCATCGCCTAGATCGGACCAAACCTGACTTGCTAGGTCATACGATGGTCCGTCGGGAGTCGTGACATCGCCAATCACAATGACGGCGACCCCGTCCCGTCGTAGCGACCGTCGAACTCCCTGGAATGCTCTACGCATGAAGTCGCGATATGAGTCGTAAGTGTGACGGTGGTCAAGCATTGAGTCAAGCGATCGTCTTCCCGACCCGCCCTCGCGACTCACATCGTCAATGCCCAGCCACCAAAGACGGATCCAGTTGGAGGCTCCGTAATTGACAACACCCAAATATGGAGGCGAGGTAATTAGGAGGTTGACACTTTCTGGTTTTACCGAATCACTTTTGAGAAGTCGACACGCGTCTTCCATATACACTTGGCCCGTCGCGCCACTTGTTGAATCCAAGTACAGTCGTGCAAGCTTGTCGCGAAGGCACTCAAAGACATTCTGATCAATCTTCTTGAGTCCGTTCTCCCGGACGTAATTTCTTATGTAGGTCGGGGGCATGCTGAAGGTATTGGGCATGCTGATGCTCAGGTACATTGACGAACCATTCAATCGGTATCCACCGTGCAGGATTCCACAAACCGCTCCGGACAACATCAACTCCACGTTTGACCAATTGATCATCGACTTCTTCAAAAGCTCTTCGCGCAAAAATATGAGCTGCCGCAAAGTGTTGTCGTGAAAAAGCATGCGAATATCCTCCGAAACATCAATGTCGCGTAGGGCGTGACGTTCATAGCGATGCTCTAATCGGAGAACTGCATTAGTAGCTTCTTCCCAAGTTGGAGGATTGGCTTTAGCTGCCGACAAAACGAATCCCAGGGGACTCAAATCGTTGCTGATGGTCCGGCGACCCTCGACTCGGGCTTGTTGAGTGGTAGTGCCGCGCCCGCTGAAGGGGTCGACAACGACATCTCCAGCTCTTGAAAATCTTTGTATGAAATAGTGCGCCAACCTTGGAGGAAACATGCCGTGATATGAACACATGGAATGCATGGAATGTCCCCAGCGCGGTCCGACAGCATGCCAGAGCGCACCATGGCTGGTTGTGCCTCCGTCGAGCGAGAAGACTTCGGGATCCTCAAAAAAGGCATCTTCGAACCAGTCAGATGTCGTCGTTGTCACTGTAGATATCTCGCAAAGGAGCGAGCGGCGCTTCGCAGAACTGGTTCGGGCGATCGCTTGGAGATTCGGGCCAGATGCTTCAACGTCTCTGTCAAGTCAGTAGTGACGTTTGGAACTTTCCGTGCTCTTCGTCTTCCAAGATCGCGTTTCTGAATCCGAACATGCTCACTTTCGCGGTAATACTCTGGTAGTAGTCCATTTGTCGCACTTTCCACAAAGTTGATCGGAAAGCGAGATCCTTGGCCTAATCGGGCATCAGAGATTCGGTTCTCTACCCAATTCTCAGCCAACATCCCTTCACTGAAACTGGTCTCAAGAACGTATCGGACTCCCTTTGTATTTAGTCGCAACCAGGCATATGGATTCGAGGCCGGAATAATGCCAATATCCATCATCTCGACGATTTTCGCGAACAATCCACCTCTCTCGAGCATGCGCCAAAGGCCGGTGTAATTCCGCACCGTCGGAGGTGACACGCCAATGTAACGAGCTATGTCTGCTTTGCGAATATTCTCAGATTTGTGAAGATGCTCAACTAATCCTGCCAATTGACTTGGAAGTAAATCTTGGTATATGTCCGTTTGGAAGCGAATCTCGAATCTCTGGTCGAAAGCTACGAGGTAGGCAGGAACTAACTTGAATTTTTCTGGATCGCCATCGCGAATATTGGAGATAGCTCGTAGCCTCATAACTCCATCAATGACCAGGTACTTGTCATTGGGAAGTTGCGCCACCTTTATTGGTTCGGCCAAACCGATCTCTTCAATGGATGTCTTCAGTCTTTCTTCAAAGATCTTTGACCCCTTGGACCTATCCAATTCTGGACTGATGACCAGAGCACTTTCTCGGAGCATTAAGCGTTTCATCCGTTGGCCACTCTTCCGGAACTCTTCTGATACGCCAATCTGAGTGGAAATTCCAATGCCAATTGCCTCAGTCTCTCCTTTGGATCACCTTTCGGAAGACTCGCAAGCTTCTCGCACGACCATTGCAGAAGCATTAACCGCTGGGTCCGACTTTTAACGCCGATGTCAACCAGCGCTCGCCATCCAATCGCAATAAAGAGTTCTTGAAGGTCTCTCGCACTCATTCGATTTGGTCCGATGACCAGAATGACATCCGCTCTTTCTCGAGGCGTCACGTTGCGGGTAATCACCGCATGTAACGACAAGCTCAAATTGCTGGACCGAATTGCTGACACTTCGTTTGAAGTTGCCCCATCAAGTTGAGTTTCAAGTCGGCGAACAGTTGATGGCGAAACGCCAAAACGTCTAGCGAGGTCGGCGGTCTCTTCGCCTTTCTGACGAGAGTGAGCTATTAGGAGCGCGCGATCTATTGGCCGCATTCGCAATCTGGCTACGTTTTCGACCAAGAATTGCTGAACTTTCGCTTCATCCGCAAATTGAGTGTCGACCACGATGGCAGGGATCTTCTCCATGCCGAGCAACCGACACGCCATTGTGCGACCCTGACCTTTGATAAGGAGGAACTCTCCCGATTCGTCCGGAGCCAACCTGACGGTGATGGGAGTCAAAACGCCAAATTGTTCGATCGACCGACAGAGCTCCCGATGACCTTCGCGATCGCGCTTGCGGGCCAGTCCATCCTCGGGGCGAATCAAATCGACAGCGATTTGCTGCAATCTGAAAGTGGGCTTTTCTTTCTTGCCCAGATTCTTCAAAGTCTCTTCAGCATTTTCCGCAGATCCCATCTGGACTGTCCTCACTCTAAAGAGGATATTACATAGATGTAATTTCCTGGGCTGACATGCCGCGACTCCGTAGTTCGGGTAGGTCGCCCCTTACTATCACTTCCATTTTTAGAAGTGGATTGGGCTCTCACACACTTCACCTTGCGCTCAAAATTCCTCGTTCTCGGCGTCGACTTCGTCAAGTCGCCCGATTAGGTAAGCAATTGACTGACCTTCGAAACTTTGCAAATCAATCTCAGTTAAGGCCGAAGCGAGAACACGACGCGTCGCAACACGCGTCGAGGAGTCGCAACCTTTATATTCGGTCAAGGTCAGATTCAAATTTGTTACCATCGCTCGCCAGTTGTATTCGCCAGAGTCCAACTTTGGCGCGTTCACAAAACACGTCTCAACACTTTCGAAACCGTCGCCGGGTACCATTGCATCCCTCCCTGACCAGTTGCAACTTGGTCAGAGTTGAGACCGTTGGCGATGGCAGCCAGTGTGCAGCCCGATGCCCGCTCTGTTGAAATTCGTTCAAGAACTTCACCAGGCAGATTGGTACGCCTTCCCAACTGCGTGCCCTTCGCTTTGGCACGCGCGAGAGCCTTCTTTGTCCGGTCACTGGTCATCGCTCGTTCGTATTCGGCGGCCACACCAAGCATTTGAAAGACCATGCGTCCGGCTGGCGTGCTGGTGTCAAGGCCAGTGTCCAAGGCAACGACCGAGTAGCCACGCTTGTCAGCCTCAGTAATAAGCCCTACGAGGTCACCTATCGACCGGGAAAGCCGAGAAACGTTGGACGCGATCAGTACGTCAGCTTCACCTTTGCGAAGGGTTTCCAAGGCTGAGGCCAACACCGGGCGTCTTCGGGTCGATTTGCCCGACTGAATCTCAATGGTGACCTCCGCGATCTCTAGTCGGTTGCGGGCGCAGTAGTCCTTGCAGATAGCCGCCTGTGCGTCGAGTCCGAGGCCACTTTCGCCCTGCTCGCTGGTGCTAACTCTGGTGTAGATGATTGCCTTTGTCATGGTCCTAATTATACCAAATGACCGAATGGTATACAAGCGGTGACTTATTGGCTTTTGAGGGGCGGCGCTTCGTGGCGTTTTAGGGGTATTCCCTGACGACAAGGCAGAAACGAGGCTAGACCCGTCAGAATGGCCTCCAGTGAGCCTCTGGAGGCGATTTGTCGGCATTGTGGTCATCTGGCACCTCGAAGGGCTTGCCGCTCTGGATGGCATTCAATATCTCCCAGGCTTTCTCGGCGCTCAATTCCACGTCGATCGACTCGCCGTCCTTGCCGCTGAGCTCGGCTCGGGTCTTGGTTGAGTACTCCTCGGGTGCCTGGTTGGACAGTTTCCACTTGGCCGTTGATGCCGCTTCGCGACGATCCTCAATTGATGCTTTACGCCACGTCGTCTCATTCTGGCCTGGCAACATTGTCAGGGTCAGGATCATCTCGCAGCGCCTGGTCCACTCGTCCTCCACCCGCTCTAGGGACTTAAAGAACTCAACGCATTTCTGATCCATCGCCGTCCTTTTGCCTGATGGGATCGCCAATGCAGCTTCACCTTGGTCCCGCCAGTTCTTTACCGACACGTGATTGGTGCCAGCCAATCTCGCGCATCGGCTCCACGACAGCCCGAGAGTCCGCGAGGCCACGATATCGGCCTGGAGTTCGGGCGTAAGTATCGTGGGATGACCGCCGACGCCCTTGCGACTCACAGACTTACGAGGCTCGTCCTGAGGTTTCACGACCTTCTTGGCCTTCACGGCCTTCACGGCTGTCATGGTGCGGCTTTCATGAGGTCCGACTTTTGGGCGAAGTCGTCGATCCGAATCGAGATGTGGCCGCCCTCCGGAAAGTGCGGGAGAGATTTCGCACCTCTCCCGCTAACTCGAGCGACGACGACCGGGGGCAATCGAACCGACCTTTCTCGGCCCGGGAACATTGATGGGCATCACTTGGCCCCACTCCGGAAACATGATTTCGCTCATTCGGCTCGTCGCCTGAGTCTCCACGCGGGCAGTACTGGCGTAGAGGTCCATCGTGATCTGGATCGATGAGTGACCGAGCGCCTTTGACACCGCGGCCAGCTGCCCACTGTCTTCCTCGATCAGGATCGTCGCAAACGTGTGGCGCTGATCGTGAATCCGAATGTGACGTAATTGATGCTCCTTCAGGAACCTGGCGTACCGCTTGTAGAACTTGGACTCATCAAGTGGACCGCCGTGGTTGTTAGTGAAGACATAACCCTGGTCTTCCCACGCGGCTCCTGCCACTTGACGAGCCATCTCCTGTTCAACCTGATGCCGTCTCAGAATGTCGAGAATGGGTCTCGGTAATTGACCTACTCGGCGGCTGTTGGCGGTCTTCGGAGGAGCAACCTTGACGACACTAATCCTCGACCCGTCGACTTGAAGTATCGATTCACGATGAATGGTTCGCTCGATGGACACAGTTTGATGTTCAAAGTCAATGTCATTCCACTTGAGTCCCAGAACCTCCCCTCGACGCATGCCTGTGCCGAGGCTCACATTTAGGAACGCTTCCATCGGCGTTCCCTTTGCGACGGCGAGGACTTGGAGCATTTCCTCCGTAGTCCAAGGAAGTCGAACCTGGGTCTTGTCGAACTCTCCTCGTCTGGCTTTCTGTGTTCGCGCGACCGGATTGAAGTGCACCAATTCATGCCGCATTGCAACGAAGAAAACTTTGCTGAGGGCCGTCCGTACATTGTTGACCGTACTAGCGGAATACGACCGCCGAAGCTGACTGAAGAGCCGATCCAACTCCTGTGGCTGTACTTCCGATAACGGACGAGATCCGAGGACGGGGAAGAGGTGCTTGCGCAATTGGCGAAAATAACCGTCGCGAGTTCGATCCGCGACGTGGTCATTACTGTTCAGCAGAACTTCAGTTGCGTACTGGCGAAGTGTCTGTCTCGGACCCACGACGAGTGTTTGGTTCTCTCGCTGGGCGAGTAGCGACGCATGCCAGCGGCGAGCTTCGGCCTTTGTCGCGCACGTCTTGTGTCGGTAACGCGGGCTCCCATTTGCGTACTTTCCAACCGGTATCTTGACGAGCCACTTGCCACTGCGGAGTTGCAATACGGACCCGTTACCTTTGGGGCCGCGCGTCATCGGGTCAACGACCTTTGCGCTTGCCGCTCCGAACGAGCTTCGTCTTCCTTCAGCTGCACGAATCTCTCTAGTGAACCTCTTGAGATTCGCGCTTTAGAAGTGGGATGTACCGCGAGGAGTTCACCCGACTTGATGAGCCCATACACGGTGTTTCTCGAACACGACAACAACACCGCCGCTTCGGAGACCGAATATAGGAGTTTTCCTAACTCTCTTCCCACACACCTTTTTCTTCTCGGGAAAAGAACAAAGAATCTCTTTGTCGGATCCTCTTTCGAGGGCCATCCTGCGTCTCTTCGCGAGTAGGCCCACATTACCAGAGAGGGAACACACGTTCGCAAGCACGTCCGTGAGAACTTCTGGGTGTTCCCCGGCGCGCAGTCGTTGTGACTAGTGGACCTTGGGCGCAGTCGCGCACGAAGTCTCGACGTCGACGCATAGGTACATCGATAAGTACATTCACCCGATCGATCAAGTACGGTTGCGTTCACTAGGAGCCTCCATTTGCTAGGCCCTAGTTGAAGATGTGGTGCGTGCGGCTGGAGGGATTCGAACCCCCGACCCTCGGTTCCGTAGACCGATGCTCTAATCCGCTGAGCTACAGCCGCGTTGATCCTGGCTCACCATCCTAGCCGAGATCGTTTCG
>Ga0307373_10008527_pt1 | contig 15583 bp, 12 predicted proteins | sample OX2MG_FD_202534 | JGI IMG/M metagenome (GOLD analysis project Ga0307373, IMG submission 202534) | Soil microbial communities from Risofladan, Vaasa, Finland - OX-2 | ecosystem: Environmental > Terrestrial > Soil > Coastal area > Acid sulfate soil | place: Finland: Risofladan, Vaasa | collected... | reverse complement strand
CGCCGTTCCTGTCGTTCTCGCTTCCGGAGCCGACGGGCGTCGTCGGAATCGTCGCACCCGATCAGCCCTCGCTACTGGGGCTGATGGCCGAGGTCGCGCCGGCGCTCGCGGCGGGCAACACGGTCGTTGCGATCCTGTCGGAGTCGGCGCCACACGCGGGGCTCGACCTCGCCGAGGTGCTCGGCGTCGCCGACATACCGGCGGGCGTGGTCAACCTTTTGTCGGGCCGGCGTGGTGAGCTCGCGATGAGCCTCGGGGGCCACCGTGACCTGAACGCGATCCTCGACGCGTCCGGCGACGCGTCGCTTGGTGCCGAGCTCGACCGGCTCGCGGCCGAGACGATCAAGCGTGCGCGCCACGGCAGCGCGGCGACCTCGTACGACCAGGCTGTCGACGACGCGCTCGAGCGGATCGCCGCAGTGACCGAGCTGAAGACCGCCTGGCACCCGGTCGGGGCCTAGGCCGTCGAGTCTGGCCGTCAGCGGGCGTCAGCCGCCGACCGATCAGACGAACGACTCACCCGGTAGCGCTGGAGCGTCACGCCCGGCGAGCCAGCCCAACACGCTCGCGCCAACGTCCGCGAGCAGCCCGTCGTGACGCCGGCCGCCGTCACCATCGAAGCGTGCCAGTAGCGGCGCGTACTCGCGCGTGTGATCGGTGTGATCGGCGGTAGGGTCGACGCCGTGGTCGGCGGTCAGGACCAGCATGTCGTCATCGCGCAGCAGCTCGATCCAGTCCGCGACGGCGGTGTCAATCGCACGCAGCGCGCCGACGAATCCGGGCACGTTGTGGCGGTGTCCGAACATCTGGTCGGTGTCGACCAGGTTGACGAACACGAAGCCGGAGTCGAGTGAACGCACCAGCTCGGTGGTCGACGCGATCGCCTGCTCGTTCGTGGCGCCCGGGTACGCGGCGTCGATACCGACGCCGGCGAACAGGTCTCTGATCTTTCCCACGCCGTGCACGGCAACGCCGGCGTCACCCAGCTCCTGCAGGTACGAGCGCGCCGGTGGCACCAGCGCGTAGTCATGACGTCCGGTCGTGCGTAAGAAGGCGCCCGGGGAACCTATGAACGGCCGCGCGATCACGCGCCCGACCGCGTGATCACCGCTCATCAGCTCACGCGCGATCGTGCACGTGTGTAGCAGCGCCGGTTCGTCGAGCACGTCGTGATGCGCGGCGATCTGCAGTACGGAGTCGGCGGAGGTGTAGAGGATCAGCTCGCGCGTGCGCAGGTGGTGCTCGCCAAAGTCCTCGAGCACCTGGGTGCCGCTGTATGGCCGGTTGCAGCAGAACCGCTGGCCGGTCGCGCGCGCCAGCTCGTACACGAGCTCATCCGGGAAGCCGTACGGGTAGGTGGGAAGCGGCGCCCTGGGCACGACCCCCATCAGCTCCCAATGGCCGGTGACCGACTCCTTGCCGGGACCGAGCGGCGCCAGACGCCCGTGCAGCGCCGGCGCCGCGGCCGGCGGCAAACCCTCAAGCTCCAGAATCGAGCCGAGTCCGAGCGCGCCGAGCGTCGGCAGGTCGAGGCCGCCGGCGAGCTGGGCGACGTGCCTGAGCGTGTTCGAGTCCGGGGAGTCTCCGTACGCGGCCGCGTCCGGCAGCGCGCCCACACCACAGGCGTCCAGCACGATCACGAATGCGCGGGGCACGCGGATGGACGCGGCGGGCGCCGCTCAGGCGAGGATGCCCTCGAGCCTCATGATCCGCCGCAGGATCGCCAGCGACGAGGCGTAGGTCGAGTCCATCCCGTAGTAGGAGAGGCCGCGGGCGCCGAGCGTGCGCGCCTGCGTGTACGGAGTGTCAGAGGCGTAGTGGATGATGCCGAGGTCGATCGGCAGCTTCGCGAAGTTGACCGCCTCGCCAACCGGGAAGCGATCGGCGTCGGCGATCTCATAGACCGCGTTGCAGAACGGCCCCGCCTCCATCTCGACGACCGTGAACGCCTCCCGGTAATAGAAGTCGAGGTACGCGCGGTTCTGCAGGAAGGTCGACTTGACGGTGACGGCGCGCTGGTTGTCGAGCCCCGTACCGAAGCGCAGGTCGCCGGCCAGATCGTCGACGCTGAAGACGTTGTCCAGCCAGTAGGTGGAGCGCGAGTGCTCGTCGTGGACGACGCTCGAGATCAGCACGTCGCCGACGTCCGCGTTCAGCGTCGCCGCCTTGCCGAGCACATAGACGCCGCGCAGCGAGGCCGTGTCGACGGCGATCTCGCGCAGGATGTTGTAGGCGGCCACCCCGAGCGGATAGTCGATGTTGACGATCCGCGCCCGGCTCGCCGCCAGCGCGTCGGCGTCGACCTCACCGAGGCGCGGATCGAGCGACGCGACGCTCAGCCCGCCAAGCGGGATGGTCTGGGCCGGCACGCGCAGCGCTGTGGTGCTGCGAATGTGCTTGATGCCGTGCGCCTCCTCCGCCGCCCGGCGCTCGGCCGCGCCCTCCTCCCCCCGCTCGCTGAAGTACTGGCGCGCCACGAAATACAGGAAGTTCTCCCACGAGCCCTCGGTGCTGCCCTCGCGAAACGCGGTGAGCTCCTCACGCAGGATGTCGTCGGCGGGCAGCGTCTCGACGAAGTCAACGAGCTCCTGCTCACGCTCGCGCGCCAGGCCGGTGGCGATGTTCACCAGGCTGTGCGTGTTCGAGGAGACGAAGTAGAGAGGCCCCTCGCCGCCGCTACTGGCCAGCGGGCCAGTAGCGTCGCTGTCACGCTCGCTCCGCTCGAGCTCGGTCTGGACCGGGGCCCACCAGCGGCGCGTCATCCGCGCGTAGCCCGTGCTGGAGCCGCCGAGCATGCGCACGCGCAGGCTCAGGTGCACATCGCGGACGAGCTTGAATCGGTGGGCGAACGCCACGCCCCAGGACTCCCGCAGTCGCTGCCAGTCCTCGACACTGCCTCCGCACAACCGAGCGCACGTGTCGGCGTCCGGATCCTCCCCGAGCTCCGTCGCCGCGCCGCGCAGGCGCACGCGGATCTTGTTCCACTCGATCTGGTAGGCGACCAGGGTGGGCACGAGGTCGTCGACGTCGGAAGCGCTCGCCAGCAGCACCGCCAGCGTTCCGGAGTCGCCGACGTACCAGCGCCGCCGGCGCGCGGGCGCCTCCGCCTCCGGCCACCCCTCGATGTCGAGGCCGCCGGCGATCAGCGCCTCGTCGGACTGACCCATCACGACGAGCCGTGCACCGGCGATCGCCGCGGGCAGGCGGCTCACGCAGTACAGGAAGGCGCCCAGGTCGAGCTCCTCGCTGCCCGCGAGCGAATGCAGGCTCGAGCCCATGGCTCGGTGCGAGGGCTCGAGCACGCGCAGGCGGGTCTCGCCGCTCGAGCGGAGCAGTGTCACGTAGGTGCGCTGGTAGAGCTCGACCTCGTCGCTGACGCGGACGCCGGTGTCGGAGAGGCTCGTGATGGACAGTCGTGCGACCGCCATGGGTCTACTCCTTCACGTAGGGGATGCCGGATGCGGCGGGAGGACGGGAGCGGCCGATCAAGCCTGCCACAGCGACCAGCGTGAGCAGGTAGGGCAGCGCCTGGAAGAGCGTGCTCAGCGTCTGAGAGAAGGTCTCCAGCCGGAACGCGAGCGCGCTCGAGAGGCCGAACAGGACCACTGCCGCCAGCGCGCCGAACGGATTCCACTTGCCAAAGATGACGGCCGCCAGCGCGATGAAGCCACGGCCATTGGTCATCTGGAAGTTGAACGAGCCGTCGAATCCGTCGGCGAGGTACACACCGCCCAGAGCCGCCAGCATTCCGGACGCGATGACCGCCGCGTAGCGCGTGGCGATCACCTTGAGGCCGACCGTCGAAGCGGCAATCGGCTGCTCGCCGATGGCGCGTAGGCGCAGGCCGGCGCGCGTGCGGAACAGGAACCACCAGAGCGCCGGCACCAGCAGCAGACCCAGCCACGTCAGCACGTTCGTGTGGCCGATCGCGGTGCCGAAGAAGGCGAAGTGCTTGACCACCGGCAGGCTCACGTTCGGTACCTGCGGGAGCGTGCCGGGGGTGCCGTTGTCACCGTAGTGGGCGACGAACAGGTAGCCGGTGAGGCCGTAGGCCAGGAAGTTGATCGCGTAGCCGGAGATGACCTGGTTGGCACGCAGATGGATCGAGAAGTAGGCATGCACCAGCGCCAGCAGGCCGCCGGAGGCCATCCCGAGCAGCGCGCCGAGCACCCAGCTGTTGAAGACATCGGCGCCGAAGATGCCGAAGTAGCAACCCATCAGCATCATGCCGTCGAGCGCGATGTTCACGACGCCGGAGCGCTCGGAGATGATCCCGCCGAGTGCGCCGAAGAGCAGTGGCGTCGCGAACGTCAGCCCCGACGCGATCAGCGCCGACCAGGTGAAGACCTCGGTCACGTTTGCGGTGGTCTGGTTGGTCATTGCGAGCGCCATCGGGATCGCAACCAGGCCGATGAAGACGGTCACCCCGCCGAGCCGGCGGTGCTTGCGATCGAGCAGGACCCAGACGCCGGCCAGTGCGGCGATCACACCGAGCACGATCGACGGCACCGGGGTACGGGCCAGGATCGGAGGCAGCGTCAGAATCCAGCCGATCGCCGCCAGCACCACGGCGGCCATACCGATTCGCTTGGTGGTCAGCGCGGACCCTCCGCTTTCCGTATTGGTGGGTCCGGGCATCGGCGCAGTCGTCGCGGTCATCGCCCCGGCTCCGGCCTGAGTGCCTCGGCGGCGTCCAGGGAGGGATCGTCGGGCTGGAGCACCTGCGCGAGGTCAGCACCGGCCTCCGGTCTGCCCCAGCCGAGCCTGCGTGGCAGTCCGAGTATCCGGACCGCTATCAGATCGGTCGAGACCAGCAGCACGACGAGCCCCTCGATGATCAGCGTGAGCTGTGGCGCGAGCTCCGGGTTGAGGGAGGTGGAGCTGAGGTTGCCCGCCGAAGTCCCCGTCTCCAGAGCCCCGAACAGCAGCGCCGCGGCAACCACCCCGACCGCGGTGTTGCGGCCCAGCAGCGCCACCGCGATGCCGAGGAAGCCGACCTGCGAGCTGAAGAGGTCGGCGCTCGAGACCTGGAACTCCCAACCGAGCACGTCGATCGATGCCGCCAGCCCGGCGAACACTCCGCAGATCGCCATCGTCATGATGTAGTTGCGGGGGACGCTGATGCCGGAGCCGCGGGCGGCGTCCGGGTTGTGGCCGACGGCACGCACCTCGTAGCCCAGTGTGGAGCGGTTCATGATCGCCCAGAACACCACCGCCGCCCCGATCCCAACAAACACGCCGACGTCGAGACCCTGCAGCGCGGGATTGCCCCAGATCACCGGCAGGTGCATGTTGTTCGCGATCGTGTTGGAGACCGGATTCCCGAGGGCGTTCTTGCCCTGGAGCGGCCCGCCCTCCTGAAACAGGTAGGTGGCGATCCAGATCGCGATCCAGTTGAGCATGATCGTCGAGATCACCTCGTGGGTGCCGACCGCCGCCTTGAGCCAACCGGCTATCGCCGCCCACGCTCCGCCGATCAGCGCGGCCGCGAGGATCGACAGGACGATGTGAAGCACGGGATTCATGCCCGTGAAGGAAGTGGCGACCCACACCGCGATGACCGAGCCGACCGTGTACTGGCCCTGGGCCCCGATGTTGAACAAGCCGACCCGGAACGCAAACGCGACCGACAGCCCGGTGAGGACCAGCGGCGCTGCCGCCACCAGTGTCTGCTGGAGATCCTGGGCCGCAATAACGCGGTTTTGACCCGCGACCCACGGGAATAGCCAGTTGAGCCCGGTCCCGTCGAAGATCGCGCCGTAGGTCGACAACGGGTCGTTTCCCGTCACCAGCATCACGAGACCGGCCACCACGAACGCGACCAGCACCGTGGTGAGCGGAATCACCGCACTGCGACCGGCGTGCGCAAGCCTTTGGTGCGGCTTCATGCCGGAGCCACCGTTCCGCCTGTCATCGCGATGCCAAGTTCCTCCTCGGTCGCGTCCGGCGGGAACTCGGCGACGATGCGGCCCTCATAGATCACGAGGATCCTGTCCGCCAGCGACCTGACCTCATCGGACTCGAGCGAGACCAGCAACACCGCCTTGCCCGCGTCGCGCTGCGCGATCAGCCGGCTGTGCACGAACTCGATCGCACCGACGTCGAGCCCACGCGTCGGCTGGTGCGCCACAAGCAGCTTGGGGTCCGAGTCGATCTCACGGGCGACGCACAGCTTCTGCTGGTTGCCGCCCGAGAGCGCCGATGCGGGCGTCTCAGGACCGCCGCCGCGCACGTCAAAAGCGGCGAGCAGGCGTTTGGCAAGGGCGAAGAAGGCGTTCAGGTTGAGCCATCCGCGGCGGCTCAGCGGGGGGTTGCGATAGCGCCGCAGAGCAAGGTTCTCGGCGAGCGTGAACGGCAGCACGAGTCCGACACGCTGGCGATCCTGGGCGATGTGGGCGACGCCGGCGTCGCCGGCAGCGCGCACGCCGCGACCGGTGATGTCGGTTCCGTCCACCTCGATCAGCCCTCCGGTCGGCGCCCGGATTCCCGTGATCGCCTGCACCAGCTCGGCCTGGCCGTTGCCGTCGACGCCGGCGAGGGCGACGATCTCGCCCGCGCGCACGGTGAGCGTCGCGCCGCGGACCGCCTCGAGACCACGGTCGTCGAGTACGCGCAGATCCTCGACGGTCAGGATCGGGCCCTCTGGTGCGTGGGGCTTCTTCTCCACCCGGAAGATCACGTCGCGCCCCACCACCATGCGGGCGAGCGACTGTTCGGTGGCGCCGGCGCGTGGGACGGTGCCCATCGACTTGCCGCGGCGCAGCACGGTGATGCGATCAGCGATCTCGAGCACCTCTCCGAGCTTGTGTGAGATGAAGACGATCGGTGTGCCGTCCTCCTTGAGGTGCCGCAAGACCGTCATCAACTCGGTGATCTCCTGCGCGGTGAGGACGGCCGTCGGCTCGTCCAGCACGAGTATTCGCGCGTTGCGGTAGAGGGCGCGGAGGATCTCGACGCGCTGCTGCATGCCGACGGTGACGTCCTCGATGCGGGCATCCGGATCGATTGCGAGTCCGTAGCGGTCAGAGAGCTCCTGGACGCGCTTGCGCGCCGTGCGGCGATCGAGCACGCCGGCGGGGCGCGCGGCTCCGGACATCACCGGCTCGTTGCCGAGCACGATGTTCTCGGTGACGGTCATCACCGGGATGAACATGAAGTGCTGGTGCACCATGCCGATCCCCAGGTCGATCGCGTCGTTCGGCGAGTGAATGCTGACCGGCTTTCCGTCGACCAGGATCTCCCCGGACGTCGGGCTGTAGAGCCCATACAGGACTGACATCAACGTTGATTTGCCGGCGCCGTTTTCGCCGAGCAGGGCGTGGACTTCACCGGCACGCAGGTCGAAGTCGACCCGGTCGTTCGCGACGACCGGGCCGAACTTCTTGGTGATTGCCCTCAGCTCGAGAACCGGGAGCGCGTCCATCACTGGCGCTTCGCGAGGGTGGGGATTATCCGTCACTGCTCCTGACGCCAGACCGTCGACTTACTTCTTGATGGTGACCGGAATGTGCTTGATCTTGCCGCTCTTGATCTCGGCGAGGATGTGGGCGAGCTTGCTCGCATACGGCTTGGCGACGGCGTCCAGCTTTCCGTAACCGGTGCCGTTGTTGGCGACCGAGTAGACCCGGTCGCCGCCGGCGTCGAAATGGCCGTGCAGCAGCGACGCGGCTGCCTGCTCGACCGCGACGTCGACCTTCTTCAGCGCGGAGGTCAGGATGTAGTGGCCAAGGTAACCCTGGTCCGCGTCAACGCCGATCCCGTAATCGCCCTTCTGCTTCGCGGCCTGCAGCGCCCCAAGGCCGCATCCGCCTGCCACCTGGAAGACGATCTTGCTGCCCTGGCTGATCTGGTCGTTTGCGATCGTCTCGCAGGCTGACGGATCGGAGAAGTTGTTCGAGAATCCGTTCAGGAACTTCAGGCTCGGATCAGCGGCATGGCCGCCCGCCTGGAAGCCGGCGATGTAGCTGGTCACCGACGGGATGTCCTGACCACCAACGCTGGACACGGTGGTGTAGCCCTTCTTCTTCGAGATCAGGCCCGAGAGGTAGCCCACTAGATAGCCGGATTGCTGCGACTCGAAGGTCAGACCCTCGACGTTCTTGGGCTTGCCGGCGATCGCCGAGGCCGGCGTATCGATGATTGCGAAGTGCGTGTGCGGGAACTGTTTCGCCACCTGGCCGAGCGCGGCGATGAAATCGAAACCTACGGCCACGACGAGCTTGTCGCCGTGCTCGGCTTCCTTCTCGAGGTACGGGACGTAGTTCGCACTCGATTGAGCCTGCAGAACCTGGCCCTTGACGCCGAGCGTGTGCTCAGCCTCGAGCATGCCCTCGTACGCGAGGTGGTTGAAGCCGTGGTCGTTGAGCCCGCCGGTGTCGGCAACGACACCCAGCGTGAACGACGAAGCCTTCGTGGACGAAGCCATGCTGCCGGCGGCGCCGAACACCCCAACCACTAATGCCGCCGCGACCACAGCGACGGCTGACAACCTCATGAATACCTTCACAGACCCTCCTTTGACTCCTAGAAGTGTCGCAACGTACTCGGCTCTGAGGCGCTCGTACAGAGCCGGACCGAGTATCAGGCGCACACAACACGGAAACCTAACGGAACCTCGACTCTCCTCATGTCTTCGCCGTCGGTGGCGCGTTGACCAGCGGGATCACCCGATCCCCATAAGCGGCCAGCGTCTCGTCCTTGTTGTCGTGCTGCAGATACAGCGCGAACTGGTCAACGCCGACGTCGCGAAGAGCTTCGAGCTTGGCGACCTGGGCGTCGACGTCGCCAAGGATGCAGAACCGATCGACGACCTCGTCGGGCACGAAGCTCGTGTGGACGTTTCCGGCGCGACCGTGCTCGTTGTAGTCGTATCCGGTGCGGTCTGCGACGTAGTCGGTGAGTGCCTGCGGAACCGCGCCGTCGGCGCCGTATCGCTTGACGATGTCGGCGACGTGGTTTCCGACCATGCCGCCGAACCAGCGGCATTGCTCACGCGCGTGCGCAAGCTGCTGCGGCGAACCGTCGGTCACATAGGCCGGCGCCGCAACGCAGAACTTGATCGTTGCCGGATCGCGGCCCGCGGCCGCGGCGGCCTCACGCACGAACCCGATCATCCAGCGCGCGATGTCGACGTCGCCGAGCTGCAGGATGAAGCCGTCGCCGACCTCACCGGCCGCCGTCAGCGCGAGCGGCCCGTAGGCGGCGATCCACACCTCCAGCTCGGAACTCGTCGCCCACGGGAAGCGCAGCGTGGACCCGTTCAGGGTCACGGGCCGGCAGTTGGCGAGCTCGCGGATCACATGGGTCGCCTCGCGCATCTGCTTGACGGTCGACGGCTTCCCGTTCAGCACGCGCACGGCCGAATCCCCGCGTCCGATCCCGCAGATCGTGCGGTTGCCGTACATCTCGTTGAGCGTCGCGAACACGCTGGCGGTGACGGTCCAGTCGCGTGTTGCCGGATTGGTCACGAACGGTCCCACTGTGATGCGCCTGGTCTCCGCCAGCATCTGGCTGTAGATCACGTAGGGCTCCATCCACAGCAGGTGCGAGTCGAAGGTCCAGACGTGGCTGAAGCCGTACTCCTCCGCCCGCTTGGCCAGCGAGACCAGCCGCCACGGCGGTGGGTCAGCCTGCAGAACCAGTCCGAAGTCCATCATCCGTCCGCCTCAGCTCAGGTACTGCGAGAGGCCGCGCTTGAGGTACCGCCCGTGTCCCGCCTTGCCGATGTAGCCGCCCTCGTCGACGATCACGGTGCCGCGGGACAGCACCACGTCGACGTGCCCGTCGATCTCGTACCCCTCATATGCGGAGTAGTCCATGTTCATGTGGTGGGTCTTGCCGACCCCGATCGAGGTATGGCCGGCCGGGTCGTAGACGACGATGTCCGCGTCGGCGCCGGGCGCTATCACGCCCTTGCGCCCGTACAGCCCGAACATCCGGGCGGGGGTGGTCGAGGTCAGCTCGACGAACCGCTCCAGCGTGATCCGCCCGGCGACGACGCCCTGGTACATCAGGTCCAGCCGGTGTTCGATCGAGCCGATGCCGTTGGGGATCTTCGAGAAATTGCCGCGGCCCATCTCCTTCTGCTCCTTCATGCAGAAGGGACAGTGGTCGGTTGAGACCATCTGCAGGTCGTTGGTCCGCAGGCTCTGCCAGAGGTGATGCTGGTGGCCCTCGTGGTGGGAGCGCAGCGGTGTCGAGCAGACCCACTTGGCGCCCTCGAGCTCGCCCCATTCCTCGGACCTGGCCGCGAGCTGCTCCTCGAGCGAGAGGTAGAGGTATTGCGGGCAGGTCTCGCCGAACACGTTGGCCCCGCGGTCGCGGGCGGCGGCGATCTGCTCAACCGCCTGCTTGGCGGACACGTGCACGACGTAGAGCGGAGCTCCGGCGATGTCGGCGATCATGATCGCGCGGTGGGTCGCCTCCTCCTCCGCCTGCCATGGGCGCGAGGTCCCGTGGTAGTACGGGGAGGTATTGCCGGCCGCCAGCGCCTGCTCGACGAGCACGTCGATCACCCCGCCGTTCTCCGCGTGCATCATCATCAGCGAGCCGTTCTCGGCGCCCTTCTGGAAGGCGCGGAGGATCTGTCCGTCGTCGGACAGGAGCACGCCTCGGTAGGCCATGAACAGCTTGAAGCTGGTGACGCCCTCGGCGACCAGCGCGTCCATCGCATGCAGCGACTGGTCCTGCACGTCGGAGAGGATCTGATGAAAGCCGTAGTCGATCGCGCAGTTGCCGGCGGCCTTCTCGTGCCAGCGCGCGTACTGCTCCATCACGTTCTCGCCGGTGTATTGCACGACGAAGTCAACGATCGTCGTGGTGCCGCCCCAGGCGGCGGCGCGCGTGCCGGTCTCGAAGGTGTCGGAGGCCTGTGTGCCGCCGAACGGCATCTCCATGTGCGTGTGCGCGTCGATCCCGCCCGGGAAAACGAGCTTGCCGGTGGCGTCGATCGTGGTGTCGGCGCTGATCGGTCCGAGCGGCTCAGTCCCGGGCGCGATCAGCGCGACGATCCGCTCGCCGTCGATGAGGACGTCCGCAGCAACCCGTCCGGTGGCACTGACGACCGTCCCGCCTTTGATCAGAACCGTGCTCATGGTGCGGGGATGGCCAGGTATGAGTCAGGACGACGGTCGCGGTAGAACTGCCAGTCGTCACGCATCTCCTGGACGAGGTCCATGTTGAGGTCGCGGACGAGCAGTTCCTCGTGCTCTCCCGAGCCGAGTGCGCCCACGTAGTTGCCACGCGGGTCGACGATCTGCGAGCTGCCGTAGAAGTTGACGGCGTCCGCGCCGTACTCGTTGTCCTCGAGCCCGACGCGGTTGGGCGCCAGGACGAAATACCCGTTGGCGACCGCGGCGGCCGGCTGCTCTATCTCCCAGAGGCGGTTGGAGAGGCCCGGCTTGGTTGCGTTCGGGTTGAAGACCATATGCGCGCCGTTGAGACCCAGCTCGCGCCAGCCCTCGGGGAAGTGGCGGTCGTAACAGATGTACATGCCGACCTTGCCGACAGCGGTCTCGAACACCGGATAGCCGAGGTTGCCGGGGCGGAAGTAGAACTTCTCCCAGAACTTCTCGACGTGCGGGAGATGGTTCTTGCGGTACTTGCCGAGCACCTTCCCGTCGGCGTCGACGAGGACCGCGGTGTTGTAGTAGATGCCGGTGTCCGCCTCCTCGTAGATCGGCAGCACCATCACCATCGACAGCTCCCCGGCGAGCGCGGCGAAGCGCTGCACGATCGGTCCGTCCGCCGGCTCGGCATAGCGGTAGTACTTCTTGTCCTGGGTGATCCCGAAGTAGGGGCCGTAGAACAGCTCTTGGAAACAGATCACCTGGGCGCCCTGGGCCGCGGCGTCATGCGCGAACCCCTCGTGCTTATCCAGCATCGAGGCCTTATCGCCAGTCCAGGTGGTTTGTGAGATCGCCGCTCGGACAGTCGCCATGTCGCTCCTTTGAAGGGGCCAAAGGGTGGCAAGCAAACCTAAGGCCTGCCCATGGCCAAGTGGATAATTCCCTGCCCGCGCGGACGCCGCTGCGGATATGCCCGGCTCAGCCCGCAGCTTCCGCGGGTGGCGGCATCGCCCCGATGCGCTCCACGCATCGGGCGGCTGCCGCGATCGCGACGTGCGGGCCGCCGACCAGGTAGCCGGCGGCGAGCGCATCCCCGGCCCCGGTCGTATCGACGACGGTGACGGGCGCGGGGTCGAACCGGCCCTCCGGAAAGATCGCGCCACGGGCTCCGAGTTTGATCACCCAGTCGGCGTCGAGGCCAGAATCGCGGCCGACACCGAGGCTGGGATCGAGGCCGACACCGAGGCTGGGATCGAGGCCGACACCGAGGCTGGGATCGAGGCCGGGCATGGCCGCACGCTCGGCCTCGTTGGCGAAGACGAGATCAGGATCGAGTTGCCGCACCCGTTCCAGGAATCGCTCCGCGCCGAACAGCTCAATGTCGTTTGCCGAGGCCAGATCGAGCGTCACGCGGCGCGCCATGCGGGCGGCCGCGATCGCCGCCTCCGCCCCGGAGTCACGCAGCAGGCAGTAGCCGGAGACGTGCAGGACCTCGGCGCTCCTCACCCAGGCCTCGTCCAGGTCGGCCACCGTCAGCCGGGCCGTGACGCCGGGATCGGAGACCATCGTCCGCGCGCCGTCGACCTCTCGCGTCGAGACGACCACGCCGCCGGTGCCGCCCTCGATCACCGGCCCGCAGAGCTCCACGCCATGGCGCTCGAGATGGGCGGCTGCGATCTCACTCGCCTCGTCGGTGCCCCTGACGCAGATCAGACGACTGCGGCCGCCGAGCGCGCTGGCCCAGGCGGCGACATTGGCCGCCTGACCACCTGCGGTGAGACAGATCGTGGCGGGCGTGTCGCCGTCGGGCGCGAGCGGCGCCTTGGGGAGCACCACCACGTCGAGGATCAGGTCTCCGATCGTGCAGATCAGCGGCCGGGCGTGTGTGTCTTCGGCTCTGGGTTCACCCGCGTCTTCGGCCCTGGGTTCGTGGTTCACGGCCGACATCATCGCGCTCACGGCCGTCCGAGCCCCCGCACCCCGTTGGAGTACGGTTGCTGCCGTGTCGGTGACGTCGTCCTCCGAGCACATCGTGCTGTCAGAGCGCGTGGCCGCCGCGCTCGGTGACGGTGCGCCGGTGGTTGCGCTCGAGTCGACGATCATCACTCACGGTCTGCCCCACCCCGAGAACGTCGAGGCGGCACTCGATTTCGAGCGGACGGTAGCCGGGAGCGGCGCGGTCCCCGCCACCATCGCCGTGATCGGCGGCGTCGTGCACATCGGCATCGAGTCCGGGCATCTCGACCAGCTCGCCGCTGCCGGGTCTGCGTTGAAGCTGAGCGCGCGCGATCTGCCGGTGGCGATCGCACGGGGCGCGAGCGGCGGCACGACCGTGGCCGCCACTGCGTTGCTCGCCTCGCAGGCCGGGATCCGCGTGTTTGCCACTGGCGGCATCGGCGGCGTCCACCGCAACGCCAGCGAGACCTTCGACGAATCGGCCGACCTCGGGGTCCTCGGCAGCTGTCCGATCACGGTCGTGTCCGCCGGCGTCAAGTCGATCCTCGACATCCGCGCAACGCTCGAGCGACTCGAGACGCTGAGTGTCACGGTGCTGGTGTTCGGCACCCACCGTTTCCCGGCGTTCTACCTGGCGGACAGCGGCATCTCGGTCGATTTCTCGGTGTCGAGCGCCGCCGAGGTGGCGGCGGTCATGCGCGCCGCCGATTCACTCGAACGCTCCGGCGGGATCCTTGTCGCCAACCCGCTGCCGCCGTCGGCCGAGCTCGACAGGGAGACCCACGACCGTACGCTTGCGGAGGCACTCTCAGCCGCAGAGGCATCCGGCGTCAGTGGCAAGGACGTCACGCCGTTCCTGCTCGAATACATCCACTCGCACACCGACGGAACGAGCGTCGATGTGAACCTCGAGATCGTGCGCAGCAACTGCCGGCTCGCGGCGGAGATCGCCTCGGCGTACGCCCGCGTGCGGTGACTGATCGCCACCCGCCGTTCCGCCTCGATCCCTAGGCTCCGCGGGCGCGCGCCGCTTGGCGCGCCCGTCGCGGCCGCCGCCCCGCCGTACGCGAACGACTGAGGGGGGACCGCAGGCATACAGTCAGCGCCAACCCCCGGCGCCAACCGGTGCCGTCGAGCTGCCGGCTGGAATTCCCTTTGGGACCGAGACTCCAGGCAGTCACTCAAGCCATTCGCCGATAAACGTCGGGCTGGCGTGGATGCACACCAGTTTCGAGCGACCGGGCCCATCGTTGGTGAACTTGTGGGCCACTCTCGGCGGGACGATCACGATGTCGCCGGCTCCGACCGAGAGGTGCTCATCGCCGCACTGGAAGGTGAGATGTCCCTCCTGCACGACCCAAGTCTCGTCGTAGGGGTGGCGATGCAGCCGCGGGCCCTGGCCGGGATCGCTCTCGTCGAGGATCAGGGAGATCAACGCTCCGTAGTCGGCGCCTTTGACGTTTCCGTCCTTGTGCGTTCCGGCCTTGATTACGGGCATGGGCGACCCCTTTCTTGCGCGTGTTGCTTGTACGGTTGGCGTTCGCGTTCGTTGCGGGTGAGCGTGGCCGCCAGCTGAAGTGCGTGCTGGCGTTGCCGGCTGAGGAACTCTCCTTCAGCGGAGTTGGCTGTGAGTTCGATGGCGCGGTCGTATGCCGCGATCGCCTCGTCGATACGTTCCGCGCGCGTCAGCAGGTCTGCTCGGGCGGCGTGGTATGGCTGGTAGTCCTCGAGGATGACGTTGGCGAGCGCATCCAGCCCAGCTGAGGGGCCATCGAGAGCGCCCACGGCGACAGCGCGATTCAGGGCGACGACCGGGTTGGGCTGGATCGCCTGAAGCTGGTTGTAGAGCGCGACGATCTGATTCCAGTCGGTGTCGGCCGCCGTGGGCGCGTCGGTGTGAACGGCGGCGATTGCGGCTTGGATCTGGAAGGGGCCGGGTTGGTTGCGCCGCAGGCATGCCTGGACGAGTCCGTGGCCTTCTTCGATGAGGCTCGGGTTCCATCGCGAACGGTCCTGGTCGGCGAGACGGACCATCGATCCGTGGTCGTCGACGCGACTGGACCGGCGGGCCTCGCTCAGCAGCATCAGGGCGAGGAGTCCGACGACCTCGGGCTCGTCGGGCATGAGCGTGGCCAGGATCCGCCCGATGCGGATCGCTTCCGTTGAGAGGTCGCCACGGCTGAGGGCTGGACCGGCGGTGGCGGTGTGTCCTTCGGTGTAGATCAGATAGATCGAGGCCAGGACGGCGTGAAGTCGATCGGGGAGTTCGGCCGCACCTGGGACGCGGTACGGAGCATGGTTGTCGCGTAGCTTGCGTTTCGCACGCACGAGGCGCTGGGCGATGGTCGCCTCGGGCAGCAGGAAAGCCGTTGCGATCTCGCTGGTCTCCAGGCCGCCGAGCAGACGGAGTGTGAGCGCGACTTGTGAGTCGGCGGCGAGCGCGGGGTGGCAGCAGAGAAACATGAGCCTGAGTTGGTCATCGGGGACGACATCGACGAAACGGTCGAGCGCTTCACGTTCAGGTGTGGCGTCCGGGTCGGTGTCTTGGGTGTGCATTTGGT
>Ga0307373_10008526_pt1 | contig 15584 bp, 10 predicted proteins | sample OX2MG_FD_202534 | JGI IMG/M metagenome (GOLD analysis project Ga0307373, IMG submission 202534) | Soil microbial communities from Risofladan, Vaasa, Finland - OX-2 | ecosystem: Environmental > Terrestrial > Soil > Coastal area > Acid sulfate soil | place: Finland: Risofladan, Vaasa | collected... | reverse complement strand
GCGGCGATGGGGCGAAATGTCGGCCCACCAGATGCTTTGCCACCTTTCGGACGCCTTCCGCTCAAGCCTGGGCGAAAGGGAGGTGCGCCCCGCCAGCCGATGGATTCCCCGCACACCTTTCCGTTGGGCCGCGCTGTGGGTTCCGGTTCCCTGGCCGCGAGGGGTTCGGGGCCCTGCCGAATGGGACCCCAAGGCCGGCGGCACTCCGCCCAAAGAATTTGAGAGCGACAGGAAAGAACTGAAAAAGCTGATTGACCGCTTTACCCGGCGGCCCGGTGGTTTCAAGTGGCCGCCCCATCCCTTCTTTGGCCGAATGTCCGAGGCAGACTGGCTTCGCCTGGGATACCTCCACCTAGACCATCACCTGCGGCAATTTGGGGCATAAACCCCGGGCCTCTTTGTAGAGACGCCCCGGTGGGGCGTCTCCCGGCAGGCTGACCGATAAGCGAGATGCTCAACCGGTGGGGCAACCCCTGGCGGGCCGACCGATAATGAAGACGTTCCACCGGAACGTCTCTACAAATTCTCTGGCCGCAAGGGCAAGGGTTAAAATTTCCCCATCCCTGAGAAGAGCGATGACAGGAACCTCTCGCCTCGCAGGGCGGTAGACGCTACAATGCATGCGTCCGCGCCAGCCGGGCCAGGAGGGAGCATGGATTTGAATGAATCCCAAAGCCGCAGAGTTCAAGGGCCGCTCTGCGCGATCCGCGATGGATATCCATTCCAAACGCGGCCAGCGGGGTCCGTTTGGAAAGGTGACCCAGCGCCATGAACCGCCGCCGTTGGATTCTCCTCTCGCTTGTCTTCGTTGCCATCGTGATTAACTATGTCGATCGCGGCAACCTCAGCGTTGCGGCGCCGGCGATGATGAAGGATTTCCAAATCACGCCGGAAACGATGGGAGTGCTGCTCTCCGCCTTTTTCTGGACTTATGCCGCGTTTCAGATCCCGGCCGGCATGCTGGTGGACCGGTTCGGCATCCGCCGGGCCTACACGGCCGCTTTCCTGGTCTGGTCGATCGCCTCGGCTTCGATCGCCCTCAGCCGCGGCCCCGGCGACGTCATCGGTCTGCGCATGCTGCTGGGTCTCGCCGAATCCATCGCTCCGCTGGCCAGCATCTCTTTCATCCGCAGCAATTTTTCGGGCAAAGATCAGGGGCTGCCAACCTCGATCTACATTGCGGGCCAGAACATCGGGCCGGCGCTGGGCGTGCTGGTGGGAGCCCTTCTGCTGGACAAATTTGGATGGCGCATGATGTTTGCCGTTACCGGATTAGGGGCGCTGGTCTGGGTGCCCTGCTGGCTGTTTGCCGCTCCCTCCGACGGAACCCGCGCCGAGCGCCAGGCGAAAAAGGCGGCGGACGATCTGGCCGAGCCCCGGCGCTGGACCTGGCGCATGCTGCTGGCCAACAAAACCTTCTGGGCCATGTCGCTGTCCATCCTGCTGTCCTCTTATTATTGGTATTTCGTTTTGACCTGGGTGCCGAGTTATTTGATCCTCGCCCGTGGCTTCTCCACGCTGGGCATGGGAAAGGTGCTTTCCACGGCGCTCTTTACGATGGCCATCGCAAATGTCGTAGCGGGCGCGACGGCGGACAAAGTGGCGGCCCGCATCGGAGTGTTCCGGGCGCGTTTGTGGTTTGGAGTGGTGGGATATGTCGGGACGGCGGCTATTCTGCTGCTGCTGGTGACGGACCGCTCCTGGGCGCTTCCCATCCTCACTTTTTCGTTGTGCTCGACGGGCATCGGGAACTCAACCTTCTGGACCATCACGCAGCATGCGTCACCCAAAAACATGGTGGGGCGGACGGTCGGATTTCTAAACACGGTTTCCGTAGCGGCCGGAGCCGCGGCGCCCGTGATTACAGGATGGATCCTGGGGCCGCAAAAACATTTCGGACCGGCGATTCTCGTCGCCGGTGTGTGTCCGGTGCTGGCCGCCGCCTGCCTGCTTGCGGCGGGTTCCAAGGGGCTTGCACGGATGAAATCGCTGCTCGCGGGGGAAGCTTACGCGGACGCCTAGCCGCGGGCCCGACGCGGTTGGGCTGTCGTCGGCTTCGATCCATCGCGGATTTTCAGCCTTTGTAGAGACGTTCCGCTGGAACGTCTCGTTCCTGACGGCGGCCTGGATGGAGATGTCTCCGCGAGGAGTTTCTACCCGTGGCACCAAAAGGCCGGCGGTGAGGACACCGGCGCTACAGACGAACCGCGGATCTGAAAATCCGCGCTACGGGAAAAGACTCCTCACCCGGGCGGTGTCGCGGTCTTTGCCAGGCGTGGCATTCGGTCATGGGCTGACAGAACGCTCTCGCTTCGCGGGATGGCAGCGGCTACAATCGAAGCGTCCGGCTGGCGCGCGCATCTGACCGGCATCGCCATAACAACATGACCGCGCGGCCGGCAACTTTCTTTCTGGGAGTCCTTATGAGCACTGCTGCAAATCCCGCCGGGATCGAGCCCGTGGAGAAAATTCGCGCCCAGTTTCCGGCGCTCTACCGGCGGCAGGATGGCCACCCGGTTGCGTACTTTGACGGTCCGGGCGGAACGCAGGTCCCTCGTCCCGTGGCCGAGGCCATCAGCGACCACCTCTATCATCACAACGCCAACACCCATTGGGCCTATCCCAGCAGCAATGAGACGGATGTAACCATCCGCAACGGGCGCGCGGCCCTGGCGGACATGCTGAACGCGAGCCCGTCGGAGATCGTGTTCGGCCCGAACATGACCACGCTGACCTTCCACCTTTCGCGGGCGCTCGGCCGGTCCTACGGTCCCGGCGATGAGATTGTGGTCACGGAGCTGGACCATCACGCGAACGTCGATCCGTGGCGGGCCCTGGCGAAGGAGCGCGGAGTTAACGTCCGCGTGGCCAGGATGAATACCGAAACGGGCCAGATCGACTGGCGGGATCTGGAGGAAAAGGTCAACAAGCGGACCAGGGTCCTGGCCATGGGCGTGGCCTCCAACGCCTTGGGCACGGTCAACGATATCCGCCGCGCCGCCGAAATAGCGCACCACGCCGGCGCCCTCCTTTTCGCGGACGCCGTCCACTCTGCGCCCCATCGGCCCACGGACGTGAAGGCCTGGAGCTGCGATTTTCTTGCCTGCTCCGCCTACAAGTTCTATGGACCACATCTGGGCGTTCTGTTTGGCCGCAGTGACCTGTTGCAATCGATCGACTTTCCGAAACTGGTTCCTGCTCCTGACGCGCCGCCGGAGAAGGCGGAGACGGGAACCCTGAATCACGAAGGCATTGCAGGCGCGGCGGCAGCCGTGGACTTCCTCGCTTCACTGGCTGCGGGAGCCTCCAGGCGCGAGCGGCTCCTGGCTGCGGTCGGCGGGCTCGACGCGCGAGGCCAGGCCCTGGCGGCCGAAATGTGGGAAGGATTGTCGGGGATCTCCGGCGTCAAGGTGTTCGGCCCCGGGCCCGCGCAACCACGAACCCCAACGATCGCGTTCACGGTGCAGGGCGTTGCGGCCAGGGAGGTTGCCCGGCGCCTGGCAGGACTGGGAGTTTTCGTCTCGCACGGAAACTTCTATGCGGCCACGGTCGTTGAGCGGCTCGGCCTGGGCGTTGAAGGGCTCGTTCGCGCCGGTTGTGCGTGCTACACCACAGGCGAAGAGATTGAACGTCTCATCGAGGGCGTGCGGGAAATGGCCCGGCAGGGGCACTGATCGCAAATAGAGGGACCGCGGATCTGAAGATCCCCGCTTAGTATCTTCGCCATCGATGAGAGAGAACATAATTCGATGGGTGGAGGAGGTTTCGGGGAGGCCATTCCGGGCTCCCGGCCTGCTCGCGCGCGGCGGGGGAGCAGAAGGCCCGCGAATCCGCGATTTTGAGCTAGAGGATGCAGGCTCCGTCGAACGGCCCGAACACTAATTCATCACACCTTCGCCGACCAAAGCAATGTTGTCCCGGGTGGTATTCTTGACCAGGTACATCGCCTCGTCGGCCATACGCAGAAGTTCTCTTCGATCCCTCGCGTCGGTGGGGAACGAGGCCACTCCGAAGCTCGCGGTCATTTTCACTTTCAAGCCTTCTTCGTCGAGGAACACTTTGGAGTTCAGAAGTTCACGAAGGCGGCGGACCACCATCAGGGCGTTCTGCTTTGAGGTTTGGGGCAGAAGCACGACGAACTCATCTCCGCCGTAGCGAAAAGCGTAGTCGATCAGGCGCAAGTGGCCTTTGACGAGGTTACCCATATGCCAGAGAAGCTTGGAGCCGACCAGATGGCCGTGCGTGTCATTCACCAGCTTGAAGTGGTCGAGATCGATAAAGACAACAGAGAACTCATAGTCGTAGCGCGTGGAGCGGTAGATCTCCGCATCCAGGACAAAATTGAGATGGCGCGCGTTGAAGAGGGCCGTGCAATCGTCGGTGATGGTCAGATCGTGAATGCGCTGAACGTAGCGGGCGTTTTCAAGTGCGATGGCCGCGTAGTCTGCAAGATTGGCCAGAACAGGAATATCTTTTTCACCGAAGTGCTCATTCCTTGAGGAATTCACCAGTTCGATCACGCCCAGCACGCGCTCCCGGCCTTTGACCGGCACGCAGACGATGGACCGGGCCCCTGGAGCCCATATCTCGTTTTCCAAACTGAAACGGGGCTCCGTCCTGACATCCTCGATCAGGACGGCCTCACCATGCTCGGCAACCCAGCCTCCAATGCCTTCACCCAACTTGACCTGAACATCCTTCAGATTGTCTGTGCCGGCGCCGATGGCAATTTCGTAATGGAGCTCGTTGGATTTTTCGTCCAGCAGCAGCAGCAACCAGGTATCGGGCTGGAGAAAGTCGCTGATTTTCTCCATGATGGTTTCGAGAACCTGGTGCAAATCGATGGTCGAGGCAACAGCTTTGCCCACTTCATGAAAGAGCGAAAGGCGCGCGATCTGCTGTTCGAGTTCACGTATTTTGTCAGCTTCTGCTGTCATCGGCCTGTCCGCAGACTGGCCTCCGGCAGAGTCTTTAGACTCATAGGTGGCGACTCCCTTGTTTTCAGTAATTCTTTCGGCTGTTTTTTTCAATTTGTTTATGGGAACTTCCGATTAATTAACGTCAGGAGCATTGTTTGGGGCTCCGTCCGTTCCACGGGGCCGAAACAATTGACAGTGCTGGCAACGGGGAAATATCATTGATGACAGCCAGAAGGGGGAGGGTGGTCGGAAAGCTTTCTTTGATGGGCTCCTTTGGTGAAAACCTTCGGCGCGAGCGGGAAATGCGCGGTGTGACGCTGGAGGAAATCTCTGTCGCCACCAAAATCAGTGTTCGTTTCCTTGAGTCCATTGAAAATGAAGAGTTTTCAAGATTGCCGGGAGGCATCTTCAACCGCAGTTTTGTGCGTGCCTATGCCCGCTACCTGGGGCTGGACGAAGACCCTCTTGTGGAAGAGTACCGGCTGGCGGCCAGGGCCAGGGGCGAAGTCGATTCTGACCAGCTTTCTCCCCCCAAGACCTATTCCCGCCGGGATCGGCATTCCCGCCACACGCTGCTGGGTGGGATAATAGCTGTTGTCCTGCTGATCGCTGGCTACGCTCTTTGGCGGCACGCACACACGCCGCCGCAAACGCCCGCAAGCGCAACGCAGCAAGTGGCGCCATTAAAGAGTTCACCGGGCAGCCATCCTGACACGAACGTTTCAGTTTCCCCAGCCACTTCGGTCTCCACGCCGGCAGCCGAGACGGAATCGGCCGCAAGCTCGACCCGCCTCAGCGCGCAGCCGGCAGGAAGCGAGCCTGCCGGGCAGGGTGTATTGACCGCAACTTCCGCGGTGGCTGCTGCTCCACCCAAGTTGCCGGCCATCACGGATTATGGGGGTAAGCTGGTCCTCCAGATTGCTACAACCGAGCGCTCATGGGTGGCGATTGACTCCGATGGCAAAACGATTATGCAGGGTATTATGGATCCTAACGAGGTAAAGACCTTCAAGGCCGACGCCTCCTTTGACGTTCTTACCGGAAACGCCCAAGGCATGATTCTCACATTGAACGGCCAGACGCTCAAGCCCATGGGGCGCGAGGGTGAAGTCAAGCAGGTTCATCTGACCTGGGACAGCCTGAAGAACAATCGGTCCCATTAAGGCGGCACCTATTCCTCATCCCCTCGTGGAAATGCTGCGCGCGGGCAACGCTCCCCTTCTCATCCGGCGGAAGGCGGCGGAGGGCAACCTGCCGGTTTCTCTGGGAGAGAAAATTGAAATTCTGGTCAGTCTTTCTCTTGACCCCGATGAGGTTACGCGCTCCAGGGCTTTCACAACTCTCAAAAATTGGAACCCTACTGAGCTGAACCAGGTCTTTTCGGACCCTGCGACTCCGGCACCCATGCTCGAATTCGCCGTTCGTCATCTGATTTCTGAACGGGAAGAATTGGCGGAAGTCCTGGCGGGCAATTCGGCGCTCTCCGACCCTCTGCGGAGATTGATCCAAAACAACGCGAAAGAGTCCGCCGGCCAGTCGCCCGAAAGCGAACCCGCCTCAACTGGAGATGCGGAGGAAGAAGAGGCTTCGTCGCTCGCTCCCAATCGCCAAACGCTGTTTCAAAAAATCAACCACATGACCGTGGCAGAAAAAATCAACACGGCTCTGATGGGCAGTCATGAAGAACGAACGCTCCTGGTGCGCGATTCGAACAAGATTGTGGCCCGAGCCGTTCTCCAGTCGCCTAAGCTCTCCGATCAGGAAGCGGAAAGCATCGCGACAATGAAGAACGTGCCGGAAGAAATTCTGCGCCTGATTGCCACGAACCGAAAATTCATCAAGAGCTATGGGGTTGCCCGCAACCTTGTCTCCAATCCCCGAACTCCGATCGATGTGGGCCTTCCGCTGATTAACCGTTTGAACACTCGGGATCTGAAAGAACTCTCGCTGAATCGGAATGTCGCAGAGGTCATACGAAGCATGGCTTTCAAACTGGTCAAGCAGAAGGAAGAAGCCAACAAGCCTAAAAATCCTCACAAGCATTAATTCACCAGGCAACCCATTCCTTGCGCCCCTCAGCACCGCCGCAAATGGCGTTACGGCAAGGACCGGAACCTTCTGCCCGCCGCAACCAGGTTTGGGCGGCTCGTCAGTCCACAAGGCCGGGCAGGACCCGGTCGAGCAGCCGGGCAAGGTCCTGCGAGGCGCGGCTTCCCACGGTAAGCACTTCATCGTGGCGAAGCGGCCGTTTGCCAATTCCCGCAGCGCGATTGGTGATGAGCGTGATGGCGAGCACGCGCATGTTTGACTGCCGGGCGGCAATAGCTTCCGGGACCGTGGACATTCCGACCGCGTCTGCGCCCAGTCGCTTCAGCGCACGAATCTCGGCTGGGGTTTCGTAATTCGGCCCCGGCACCGCTGCGTAAACACCTTCAAAGCACTTCAATCGAAGCGCCGTCGCGGCCTGCAAAGCGTTCCGGCGCAGCCGCCGATCGTAAACCTGTGTCATGTCGACAAACCTTGGGCCCCAGCGCGGATCATGGGGACCGGCCAGCGGGATCGAACCCTGGAGATTCAGGTGATCGGAGAAAACCATCAGGCTGCCCGGAGCCGCCGCGGGCGCGATGCCTCCGGCGGCACAGGTCAGGATCAGGGTTTTAACACCTGCCAGCCCCAGAACGCGCACGGCGAAGACCACCTCGGCCGGGGTATAACCCTCGTAGAGATGGACCCGGCCCGCCAGCACCACCACGGGCAATTTCTTCCAACGCCCGAGGCGCAATTCCCCCGCGTGTCCTTCAACCGTTGGCCGGGGGAAATGCGGGATGATCTCATAGGGAACCGTTGTTGGATCGTTGAGGCGGGCGGCCAGGGCGCCGATACCCGATCCCAGAACGATTCCGACCCGCGGAAACTCCGGCGAACGGCTTTTTAAATCGAGGGCAGCCTGCAAGGCCTGTGCGTATCCGAACGGGTGGTCTCGATTCCGCATGGCTCACCTCAGCGAATGAGCAGACCGACGATGGCTGCAGAAAGATAGTTGGCCAGGGTTCCACCCAGCAGCGCCCAGAAGCCCAGCCTTGCCATGTCGTGCCTTCGGGAAGGCACCACCGCGCCGAGCGCGCCAATCTGAATCCCGATGGAGGCGAAGTTTGCAAATCCGCAGAGCGCGTAGGTGGCAATGGTGAACGACCGCGCGGCGATGTGCCCTTTGAGCGGGCCGAGCATGGAAAACGCCACAAATTCGTTCAGGATGATTTTTGTGGCCAGCAGATTTCCCACCGCCATGGCGTCATGCCACGGCACGCCGAGCAGCCAGGCGACCGGCGCCAGCATATAGCCGAACATGGTGCCAAGATTGGTGTGGGCAAAACCCAGGACACCGTTGGCCAGAGCGATGAGCGCGACGAAAGCGATCAGCATGGCGCCGATGCTGAGTGCGATGTTGAGGCCGTCCAGAACTCCGCGCGTAATGGCGTCCAGGATGTTGACATCCTTTTTCTCAATGGTCAGCCTCACCTCGCCGGCGGTTTGCGGCTGGTCCGTCTCCGGGATCAGCATTTTTGAGACCAGCATCGTTCCCGGAGCCGTCATGACCACCGCGGTCAGCAAGTCGCGCGCCTGCGCGCCGAACAGGATGTAGGCGCCCAGGACCGATCCGGCGATGTGCGCCATTCCGGCCGTCATCACCGTCATCAGTTCCGACTGGGTCAGGGTTTCCAGGTAGGGACGAATGACGAGTGGCGCTTCCGCCTGCCCTATGGCAATGCTGGCGGCGACTTCCAGCGATTCGGCGCCGCTGGTTCCCATCAGCTTGAACATAACCTTCGCCGCCAGAGACACCAGCGCCGGCAGGACCCCCACGTAATAGAGGATTGAAAGAAATGCGGCGACGTAAATGATCAGAGGCAACGCCTGGAAAGCGAAGACCATGCCCAGGCTGCCCTTGGGATCGCCCAGTGAACCGAAGACGAACCTGGAGCCTTCAAACGAGAAACCGAGGAACCACACCACGCCGCTCGAAGCTTTGTCCAAGAGCCAGAAGCCGGCTTCGGTGCGAAGCACAAACATCCCAATCAGGAATTGCAGGCCCAGGCCCCACCCCACAATCCGCCAGCGAATCACCTTCCGGTGGCGTGAAAGCGCGTAACAGGCTCCAAGAATGAGCAGAATACCCAGCAGGGAAGCGAGACGGTTCAGTTTTCTCTCCACAAGTCGTATTGGGCCAGTCCTGATTCAATTGGCATGGCAAGAGGATATAGCAGAAGTCTCTAAAAATTGATACAAACTTTGCTTCACTCGTCCCCGTGTTTATGGCGGACTGCCCAGCAGGAGGTCGATACAAACACCGGGCTGTATGACTGGCATGCCGCCGAACCTGGATTATTGATGACACGACTGGACCCGGCGGAAGAGCACAGTTTTGAGTCCTGCCGAAAGGCGCGGCCACAAGCGACCTTTCCTAACGATGTCCGGCGCCGCGGCGCGGATAACTCGGCGACCTCTCGTGTCCCGCGCTCGCCCGCGAAGCGCAAGATGAGCAACTTTCCTCTGCGCCCGCGAGGGCCTTGCCCTGTTCGCGTCGAAATCTCAGGATGCGCCAGAATCATAAAGTGACCAATATCAGGGCCAGGCTCGCCAGTTCTTGAAATTATATGGAACGTCGATGTTCCGGTCCACAGGTCACGTGCCCATTCAACCGAAGATTGGATGTGCTACAACAGGCACATCAAAAATCCTTGCAATCGTCTTGCCTCTGGTGATAGTTTTAGTGCCGAAATTCATCCAAACAAGGAGTCGGACACGAGTGGGCCTTGGGGCAACAGGGCGGCGGGATTTCATCGAAGGGATTGACTTCATGCCGACAATCCTTGACGCCGGCCGGCCTGCTACCCCCGGCATGGATGGAACGTCCTTCCTGCCCCTCCTGGATGGCCAGGAACAGCCCGGGCGTGACCACGTGCTTACGGTGTTTCATAAGACGGCGGGACGCAAGAGCTATCCGATGCCCTGCCTGCGGGAGAGACGGCTTGGGTACATTTACAACTCCTGGGCCGACGGCAAAACGGCCTTTCACAATGAATCGCAAAGCGGGCTCAGCATGAAGGCCATGGAAAAGGCCGCCGAGGACAATCCCCGGATTGCCCAACGCGTCCAAATCTTTCTCTACCGCGTGTCCGAAGAACTGTACGACTTCAGCAAGGACCCTGACGCCCTCCACAACCTCGTCAACGATCCCGCCTATCGGCAGGATATCAGGAGCATGCGGCAGAAAATGCTGGCCTGGATGGTGCAGAAAGAGGACCCGCTGCAGCCGGTTTTTCGCAGTTATCTGGAGAGCAAGCCGGTCTGATGCGGAAGCTACGGGGCCAAGGCCAGGCTGCGACATTTTCAAATTCTCAAAACGAAAGTCTGGCATCCGGAAATCCGCCAGGGGAGAGTTATGGATAGACCAAACAGAACACAGGAAAAATCGGAAAAAGGGGCCAGCGCCAAACCTTCACGCAGAGACGTCTTGAAGCTCGGGCTCGGCACGCTGGGTATGACGGTTGTTGCCGAGTCGGCGAAGGCAGGCTCCACCGCCCGTGCGCCCTACAACGCCATGGGAGAGCGAGTCGGTGAGGTAACGGATCAGTCCGCTATCGTTCAAACCCGGCTCACCCAACACCCTGTTCGGAACAACGAAGGCTATAACTTCCCGGGAGCGAAGCATGGCACTCCCGTCAGAAAGATTCGCCACCTCCCGCCGCAGATGAGTGTGGACGATCTGGAAGGAGCTTGCCCGGGAACGGAGGGGGTGGTCCGGCTGCGGTTCGGCCGTTCCAGCAAGCTTGAAGACGCGCAGGCCACCGGATGGGAGCGCGCCGACGCTCGCCGGGATTTCACTCAGCAGTTTGTGCTGGACCATCTTCGTCCCGAAACCACTTACTATTACGCCGTGGAAATGGCAAGCCAGCCGGGCGCGAAAACGCGCCGCGGGCCGATCGGGAAATTTCAAACGGCGCCGCCTCCCGATCAATGGCGAAAAATCCGGTTTGCCATTTGCACTTGCGAACACTACGTCTGCCGGGATGATCCGCGGGGCTATCGCAGCTACGCCTCCATGAAGAAGCTGGCGCCGGCCTTTCTGGTTTCGACGGGCGACAGCGTCTATTACGACAACGAGCCGCCTCTGGCCAATACAATCGCCACCGCCCGCTTCCACTGGCACCGCATGCATTCGCTTCCCTCCATCACCGATTTCTTCCACTCCACCTCCGGCTACTGGATGAAGGACGACCACGACACGCTGTGCAACGACTGCTGGCCCGGCATGAATCCGAAGCTCATGGCCCCGAGGACTTTCTCCGATGGACAGCGCATCTTCCTCGACGAGGTGCCCATGGGTGAAAAAACTTATCGGCGCATGCGGTGGGGGAAAGGAGTGGAGATCTGGATGATGGAAGGGCGCGATTTCCGCTCGCCCAATCATATGCCCGACGGCCCCCAAAAAACCATCTGGGGCCAGGAACAGAAGGAATGGTTCAAGCGGACCGTGCTGCAGAGTGACGCCGACTTCAAGCTTCTGATCAGTCCCGATCCCATTGTGGGCCCCGATAGAAAAAACAAGTCCGACAACCATTCCAACGCCGCCTTTGCCACCGAAGGCAATGAAATTCGCCAATGGATCCAGCAGCACCAGCCCGATAACCTGTTTGTGGCCTGCGGCGACCGCCACTGGCAATACTATTCCGTGGATCCCAAAACCGGCGTCAGAGAATTCTCTTGCGGTCCTATGAGCGACGCGCATGCCGGGGGATGTCCCGGTTACGATGCTGACTATCATCGCTTTCTGCGGGAGAAGGGTGGATTTATCTCCGTCTCTTTGGAGGGAAGCGAAAAAGCTCCACGCTTGCTCTTCCGCCACCACAATGTTGACGGAGGCATTGTCTTCCAGCAGGAATTTTCCAAGCGCCGGGCATGATGATATGGCGTCTCTGTTCGCGCCCGTCATGCCGCAGGCGCGATCCCTGAGCAGCACGAGCCGGTCTCACATCGGCCAACAATATAGCCTATTGAGAAGACAGAGGAGGGAGGAGACTGCGTCCGGCCCGAAATATTATCTTGACATTTCAAAATAGTTTTGACAATTTGTTGCGGTCGGTGTCGTTACAGGGTCTTCAAAAATAATCTCTAGTCAAGAGACCATATTTTCAAATGGGAGGTTTCATGAAAGTTCACAATCTCCGGCAGGCATGCCTGTGTTCGGGCATCCTTGTCCTGGCGTTCTACCTTGTTCTCGCTCCTATCAGCGCCTGGGCGCAAATAGGAGACACGGGACAAATTCAGGGCACGGTCAAAGACGCTTCCGGCGCGGTCATTCCGGGGGCTGCGGTTACAGCGACCGAAGTGGACACCAACCGGACATCGACAGCCGTCACAAACAGTAACGGAAATTACATCTTCCCGACACTCCCCATCGGCCATTATACGATCCGGGTGCAGATGAAAGGGTTTAAGACCGCGATTCATTCGGGAATCGGCCTGAATGTTCAGCAGGTGGCCGTGATCAATGAAACTCTTCAAGTGGGTGAGGTTAGCCAGAGCGTTCAGGTGACCGGTGCGGCTCCGCTCCTGGATACTCAGCAGGCCAGCCAGGGGCAGGTCATCGACTCCAGAAGAATCGAGGACATTCCTCTGAACGGCCGCGACTACCTTCAACTTGCGCTGCTGTCCGAAGGAACCGTTGCTCCCCTCAGCGGCGCCCGCCACGGCGGCTTCAGCGCCAATGGAATGCGCACTTCGCAAAACAATTACATGATTAATGGTGTGGACAACAACGACATGGAAATTGCCGCTCAGGGGCGGCAGCCTGAGGCGGTCAAGCCCATTATTGACGCTATCCAGGAATTCAAGGTGATGACCAACGGTTATTCGGCCGAGTTTGGCAAAGCGGCGGGCGGCGTGCTGAATCTCAGGATCAAGTCCGGCACGAACCAGTTCCACGGATCGGGCTGGGAATTTGTTCGCAATGACATCCTGGACGCCCGTGATTTCTTCAACGGAGGTTCGCAAACCAAGGCCCCGTTCAGGCGAAATCAGTTTGGGGGCACGATTGGCGGCCCCGTCGTGAAGAACAAACTCTTCTTCTTCCAAGCCATGGAATGGCAGCGGAGACGGGAATATAGGAGTACCGTCAGCACCCTTCCCACCGCGTTGATGCGCCAGGGGGATTTTTCTGAGTTATCCAAGCCGATCTATGATCCGGCAACCTATGATTCCACAACCAACACCCGGCAGGCATTTGCTGGCAACATCATTCCTACAGACCGGATCGATCCTGTGGCCAGCAAACTGATCGCGCTTATTCCTGCCACTCAGAACAACAACTTGTCGAATAACTACACCTTTTCCACACCCACGGGGTTTAATTCCTTCAGTGACGATGCTCGGGTTGATTACAATATGAGCGTCAAGGATAACTTCAGTGGGAGCATCAATTGGTCCAATGAGGACGATTTTCGAAACAATAACTTTCCAGGACCTCTTGGAAGTGGAACGCCGTTTGCGTATGTCGGAACCGTGGCCAGCGCGCAGTGGAATCATGTGTTCACCCCGACTGTCGTCACAACCACCAAGATTGCGTGGAACCGTCGCTCTACTGACCGAACACCTCCCGTCAGCCAAAACATCAACGCCCAAGTGGGCCTGAATGGCGTCAGTCAGTCGATACCAGGCGCGGCGATATTCGGCATCACTGGCTTCAGAGGCCTGGGCGGCCCGAATCAAACCCCGAACATCATTCAGTCGGAGAACCGCCAGCTCGTGAGCGATACGGTCGTGATCAAAGGCAATCACCAGATCAAGTTCGGAGGGAACGTCCAATGGTTGCAGAGCTTCCTGGCCAATCCCCAGTACCAGCTCGGCAACTTTAGCTTCAACGGCCATTTCACTCGAAATCCTAAGGGAAACGTGGGGGGAAGCGCCTTTGCGGACTTTCTGCTGGGTATCCCCGCTACGGCTCGAGAGTCTACCAATTCCTATATGAGCTTGAGGACGCAGTACTACGATGGCTACATCCAGGATACGTGGAAGCTGACCCCCAAGCTGACGCTCGATTACGGTATGCGCTATGAGCTTTTCCTGCCGTGGGTGGACAAACAGAACGGGCTCGCGAATTTTGATCCCAGCTCCCTCTACTATCCGCAGGTGCACCTGATTGTTGCGCAAAATGGTCCTTCGCGCCAGTCGCGATCCCTCGTGGCTGCTGACTCCAAGGAGATTGCCCCGCGACTCGGCCTTGCCTACGACCTGGGCCATCATACGGTGTTGCGGTCGGCCTTTGGAATGTTTTACGGCACCTATACACCTCCCGGGGGTGCGCAATATTTGGAAACCAATCTCCCCTTCCTGTTCAGCTCGCAGATCACCACCGATAGCATTCACCCTGTCCTAACCCTGGCCGGGGGTGTCCCCAACGTTTTGACACCGGAGAATACGATTGCTCCAGTGCTCTCTTCTTTTCAGAGTGTCTTCGACTTTCCTTACAGTGAGCAGTGGAATTTCAATATCCAGCATACCTTTGGGCAGGACTGGGTCTTACAGGTCGGCTATTTTGGAGAGGAGTCTCATCATTTGCTCGCGCGAATGGACCTGAACCAGCCGGCGCCCGGACCCGGCGACATTAATTCCCGCAGGCCGTTCACCTCCGTAATCTTTCCGGGAACCAACGTACTCGTCAGCCCTCTGGCCGGTTTCAACAGCCAGGAGTTCAACGGGAACAACAACTACAACTCCTTGCAGGCGAAGCTGGAAAAACGATTCTCGGGTGGCTTCACCCTGATCAGCTCTTACGTTTTTTCCAAAAACCTCAGCGATACGTGTGGTGGTACATTCGCCGCGACGGGAGGCTCATCAGGCTGCGCCGTCCAAAATATTCATGATCTAAGATCGCAGTGGGGGTTGGCCAGCGAGAACCAGACGCACCGCTTTGTGGCCAGCTATATTTACGATCTTCCCTTTGGTCGAGGCAGGCATTTCGGCAATGGCTGGAATGGGGCCATCGATGCTGTCCTGGGAGGCTGGAGCACGAATGGTATTGTAACGCTGGCTTCCGGACAGCCGTTTACAGTCACCTCATCGGGTGACCCGGCCAACGTTGGGACGCTCAATTCTGCCCAGCGCGCAGACCTTGTCGGCAATCCGGCACGGCCGGCCGGCGCGGACATGCTGAATGAATATTTCAACACTGCCGCCTTCGCGGAAAGCGCGCCTTACACGTTTGGAAATTTGGGAAAGAATACCTTGATCGGTCCTTCTCTGGCCGACTGGGACTTGGGTTTGTTCAAGCGCTTTAACATCACGGAGAGGGTCAATGCGCAGTTTCGATTCGAAGCCTTCAACTTTACGAATACGCCGAATTTTGGGTTTCCTGGAAGCGCGGTCGGAACCTCCAGCTTTGGCGAAATTTCAAGTTCCGGCCTGGGGCGAAAGCTCCAATTGGCTTTGAAGATCAATTTTTGATAACAGCGTATCAGTGGGCAGCAAGAGCGGCGCCGCCCAAAGGCGACGCCGCTCTAACTGCGCTCGATCAAGTTTCGCTCCGGATGGATGTGGCAAGAAGCATCCCCTCCCGCGCAGAAGGCGATGTGTATATTCTTGGCATCCCCTTTTATAGAAGCCGTG
>Ga0307373_10008524_pt1 | contig 15589 bp, 7 predicted proteins | sample OX2MG_FD_202534 | JGI IMG/M metagenome (GOLD analysis project Ga0307373, IMG submission 202534) | Soil microbial communities from Risofladan, Vaasa, Finland - OX-2 | ecosystem: Environmental > Terrestrial > Soil > Coastal area > Acid sulfate soil | place: Finland: Risofladan, Vaasa | collected... | reverse complement strand
CCGGGCATCGGCCCTTGATGATCGATTGCGCAGAATTGCCGCAGCATCGGAAACCCTAGCACAGCACAAGCTGGAGCGCAGCCGCTTGGTCGCGCCCGATGCCAAGACGCTGCGCGCGATCCGCAAGGCGATGAAGGACCACGACGACGCACGGATGCGCCTCGAAGCCGCGCTGATCACGCTGGAGATCGTCCCCGAAAAGGCCGGTGCGCTGGTCGTCGTGTCAGGTGAAGAACCCGGAGAACTATCACTCTCAGCGGGAGTGCCCGCGCAAGTGAAAGGATCACCCGAAGTCGTTGTTGACTTGCCAGGCGTCGCCCGCCTCCGCGCCCGTGGACCCGCCGGATCGATCGCCGAGATCCGCATCGAACGCGAGAAGGCAGCTGACAAGCTGAAAGTTTTGACGGAAGCATTTGGGAGCGCAGAGCTCGAAGTGCTGGACGCATTGCAGGACAAGGCGACGGAACTGGACAAACGACTCGCGGCCGCGCAAACACAGATCGACACCCTGCTGGCTGGGGAAACAGTCGAGCAGATCGAAACGGAACGCGCCACGCTCGCGGCGGCGAACTCGCGGATCGTCGCGGATTATCCGGACTGGCGCGACACACCTCCCGACGCGCCAGCGCTGAGAGCCGCGGCCGAGGCGAGTAAGCGCGCCTTCCTCGCCGCTCTCGACACGGCTGAGGCCGCTCGCGACGCCGCACAAGTCGCACTCAACGCTGCCAGCCAGCAACGGGGCGCGGTTGAAGTGCGCATTGAAGAGACCGACCGACGCGAGCGATCGCTGGCCGCCACGCTGGCCGAGCTGACTAACGACGGCAAGTCTGAGGGAGAACGCGAGAGTGAGATGAGAAGAGTCGCCCTTGCCTGGGACGCTGCGCGGGCAGGTCTCGAAGAGATCGAGGCCAAGCTCGCAGAGTTTGGCGAAGATCCCAGCGCCACGGCGACCACGTTGGAGAAGCAACTACAGGCCGCCGACGATACCGCTATCAAAGCTCTCGAGCAGGAAAAGAGCGAAGAGGGCCGCCTCATGCACGTTTCAGCGCAGGGCCCGTACTCGGCCCTCGCTCGGGCGGAGGAGGAAGTTGTCCGTCTGAACCGCGAGATTGCCAGCGAAGAATTGCAGATGGCCGCCATCCGCCTGCTCCAGACAACGGTGGAGCAGTCTCGAAACGCGGCGTTAGCCGCAGTAGCGGCTCCGGTGGAACTCGCTGCAACGCGCACGCTGCAGCGCATTGCTGGCAATCGGCTGGGCCGTGTCCAGCTAGGGGACGCGTTCGAGCCCACGCAGATGATGCCGGGGATTGCCGATGCACCGGTGCCGATCGAAAGCATGTCAGGCGGCGAGCGCGAGCAGATCTATCTCGCCACACGTCTCGCTTTGGCCGACGTGCTTGCCAAGGGCGAGCGCCAACTCGTGGTGCTGGACGACGTGTTGGTTGCGACAGATTCGGGACGCTTCGCCCGTGTAATGCGGATTCTGGAAGAGGCCGCGCAGCGATTGCAAGTGCTCATCCTTACGTGCCACCCGGAACGGTATTTGGGTTTGGAGGGCGCACGCTTCTTCGACCTGGAGGGAATTCTTCGTGACAGTGCGCCAGCGTGACTCTTACGAGGCACAACGCCTTCAGCGCGGTGGACGCCCGCGCCCGCCAGGCGGATTTCTGGCTCTTCAAAGCCGCCGACGCGGGCATGCGGTTTGCGGTAGAGTCCGTCACAGGATGGAGACGGGCAGATGATCTCAGTCGATCTACTCAAAGTCCAACAACATTTAGGTATCAACGCTCCGCTCTTCATTTGGGTGGGGGCGTTTCTGCTTCTGCTTGGAACGATTGGGGTCTTGGGGCGACTCTTCTGGATCATTTTCCGCGAAAGCCGATTGTATGAGCGCATCGCCGCCGAACTAAGGGAAATCAGGGGAGCCAACCCCTTGATTGCCGGCGATGGCCTCAGCCCCGCCGCCTTCGATTCGGTCGAACAGTTGTTCGAGGTGTCCGAGCCCTTGCAACAAGCTTGGCGCGGCTTCCAAAGGCAGGTTCTTGTCGTGCGCAACACCTCAGGGGAGGATCGGATCTACAGCTCCGAAAGTGCCGACAATGCCTTTAACGAATCCGCGGTTATCGACTCGCGTTTCAACCGAAATTTCTTTTCTTCCTTTCCTGGATTGATAACAGGAGTCGGACTGCTTCTGACCTTCATCGCGATACTACTCGCTTTGCATCACCTTAAGTTTAATCCCGATAAGAGCATCGAGGGTCTTCCCGATTTCTTGGATGGATTGTCGGGCAAGTTTGTGTCATCTGTAACCGCGCTTTTCGCCGCAAGTCTGTTCCTGCTCTGCGAGAAGCCGCTGCTCCACAAAATTGAAAATGGCCGCCGGAAGCTTGTCGGCGCAATTGATGCGCTGGTGCCACGACGCACGGCCGCAAGCATCCTTGCTGACCTTCATCGAGACATCACCGAGCAATCGGCGGCATTTCGCTCATTCAATTCCGATTTCTCGCTAAAGCTAAGGCAAGGCTTTTCCGAAGGCATGGGTCCTCTTCAAGAGCGGATGATCAATGCCATCGATGAGCTTAATCGTCTGATGCGCGCGTCCGAGGCTCAGAAGCAAGATTCAATTACGGGAACTTTGTCAACGGTGATGGAGGAGATGAAGCGCTCCATTTCCAACTCGCTGACTGAAATGGGCGCTAAATTCAGCGAATCGCTCTCGGGCAACGCCACGCAGCAATTCGAGCGGGTCGCCGCATCGCTAAACAGCACCGCGTCGCTTTTGGAGGGCATGAATACGCAGTTCAGAACTACGCAAGCGGCGCTCAATGAACTGGTCAGCTTTGCAAAGAGTTCCACCACTGAGCAGTTTGCACTGGGCAAGGCTCAGACTGAGGAGCTGACTGCGGTACTAAACCAACTGATGAACCAGATGAATGAGACAGCGGGTTCCTCGGTCGCCAACATGTCAGCCGTGATGGCTGCGGCGGCCCACGAACTTTCCGCTAAGGTCGCGGAACTTAGCGACAAGATGAGCAGTTCGATGCTGAGCGCGACCGAGCAGGCGACGGGGGTGGCAGGCAAGGTAGTAGAACAGGCAGGGACCTTGTCCGCGCAAACCTCAGAACAAATCGCCCACATGCTTGAGCGCTTCAAGATGCAGTTCGACAAGATCGAGGACCTCGGACTGCTGCTGGACGGCACACTTACGCAGTTTCGCCAGAGCCTTCCTGAATTCACCAAAATCGCCGGAGAGCTTCGCGCGACCACGGGGCAGGTTGCCGCAGCCGCCGAGCGCACCGCTGAGAGCACGACGGCGATGCGCTCGGTTCAGGAGTCTATAGAGCGTGTCGCCGGATTATCGCAGTCTCAAGTCGAACAGTTGGCAAGCGTTGCCAGCCAGACACAAGCCAACATGCAAAAGTATCAGCAGACGTTTGATCAAGTCCGTAGAAGCGCGGGCGAATTGCTCGCACAGATTGCGCAGCACCTGAACAACTACACGCAGACTTCACGAAACGGGTTCGAGGGGATGGTCAAGATTTCCAACGATCAGTTCAGCATGGCCGTTCAACGCCTTGGCGCTTCGATAGAGGAGTTACGTGAGTACCTCGACGACTTGAACGACCTGCTTGGGAAACTGACACCACGCTTGAGAGCATAACACCATGGCGACGGAGAGTTCTTCCTCGGGCTTGGCCAGTTCCTTTACGGATCTGATGACATCGTTGGCCGTGATCTTCATCTTGCTTCTGGTAGCAATCACGCAGAACACGGTGATGGCATCCGCAGCCCGCAACAAAAAGACCCAGAACACCCGCGAGAACATCTTGGCAGAGCTGCAAAAGCAACTGAGCGAAACGGGGGTTAAGGTAGAAAAAGACCCGAAAGACCCGCTTTCGCTATTGATCGTAGTTCCCGAACAACTCATGCAGTTTAAGCGCGATAAAAGCGATTTAAGTCAGGACGGTCAAAACTTCCTTGGCCAATTCATTCCACGCCTTGCAGACGTGGCCTGCCGCCAGAGTTTTAGAAATGAGCTCAACTCCATAGTGGTTGAAGGGCACACTGACTCAACGGCAAAGAACCCTGAGAACGGCGACATCGTCAATTTGAAACTCAGCCAAGGCCGTTCCATGGCGGTCGTTGAATCTTCACTGACAATACTTAACAGCGAACAAAGCGGCTCGCGGGCGTCTTATTCATGCTTTTCGAATTTGCTGTCAGCGAGTGGTCGCGGCCGAAGTGAGGTGATTCACAAAGCGAACGGAGAAGAAGATTTTGACAAAAGCCGGCGGGTTATATTCAAGATTCGCGTTCGCTCTTTCGAGCAAAGAGAAGCGCAAGTGCAGACGGGCGAAGCGGCCATAACCATCCTTCAGCCTCCTGGTTCGCACGAGTTGTCGGGTCATTCGAATGGAAACTAGCCCAGATAGCACCGACCTACTGGATGCCCTCGATTCGCTGCGCAGTGTGAACCATTCTCTCGCGCAGGAAATTGAACAGCCTTTTGCCGGAATTCCTACGGACAATCCACGGCTGAAGGTCACGATCGAGTCCCTTCCAGAACGAGCCGCCAAACCACCCATAGTCCCCGAAGACTATAAACAGCAATGGCGGGAACTGGTCGAGAAGCGCCGCGACAGTCTTGAACCGCGCGCAGTCCGTTACCTCTGCTGGGATCCTGACATCGCGACCGATCCCCGGTTCCAGGAATACCTTGACGACTTTCAGTCCGACTTGAGTGCCCGTTCTTTGCAGGGTTTGGTGCGATCATGCCATGCTCGATGGTCCTCGGATTTCGCCGTCGGGACTGTTGCCGACAAGGTGCGCCGCCGCCTGTACCGCTTCAATGGCGCCAACCGGGTGATCGCCAAATGGAAAGAAGGGCTTTCGCTGGTGCTCGGGTCGAAGGCCACGGGCGATCTCGCTACTTGGATGTTGGAAGGCCGCAAGCCCATCAAAGAAGCCTGTGAGTTCTGGAAGCTGGAGGAGCAGTCGAGATATTTGCTGCAAGCGGTCGAAGAAGCGGCGGCGGCATGTCTAAAACAAATTGGGGAGCACTCACCGTACAATCGATACATGAACGGCGAGCTTATTGCGTGGAGCGGATGGCCGATCGACCGTTTCAAAAAGCTAGTGAGCAACGTCATCGAACGCACGTTTCCAGCTGCGGAATTCGCTCAGGCACTCAAACCGATGGTGCTTGGCGACAGCCGGCTAGGAGACCCGCGCCTGCCTCCCAATGCGACAAACTGGCTCGGTGTCAGCACTGAGGCGCGCAACCGGTATATCGAGTGGCTTTCCAAGGATGATATCGTATTTTTCTTTGAACTCGGCTTGCCCAAAGGCGCGGACCCGCACGGGCGCAAGAAGTTTTGGTTGAACTATGTGGGAAGCGTCAAGAAATCGCGTCCGCTGCTGTGCGACGACGATAGAGCCAAGCTTCAGAACGCGAAAGAGAAGGTTGGCAATTTTGGCAGGATAGTCGGAGAAACGAGCGCCTTTCTTCTCGACTTCGGGACAGTCATCGCCGTCGAATTCAGTAAATCGGGAAACGCGTGTTATCTCTACGAAAAGGCGGCGGCCGAGAAAGTAATTCCCGATTCGATTTTCTGGAGTCCTAAGCCGTTCCTTGTCTCTGACCTAAAATCCAAGCGGCTAAAAGCCGAATGGGTGAAGCATGATTCTCAGATGCGATGGCAGCGCGATCTTGAAATGATCCTTGCGAGGTACGGGATTCGTCAACGACCTGCCGACTGAATATGGAACAGAAGAAGAACACATGGTTGCTGGCCGAACCGCTCGAAAGGGTTCGCTTATTCGCGGAGGCCGACGGAGTCTGGCTACGCTCGGATGATCTTGACGCAGCCAATCCGAAGACTCTGCGCTCGCGTCCCGCCAGCTCCCGACTTGGCCGACTGCTTCCATCTCTAATGCCCCATCTTTTTGAGCTTGAACTTGCGGGCACTGAAGGAGGCGCGGTCCAAATTCCCTATGCCGACTTCGTCGCGCTGACCAGCCACGGAATCGATGCGTTTGATGAGGTCGTGCCGTGGGCTCCATTCGCTCTCGAAATTGGCTCGACGGGAACGCTCGGTCGTGAGGATTTCGGGTACTTTTATCGACATTACTCTGGAACTCAGATCGTTTATTTGAAGCGAAGCGGGTGTTTTGTCCGCAGGGGCGATAAGCTATATCGCCTGGACAATCAGACCTTCCAGTTGGTCGAAGCGATCGATGACTTCAACTCTCTGCCCGCCGAGAAAAAGGCAGGTGTCGGAGCCTTTGTCGAGTTTGCCAAGATAAAAGGCTTAGGAGAGGGAGTCGGTGCCCGGCTTGACAGGTTTCTGGCTAACGAACGGGTGCTTGTGCCAAATCGTGTTGGCCTCGATCTGATTGTCGAGGATGGCAACAGGATTACGTTTGCTCCAAAGATCGACGGCATCCCTGCCGAATCGATGCGCGCAGCCTTTTTGGCCTCCGATGACGTTGATGAGATATATGCGCTCGACGACGGTCATGGCGGCCGGATCCGCGTCGTGCTTGAAGAAGATCAACGTGAGTGCCTTCGCCGGATGCAACGAGTACGGCATCTGGCCGGAGTCGATCGCGCCGAGGTGCTGCGCGCCCCAACGCAGTTTTCGACGGAGTAGGCAACGCGGTTGAAATCGACCCGCACGAGTTCGGGCCCAGGGTCAAGAGCATTGGCGACTTCCCCTTCGTAGCCCGTCCGTACGCGCAACGTTCCGCGACGGGAATTTTCGAGTCGCCTGAGGGTGATGATACTACTGCGTCTCGCTCGAAGTTTTGCGCCGGCCTACGATGTGAGTACGCAGACGGAACGGTTGAAAATCTCGAATTTAATTCGCGTGAGGAGATTCTAACTCTTCGGTCGAAAGCACACGAAGCAAGGCAAAGTGGCCGAGGCGCAATCAAGTTCCGGGGAAAATCTATCCTGGCGGACCAGGCCTTCGTCCGAGCACTCGACGAACTCGTCAGTCGCGCCACGCTGAGGCCGACCAAACCCAAAGACGCTTCGTCCCGGCGTTTCTTGCTTATATACACTAACGAGGAAGAGGTCGAGTATGGCAACGCGCAAGAGCTTGAGTACGGCGGTTCGGAGACCCGGCGTCGAGCTCTAGAGAACCAGATCCCAGAGCTTCCGCGCGCCTTAAAGCACAACGTACTGAAAGACCATCAGCTCAGGGGGCTTGCTTGGCTTCAGCATAATTTCCTGCTTGGACGTCAAGGATGTCTGCTCGCCGACGACATGGGGCTGGGGAAAACGCTTCAAGTCCTGACCTTCCTGGCCTGGCTCATAGAACGAGGAGAAGGCGGCAACGAGCCGAAATTCTCGGAATCCGCGCCATGGGATCCGATCCTAATCGTGGCGCCGCTGATGTTAATAGAAAACGACGGACCGTGGCTCTCGGACATGGGCAAATACTTCGAAGGCTCGATCTTCACTCCACATCTGTTTCTTCACGGAACTGAAATCCAGAGGCACCGTAGGGCCGACGGTCATGGCAAAGAGACAGATATAGGTGAAGCAGTTCTTGATCTTGAGAGACTACGACAATGGCGCGTGATCTTGACAAACTATGAAACCATAACCAACTACCAGCACTCATTTGCGCGAATGAAGGAGAGTTGGTCCGTGGTCGTGACCGACGAGGCGCAGGAATACAAGACCCCGAGCACCAGGATTTCTCACGCGCTTAAAAGTCTTGCACCACGTTTTCGCATAGCGTGTACCGGAACACCTGTTGAGACGCGCCTACTAGACGTTTGGAATATCTTCGATGTGCTTCAGCCCGGCGAGCTTCTGGGTAGTGCGAAAGAGTTCACGGAGAAGTATGAGAAACCCTTGCTTGATACAGATGCGTCAGCGAGTACACCAGTTCACCTACTCAAGGAGAGGCTCAAGTTCGACGCACCCGATGCGTTCCTTCTGCGGAGAGAGAAGGCTACGCTCGGTGACGCGTTTCCTGTCAAACACGAACACGTCCTAGAATGCGAGCTTTCACCGCGACAGCGTCAATGGGATCGTGACCTTCGAAGTCGTAAAGACTCTGGCTTTGAGAATCAGCATCCACTTGCGCTCATCGACCAATTGGTGAAGGTTTATCAGCATCCTGCTCTGCTCCCGCGATATGAGCCACTCCCTTGTGAGGAAGCGGTTCAACAATGCCCTAAGCTCAGCGAAGTTTTAAGGCTTCTTCGCGACATCAAAGCCAAGCGCGAGAAGGCTCTCATCTTTGCGCGTTTCCTCGATGTGCAGCAGCTTCTCGCAGACGTCATACGTGCCGAGTTCGGGCTTGAAGTGGCAATCGTGAACGGCGCAACACCGCGCTATGGAGCGACGAAGAGACAAAGCGAGAACCGAAGCAACCTAGTGAAGCGGTTCCGAGAAAGCGTCGGCTTTGACGTTATCGTTCTCTCGCCAGACGTTGCGGGTATAGGGCTAACGTTGGTCGAGGCCAACCATGTAATCCACTACGGGCGATGGTGGAATCCGGCCAAGGAGGCGCAAGCTACAGACCGCGCCTATCGAATCGGGCAGACACGCGATGTCCACGTTTATTACCTGATAGCGAAGGATCCACGTGGAGAATTTCGAAGCTTCGATGAGATCATGCACGACTTGATTCGACGGCGGCGCGATTTGGCTGCCGAGTTCCTGGCACCCATGCCAGCCGAGGATGACCTCAAGCTAGAGCTTGCTCGGGAGGTTTTCGACGATCAGTTGCAGCAAGATTCGCCTGTGAACACCATTTCGGAGGAAGACGTGCGCCTCCTGCCGCCCGATCGCTTCGAGGCGTTGACCGCTCTGATGGAATCGAAAGCGGGGGCGAAGGTGATCTTAACGCCGCGCGCCGGCGACGAGGGAATTGATGTAATCGCCGTGTCCAAGACTGAAATCCGGCTGCTACAGTGCAAGCATACACTTTGGGACAATAGTATCGACACGGACGCGGTGAACGAACTGATCGCGGCGTTTGACGGCTATCGCGCGAGACGGCTGAGATCGGCTTCATCGCGTCGAGTGATTCGTGCAGTCCTCATCACTAACGGACCGATTACCCGGCAAGCCCGGCGAGCGGCCAATGAAGCCGGTGTGCATTTGGTCGTGGGCGGCGATATCAAGCAGGTTTTGTTAAAGACGCCTTGCTCCTTGGGCGAAATCGAAGCGATGGAACAACGCCGACTCGGTTCGATGCCTGACACGCAGGCCGCGATCGACAGATTCCTTGAAGGCTGGGAACCGCGTTAACGAGGACCCGAGGAGTCAAAACGGAAATTCCGGTTAAATGGCTCAGTACAAGTCCGCGGAGACAGCACGTGTGAAAAACGAGCACGTTTATGCTTGAGAAAATTGTACAAATCAAGAGCATCGGCCGCTTTCTAGATTACGCCGCCAGCGGCGACGTGACGTTTCGCAAACTGACTCTCGTCTATGCGGAAAACGGACGTGGAAAGACTACCCTTTGTGCGATTCTCCGTTCCCTGCAGACTGGCCAACAAGAGTTCATCGCGGAACGGAAGACGCTCGCCGCCACCGCCCCGGCATTCGTGCGCCTCCGGCTCAACAACGCTAACTATCAGTTCACCAACGACGCATGGGCGGTAACGTATCCCGACATCGCCATCTTCGACCCCGCCTTTGTGAACGACAACGTCTACTCCGGGGACTACGTTGAGCACGACCACAAGAAGAATTGGTACCGTGCCATCGTCGGGACCCAGGGCGTGCAGCTTGCCAGGCAGATTGAAGACTTGGACCGACAGATTCGAGACGCGAACGACGACTTGCGCGCCAAGACGGATGACGTTAACAGGCACTTGGCGTCCGGAATCACGCTCCACGCTTATCTGCAATGGCAACCCGTTGCAGACATCGGAGAGGATATACAACGGAAGACCGAAGAATTGGAAACCCGGCAGCGCGCTGCCGCAAAGTCCAGCGAGATTCAGGCCAAATCATTGTTTGCGAAAGTTCAGATTCCTTTGCTGCCGCCCGATTTCGCCGCAGTCCTTGCGAAGCAATTGACGGATATCATCGCCGATGCGGAAGCGAAGGTTCAGCAGCAGATCGCCAAACATCAGATGGGGCGTGAGGGTGAATCCTGGCTGTCTCAAGGTTTGGGTTACGTCAAAGACGACCGTTGCCCGTTCTGCGGACAAGCCGTGCGGGCGAGCGACCTGATTGCAGCATTCCGCTCCCATTTCAGCGCCGCATATGGGAACCTTAAGCAGGATGTTGCCCTACTGAGCCAGCGCGTCAACAGCGCAATTGGTGAGACAGCTCTTTCCCCCGTCCAGCAGGCAATCGCGGGCAATGCCGTCCTTGCCGAGTTCTGGAGGCAATTCGCCCGGGCTGACTTGCCGGTTATTTCCTTCTCGGACATCCAGCAGAAGTACGCCACGCTTCGTGAGCGATGCCTAGCACTCGCCAAGAAAAAGCAGGATAACCCGACCGAGGCGGTCACGGCGGATGCCGACTTTGATACCGCTTTGGCGGCCGTGGAAACCCTACGGGGCAGTGTCGCCGCATACAACACGGCTGTAGACGCGGCGAACCTGCGGGTCAATGAGCAGAAGGCTGCGGCCCAGCGGCAAAGTGACTTCACGCTGCTGAAGAATGAATTGGCGCAACTGGAGGCGCGGAAGAGACGCTTTGAGCCAGGGATCGTACAGAACTGTCAGGCATACCAAGAAGCCGTGAGCGCGAAGGCGGGCCTTCAGCAGAGGAAGGAAATCACCCGCCGGGAACTCGACCAGCATTGCCGGGATATTCTCACGACATACGAGCAGTCCATCAACGATTACCTTGACCAGTTCAACGCCGGATTCCGCATCACGAACACGCGGCACTTGTATACCGGCGGGACGCCGAGTTCCCATTACCAGATCGAGATTAACAGCACCGCCTTGGATCTCGGAGACGCGCGAACTCCGCTCGGGACGCCCTCCTTCAAGACGGCTCTGAGTTCCGGCGACCGAAGCGCCCTTGCATTGGCGTTCTTTCTCGCCATGCTCAAGCAGGACGCGAACATCGGCAGCAAGATCGTCGTCTTCGACGACCCCTTCACCAGCCTTGACCGTTTCCGCCGAACCTGCACCCAGCAACGGATACAGCGGCTCTTGGACTCTGCGGCGCAGGTCATCGTTCTTTCTCACGACCCGCTCTTTCTCAAATTGCTCTCCGATGAATGCCCCTCCGCGAGTACCAACGTCAAGACGCTCCAGATGAGCAAGGCGGGAGGCACCACCGTCATCGGGGAATGGGACGTTCAGGCGGAAACGCAGAGTTCCTACATGAAAGACTTCTCGACATTGCTCGGATTCTACAGGGAGAGAAATGGCGAGCCCCGTGCGGTCGCGAGGACCATACGCCCCTTCCTTGAGGGCATGTTGAGAAGCCACTTCCCCGGGCAATTTCAGCAGCAGAACGAATGGCTTGGAGACTTCATCAACAAGATTCGAGCGGCTGACTCGACAAGCGGTCTGCAACACGCCAAGGCTGACATTGGTGAACTAGAAGCCATAAACAGCTACTCGAAGAAATATCACCACCAGCAAAATGGGAACGCTGATTCGGAGCCGGTCCCCGACGATGAGTTGCATGGCTACGTGAAACGTACCCTTCGGCTAGGCGGCGGGACGTGAAGTGTAAGGGACTAAACGCAGCGAATGATCGGCGGTGCAGGCATAGTGTCCGCGTCAGCCCGTCGGGGAACCGTTTTCGTCGGGATCTTCGGTCGCCGCCGCGATTGAACCGCCGTCAACGATCATCGTGTGAGCGTCACCGGTCTTCCCGGCGTGAATGCCCCAAATCGTTGGATTTTTATTCGTCATGTTCAGAGCAATGTCTCGCTGCGAAAGATTATCATAGCCTAAGTACACGTTAATCGACGCATAGATTCAACATGCCCGCTGGCTTGTCTGATTGTGCGAGCGCACTTCCTTATTTCGGCCGAACAGAGCCAAGCGCTTGCCGATCCATGGCGCGCATGGCAAATTTCCGCTCGCTCGCCCAGCCGCAGCCTGCCGCTCAAGCGATCCCACCCGCGCGGGTCGCTTTTTCAGGAACCGGTTTTTCGTTTGCTCTGCCTACCTGATTCGTCGCCGAACTCCTGCAACGCGAACCGCGCAGCTGCTGAAGCATCGCAACCTGTTCGCGAGCGCGCCATGTTCGGAAAACGACCAATTCCTGGACAGAAACAAGAATCAAGAGAATCTGGGACTTGGCAGTCCGCAAAATCTGGCCGACCAAGGGAGATGCTCATTGGCTATTCGAGAGTCTCCACCACGGAGAATTTGCAAAGTATGAGCGGTCTGCCAACCGTGCGTCTTCGCATTTGCATAGCGCCGCACGACGTGTGGCGTCACCAGGCGTGGTCACGATAAGCCATTGCGGGCTCGGTACGAGCATCCATTAACGTGACCATTTGTTTCGTGCTGGCTGTACTGTTTGAGCCGGTTATAGAGAGTCCCCCGACTCATTCCCAGAATATCCGCCGCGCGAGTTCTGTTTCCCTTGGCATAGGCGACGGTTCGGAAGAGAAGCTCGCGTTCGACTTCGGATCCCGACGAGCCAATCCGAACCGTAAAGCTATCTTCGGGCCCGCAGCGAGACGCCTGTCCCGGCGGCAAGTCTCGGACCGAGAGCAACGGCGACCGGCATACGACAACCGCCCGCTGAATGACGTTGCGCAACTCTCGAATGTTTCCCGGCCAGGTGTGGGCTCTGAGCGCGTCGAGGAAGTCATCTCCCGGCCCTTGCACATTCTTATCGTGCTCGCGGTTGAATTGCTCGACGAAGTGCTCGACCAGCGGCGCCAGATCGTCGAGCCGATCGCGGAGCGCAGGCAACTCGACCGTGAAGACGTTCAGACGGTAATACAGGTCCTCGCGCAATCGCCCCTCGTGAATCGCTTGATTCAGTGAACGATTGGAGGCAGCAATGACCCGCACGTCGATCGGCAACTCTCTGCTCGCGCCGAGGCGGAGGATTCTCTGCTCTTCGAGCACGCGAAGCAGTTTGGCCTGCATCTCCGGTCGCATCTCCGTGATCTCATCGAGCAGGAGGGTTCCGCCGTTCGCCCGTTCGAAGCAGCCTTCGCGACGGCGATCCGCACCGGTGAAGGCCCCTCGCTCGTGACCAAATAGTTCGCTTTCAATCAGGCTTTCAGGGATAGCCGCGCAATTGATGGCGACGTAGGGTCGGTTACGGCGCGGCGACTCGTCGTGGATTTTGCGTGCGGCTAGTTCTTTCCCTGTACCGCTCTCGCCAGTGATGATGACTGGCGCGCTCGTGGGAGCGGCTTCTTCGATCAGGCGCATGGCCCGGCGGATCGCTAGCGATCGACCAACCAATGTTCGCTCGCGAGGTCTTAGAAATCACAACCACCACCGCCGCCCCGTTCGTGAAACTTAGTCGGGCTGTTGATAACCTGTCAACGGCTTGACTGTCAGTTATGGCGGCTCATTGAATCCTAATTTATAAAATTGAAGTAATCTGAAGCGAATGGAAGCGAAAGACCGACCCGCGATAGTTAGCAATGATGATTCTTACACTTCGATGCTAGGCATAGCTGCGCCGCCATTTTCGTGGACTACGCTCGCGCAATGCAGTCCGATTGCGCCTCTTGCCACAAGATGTGGCCTTGGGAGGCTGGCCGACGCTGCCCTGAGATCGCGACCTACCACGCCTCCGAAAAAGCGCGAATTCCGCCCGCGAGCTTTTCGTTTACGACACAACTAGGAATCATCGGCGACGCAGTTGCAGCATGAAGACTTGCGGCAACGGGATGAAGGTTGCCGCCTACTACTGTCGACAACGGGCAACTCGACGAGCCTGCTACCCCAACCACGCTAACGACCGACTCTGCGTCGATACCCAACGCTGCCCGGTACTGGGCAGAATCGACACCTCCGTCGCTTGTCGCCAAGTGTGCAAACTTTGCACATCCAAACTTAATTCCGTCGAATTTTCCAATATTTTCAACTGCTTAGGGTGATGTGTGCAAAGATTGCGCATGCATACTTTTTTTGAGCAGTTTTCGCGCGTGAAGTGACTTCAGAAGGCTCACCTCGGACTGCGGATCGCCAAGGAGAGTAAACCCCACCACGCGGTTCGCCCGTCGGCATTCTGATTGCTCTGAAAGGGGTGCGGAGGAGTGTGGTGGGGCGAAACGCTTGCGATATTGGAGTCCTTTATGTCGTATCAGGCGCCGCATCCAATCGAGCAGCGGGCGTATCTGTCGCCCGTGACCGTGGACCAGCTTCTCGCGGACCCAACGTGCGCCAAGGGTTTGACCTTTGAAACCGTATCGGAATTGCTCGCCGAGATCGCATCGCGCGAATCAGCGCTCAGGGCAGCGCACAGCGCAATTGTCTCCATGATGGCAATCCAACATACAGCTGCCGATTCTGACAACGCAGTCGGAAAGCTTCCGATGACCAACGGCAAACCAACGCTCCTGCAGGCGCCGATCCCGTCAGTTTGCAAGCCGTACCTCTCGATCAACGAGCTTGCACGGTTGACGCCCTGGACAGACCAAGCGATCCGCACGATGATGTCCAAAGGAATCTTGCGGGAGCGTGCGCACTTCTTCTATGTTGGACGTCGACCCGTGTTCAAATGGACCGCGATTGTCGCGTTCATTGAACGTCCCGACACGCGGGATCCCGTTCCCCATTACCGCGACCAATTGAGCGATGGCGCGAAGGCGTAAAACAAAGCGGCAGGCCTGCTCCGTTCAAACAACATCGAAGGGGCTGTTGCGCTTCCGATTTCGCTGGACGCTCCCAGACGGGCGCCCCTCGTATTTCTCCGAAACCACTGCACTACGAGACACACCTGAGAATCGGGACCGCGTAGGTCGCCAGGCGGAGCTGATGGGTGCGGAGATACATGCGAGAGTCTTCGACTACCTCAAGTGGTTTCCCAACGGCAATCGGGCGGTGGATTTTCTGACCACGCCAGCCCTCGCCAGCGAGGCCAAGCCACGAAGCTCGACGGTGCGCGGCTACTACGACGAGTGGATTCAGCGAAAGGTGGCTCCTTATGTTCGCGCTTCGCTCGCACGCGATTACAGAAGCCACTTCCGGAGTTATGTCCTCGATGCGCTCGGCGATGTGGCGCTCAGCGAGCTTTCGCTGGCCCATCTTGAGGATTTGAGAAGCTCGCTCCGCCAAAGAAGTCTTTCCGAGAAGACGATCCGAAATGTGATCGACGGCTCGTTCCGGGCGATGGTACGCGATGCCGGCCAGGATGACATCCCGGCAGCTTTCCCGTTCCCAAAGGTCAGATGGCCCGAAAAGATTGTTCCCGGCCCGTCACCGTTCACCTCTGACGAACGCGACAAGATTCTCGATTACTTCAAAGCGAAGCGTTGGAAGACCGGCGGCTTCAACGACACGAAATTTCATTACCCGTACTACGCGTTTCTCTACTCGCTCTTCTTCACGGGCATGCGCCCGTCGGAGGCAGCCGCGGTTCGGATTCGAAGCGTGAACCTTGGCGCGGGCACCATCCATGTGGAGCGCTCACGGCATCTAGGCGCAGAGGCCGCACCGAAGA
>Ga0307373_10008523_pt1 | contig 15589 bp, 13 predicted proteins | sample OX2MG_FD_202534 | JGI IMG/M metagenome (GOLD analysis project Ga0307373, IMG submission 202534) | Soil microbial communities from Risofladan, Vaasa, Finland - OX-2 | ecosystem: Environmental > Terrestrial > Soil > Coastal area > Acid sulfate soil | place: Finland: Risofladan, Vaasa | collected... | reverse complement strand
ACAGGCCGTGGAGGCTGGTACCGAGGATCCTGCCCTCCATTGCCGATGAACCGTCTTGGTCCGCGCCCTCCACGCTCATCCAGGGTCGGGCGGCCGGCGTCTCGCCGTGGTGGATCTCGTAGCCCTCCACCGTCTCGCCGAACGCGACCCCGCTGCGCAGGCGCGCCGTCTTCTCCTTGTTGAACACGGTGCTGACGGGAAGGAGGCCGAGCCCCTCCACGATCTGCGGGGTGGGCGCCTCGACCGAGTCCTCGATCTTCTCGCCGAGCATCTGGTACCCGCCGCAGATCCCGAGGATCGTGGTGCCCGGGTGGTTGGACGCGACCTCGGACACGGCGGCGGCCAGGCCGCTCTCGCGCAGCCAGCGGAGATCCGAGACGGTGGCCTTCGTGCCGGGGACGACGAGCAGGTCGGGTCTGCCGAGGGTCGCCGGATGATCGACCAGCCTCACGTTCACCTTCGGTTCCAGGGCGATCGCCTCGATGTCGGTGAAGTTCGAGATGCGCGGGAGGCGGATCACCGCGACGTCCAGCGAGTCGCGACCGGGGGTTCCGACGGGCAGCCGGCGTAGATCCAGGGAGTCCTCCGCGTCGAGCACGGGCGCGTCGATCCACGGGATCACTCCGACCGTCGGGATGCCGGTGAGGCGTTCGAGCTCGGAGGGAGCGGGCTCGAGGACCGCGGGGTCGCCGCGGAACTTGTTGATGACGAAGCCTCCGACAGTCCGGCGCAGATGCACCGGGAGGAGCTCCACCGTCCCGTAGAGCGCGGCGAAGACGCCCCCGCGGTCTATGTCGCCGACCACGAGCGATCGGATTCCGGCTTCGTGCGCGAGACGCAGGTTCACGATGTCGCCGTCGAGGAGGTTGATCTCGGCGGCGCTTCCCGCGCCCTCGCAGAGCACGACGTCGAACCGCCGGCGCAGGTCGGCGAGCTGCTCGCGCACGATGTCCCACAGATGTGGCTTCGCCTCCTGATAGGCCGCGGCGTCGAGGGTCGCCCAGGGCCGGCCCATGACGACTACCTGGCTGACACGGTCGCTCGACGGCTTGAGCAGGATCGGGTTCATCGCGGGTTCCGGCTCGACCCCGGCTGCGTGCGCTTGCGCCGCTTGCGCCCGGCCGATCTCCGCGCCCGAACGAGTCACGGCGGAGTTGAGCGCCATGTTCTGCGCCTTGAACGGTGCAACGCGCACACCTCGCCGGGCGAGCACGCGGCAGAGCCCGGCCACGACGGTGCTCTTCCCGGAGTCGCTGGCAGTGCCGCAGACCATGAGCGCGCCTTTCACGCTGCCGGCTCCCACGTTCGGAGGGCGGCTTCGAGCCGTTCGAGGCCGGCGGAGCCTGGTACGGCGATCCTCACGGTGCCTGGCATGCCGAAGCTGTTGCAGTCGCGCACGAGGATCGCGTGGCGGGCGAGATGATCCCTGAGGGCGGCGGCGCCGACGAGCAGCCAGTTGGCGTCCGATGGCCCGGGCTCGAAACCCGCGCCGCGGAGGATCTCCGACAGGTCATGGCGCAGCTCCGCCGTGAGCTTCTGCCACAGCGGAAGGTCGACACCGAGAAGCATCTCGGGGAGTGCTTCAGCCGCGAGACCGTTGAGGGACCACTCCGGGCGCCGGCGGCGCAGCCGATGCGCCGTCGAATCGTCGGAGCAGATGATGTAACCCGCGCGCAGCCCCGGGCAGGCGAGGAGCTTCGTCAGCGAACCGACGACGATCGCTTTGCCGCCGGCGTCGCCGCGGGTCCACGTACCGGTGGCGAGAGGCCAGAACGCCTCATCCCACACCCCGGCCTGTTCGTGCGGTTCCGCAAGGATGCCAGTCGGGTTGTGCGGGTTGGATCGCCATCGCGGCCCCGCCGGGTCGAGCACACGAATGTGGCGGCGGTAGAGGGAGAACTCCGGCTCGTCGACCCACCCCGTCCCCATGTCGGCGGCGACCAAAGCGATCGCCTCCGCTCCCCCGTTGGTGAGCACGAGAAGGTTCTCGTCCACCCCGATTGCTGCTGCGAGTGCCGCCGTGGCCCGGGATTCGTCGGGGTAGCGGCCGATCGCATCGAGGTGCCGCGCGATCACCGGCACCGGGTCCGGCGCGACCGGGTTCAGGCTCGCGGAGAGGTCGAGCACCTCGTCGACCGCGATGCCGAGCGCGGCCGCAAGGAGCGCCCCGTCGCCGCCGTGATTCGCCGGCCGGGGAGCTGGGCTACCCATTCCGCCCACCCATCGTCTGCACCGCGGCCGGTAGCGCGAGAGTCGCGGCCAGGCCGGCTGTGACGTCGCGGGCCAGGCGCGACGCGCGGGGAATGTCGCCCGCTACGGCCGGCGGCCCGTAGCCGAGCACCGGTCTGGCGTCCACGCGTCCGTCGTAGACGTTGTCGCCGCCGAGCGTGACGCCCAAGGCGGCTGCGAACGCGGCTTCCGCCACGCCGGCGTTGGGTGACGGGTGCGCAGGCGCCTGGTCCCGCACGGCCCGCCAGACCGCGGAGGTCGAGCGGGGGCGGACCGCCGCCACGAGCGCGGCCGTGACCCTCGCGGGGATCCAGCCGGCAGCATCGTCGAGGCGCGCCGACGCGAAGCCGAAGTTGCGGTGGCGCGCAGAGCGATGCCCGACCATGGCGTCGAGCGTGTTGACGGCGCGGTACACGAAAGCGGCGGGTACCCCACCCGCGGCAGCCCAGAGGGCGGGGGCCACGACGGCGTCGACCGTGTTCTCCGCGAGGGACTCGACGACCGCGCGGGCGATGCCCTTCTCGTCGAGGTTCGACGGGTCGCGGCCTACCAGCGACGGCAGCGCGGCGCGGGCGGCGTCGAGATCTCCGGCGTCGAGGGGCGCTGCCACGGCAGCCGCGGCTTCGCGGAGCGCCCGGCCGGCGACGGTGACATAAGTCGCGACGGTGACGGTCTGCCACGGCCATTTGCGAAGGACGGTCGACAACAAGGCGCCGGCGCCGGCGGCACCGGAGACGCCGGCCGCCGCGTAGGCGGCCCCGCGCCGGCGACGATCGGCGTGCATCCGGCGCTCGAGGTCGTCCATGGCGAACCCGAAACGTGCAACCGGATGCAAGCGCGCGGGCGGCTCGCCGATCAGGTGGTCGGCGAGGAGCCCGGCCGCGACGGACGCAGCGCGCGTCGATGGGCTCACCACCGGGCGGCCGCCACCAACAGGCCGATCGTTTCGGCCATAAACCCACAGGCGCCGAGCACGTCGCCCGTGTAGCCGCCGAGCCGCCGCCGTGCCAGCACCACCACGCCGCCTGCTGCGAGTGCTGCGGCGATCACGCTGACGGCGCCGGCGAGGGGCCTCCACGCGCATGCCGCGCCGAACGCGACCGCGACGCCGACGACGGCGGGAAGCGCTCGCGATCGGCCGGCGAACGCCGAGGCGAGGCCCCCTCCCTCGGGATCCCGCGCGTACGGCTGGGTACGCGCGGCGAACGCCATCGCGGATCGCGACAGACACCACAGCCCGGCGACGAGCAGGACCGTCGGGCGCAGCACCCACAGCGCTGCCCACCGAAGGAGAAGCGCCGCCCCCCCGGTGCCGACGGCGAAAGCGCCGACGTCCGGGCCGGACATGATCTCGAGCCGGCGGGCCCTCGACACCGGGGGAAGCAGACCGTCGGCGCTGTCGAGCAGGCCGTCGAAGTGAAGCATCCCCGTGAGGGCCAGGTCGGCGGCGACCGCCACGCCGGCGGCGAGCGGTCTCGGCCAGGCGTGAGCGGCTCCCAACCAGATGCCCCCGACCGCCGCGCCGAGGCCGGCCCCTACGAGCCAGAACCAATCCAGGGTCCGCGGACCGGGCGCGCTCACACCGCCGAGCGGGGTCAGGAACGAGACGGCCGAACGCAACGTCACAGCGATCTCCTGGCCGCGGTCTCGGCTGACTCGAGGCGAAGTGCGCGCCCGGCGACCACGAGGAACACGTCGCCGGCGACGGCGGCGACGGCCTGGTTGGCCGACCCGAGGGAGTCACGGAACCGGCCGCCCACCTCGGTCGAGGGGTGCACTCCCATTCCCACCTCTTCGGAGACCACTATCACGTCTGCGTCGTGCGCGGTCAGTGCCGCGCACAACCCGGATGTGTCAGCAGCGAAGCCCGCCACGGATGCGACCCACGTCCCGAGGGAATCCACCAGGACGGGACCGGTGAGGGACCTGAGCGCACCCGGCAGGTCGTCGCCGCATTCGACGGTCCGCCACCCGGGGGGCCGGCGGGCCCGGTGCGCGGCTATACGAGCGGCGAAGTCCTCGTCGCCTTCGGGATCAGCGGTGGCGAGGTATGTGACCGGCTGGGGCAGCGCCGCGGCCAGTCTTTCTCCGAACTCCGATTTGCCGCTGCGCGCTCCACCGAGCACCAGGGTGATCACTGGATCCGGCCCATCCTCACGTCCTCGCGTACCTCCATGACGGGTAGGCAGGTTTCCTGGCTCCCGGATCCACTCGCCCCCGGCCTTCCCGCCCGCTGTGGGCCGTGGCCGTGTGGGACCTCTCGGTCCCGGTTGGAGGTTCGCTCCCCGGTGACAGTTGCGGGACAGCCCCGGACTCGCACCGGGTTCCCTGCGCTACGGCCGCGAAGGCTAGTTGAGATTAGGGTCGGGGTGATGCCGAGAGCCGAGTCGATCGTCCTTTTGAACACCGGCCACGGCAAGGGCAAGTCTTCGGCGGCATTCGGTGTCATGTCGCGTGGGTGGGCCCGGGGCTGGCGGGTCGCGGTGGTCCAGTTCGTGAAGGGCGGAAAGTGGAAGACCGGCGAGCGCAAACTCGCCGACCATCTCGGCATCGAGTGGCACACCCTCGGGGACGGGTTCACGTGGGAGTCGACCGACCTCGACGAGACGGCGGCGAAGGGGCGTCACGCCTGGGAAGTGGCCGCCGCGAAGCTGGCATCCGGCGACTACGACCTTCTCGTCCTCGACGAGGTGACCTACGCGGTCAAGTACGGCTGGGTGCCGGTCAGCGATGTCGTGGAGGGGATCCGGGGACGCGCCCCGCACACCAACGTGGTCATGACCGGGCGCGACGCCGCGCCAGAACTGGTCGACATCGCCGACACCGCCACCGAGATGCGCAAGATCAAGCACGCCTACGACCAGGGCATCAAGGCCAAAAAGGGCATCGAGTATTGACGGAGCTGCCGGACGGCCTGCAGCTGCGGGCCGCGGTCGACGGCGACTGGTGGGCTGTAGTCGCTTTGGTCTCCGCGTGCTGGGCCGAGTACCCCGGATGTGTCATGGACGCGCACGGCGAATGCCCGGATCTCCTTGCGCCGGCGACGGTGTACGGGGGCGCCGGGGGCGATTTCTGGGTCGTCGTCGACAGGTGTCAGACGGTCGTGGCGGTCGCGGGCTGGAAGCCGCTGGACTCAGGCGCAGTCGAGATGGAACGCCTTTACGTCGATCCGCGGTGGCGGCGGCACGGCGTGGCGTCGGCGCTTGCGGGGATGGTCGAGAGCGTTGCATCCGAGCGCGATGCCCCCGCCGTCGAGCTGTGGAGCGACACCAGGTTCAAGGCCGCTCACTCCTTCTACGAGCGGCGAGGGTACGTCAACGCGGGACCCGATCGTCGCCTCGGGGACCTCAGCCGGACCGTCGAGCACCACTTCGTCCTGTCACGTGACGCCGGTGACAGCTGAAAGAACTACAAGCGCCGCAGCGATCGACAGCGGGACCGCGACCACGCCGATCAGGGCGGTTCGCCTGACCGAAGGCCGACCGCCCGCAGCCCGGCTCGCCCGCAGCCAGAGGATCCACGACAGCGAGCCGGTCACGAACAGGTTGGGGCCGAGGTTGAGGCCGATCAGTAGCGCGTAGGGGTGGGTTGGGACCCGTGCGGCGAAGAGAGACGCCGCGGGGAGGTTGTTGAGGATCACGGCCGCCACCGCGGCGACACCCGCGGTGGCCCACGGGTCGAGGTTGCGCAAGAGGTGGGCGGGTCCCCCCCAGTCCCTGCCCAGCGTGCCAAAGCCGATGGCGATGCCGAGCAACCCCAGTAGAACCGGGAGGCCGAGCACGTCGCGGACACCTTCGGTCCCCGACCCGCGCGCGACGCGCAGGGCCGTGGCGGCGGCGCCCACCGCCAGGACCGGAAGCGCCGGGGACGAAAGCGCCACGATGAGCACGATCGCGGACACGACTGCGACGGCACCGAGCCCGACGGCCGGCCGGGTCGCCAGCGCGTGCGTCTCGACGCGGTGGCGGAGAACCTTGCGCCCGGCGATCGCGACCGTCACGGCGGTTACCACACCTGCAGCGAGCCATGGCAGGCCCATGCGCGCCGCGAAACGGCCTCCCGAGAAGTGGAGGTGTCCGAGCACGATGAGGTTCGTCAGGTTGGACCCCGGCAGAAGCAACGATCCGGCATTCGCCAAAAGCAGGCAGGCACTGAGCAGCAGCGCCTCATCTTCGCCGCGCTTGCGGGCGGTATGAACGAGCACCGGGGAGAGGAACGCGACGGCAGTGTCCAGGTTGAGGGTTGCGCTCACGATCAATACGAGCGCGGCGACACCGGCGAAGAGAACGCGCCCGTCTTTCGCCGAGCCGGCCAGGCGTTCGCCTGCGGCTGCGAACAGCCCGTCCTCGGCGGCGACCAGCCCGACCAGCAGCAGACCAGCCACCAGCACGAACGGCGGCCAGTCCTGCGACGCCGCCCTCGAAGTGGCGCCCGGGTCGGTCGCGGCTGCAGCTATGGCAGCCGTGGCTCCGGCTGCGAGCAGCAGGCGACCGACGCCCCTGGATTCCCGGGCCAAGTTCAGATGCCGGTTACCGGTAAGTCGATCCCCGAGGGATGCTCGGGGTCGTGGAAGACCTCGAGCGTTCCCGGGGTGAGCGTCGATGCACTCCCCAGCGGTTCGCCGCTGCCGGGGTTGCGCGCGTAGAGGGGGTGCGCCGCACTTGACACCTGGACCCTGATGCGATGGCCGCGCCTGAACCTCAGCGCCGCCGGCCACATCGGCACCCGTACACGGCTGGAACCGTCGCCGGCGGCTTCGGTGTTCGACGGGTCCAGGCGGATGATGCCGTCGCAAACGTTGTACGAGCGCCCCGACGGGTGAACGTCACATAGACGGACGAAGACGTCGTGGCAACTGATGCTGCACCTGACCCAGACCTCGGCGGTCACAGGCCCCGCGATCGTCAGGTCCGAGCTGAGCACGTCGCTCGTGTAAGCGAGAACATCCGACCGCGACTCGCGGCGGCGCTGGTTGCGCCGCCCGGCGCGAACCATGTCGAGGCTCGGCCCTCCGAGTCCCGGAGCGGGGTGCGCAGGATCGAAGCGGAACCGGTCGGGTGCACCGGCGTCCGCCGGCGTCGGAGACAGGCCTCCGGCGGGTTGGAAGTTCCACCGCGCCACGCTGTGAGGCGGTGGCCAATCGTCGACGTCGACCCAACGCCGGCTGCCGCCGACCCAGAAACGAACCATCGAACCGCGCCTCGACGGTCTCTCCCCGAGGTGTTGGTCGAACCAATCAAGAGCGTCGCGAAGGCCCGCTGCCCCGGCGCGCGGGCTCGCGTGGGTCCATGGGCCTATGAGCAGCCGGACCTCGCGCCCGGCGTCCCGCAGCCGCCGGTAATCCTCGAGCTGGCCCGGAAGAAAGGGGTCGTGCCATCCTGCCAGCATCGTCGTCGGGGGCATCCTCGCGACGTCTCGTGACCAATCCAGATCGTCCCACCACGGGTCCCCGGGTGTCGCGTGAGCCAGCCAGTCCTGGTAGAACGCCACCTTCTTGCCGAGCACTCCGGTGTCGGCCTCGCTCAGCGGAAGCATGGTGTACGCCCCGCGCAGACGGCGCCGGCCCAGCAGCATCGCCAAGATCACCGTGTTGGGGTTGCGCTCCTGGAGGTGCAGCTGCTGCACCCATGTCGCACCCGTCTCGAGAGCGAAGGACCCGCCCGGGTACACGATGTCCCGCACCCTCGCCGTGGTCACCTGCAAAGCCATGGCCTTCAGGAACGATGGTGGGTCGTCTGCGACAGCCCACTGCGCCAAGCCGAGGTAGCTGGGTCCGAACGTCGCGACAGATCCGGTGAACCACGGCTGTTCCGATATCCAGCGCAGCGTGGCGAGCCCGTCTGCCCGCTCGTGGTGGAACGGGTCGAACGTCGGACCACCCGAGCCGAACGTCCCGCGGCAGCTCTGGATGATCACCTGGTATCCGCGTTCGGAGAAGAGCCGGCCGAGCACGCCCAACTGCCGCCTTCCGTAGGGAGAGCGCAGTAGCACAACGGGGGCCGAGGACAGTGTCGAAGGCGAGAACCAGTGGTCGGCGAGCAGCACTGCGCCGTCGGGCACCTTGGTCTCCAGGTCACGCTCGACGACCACGTCGTTCGAAAGCGCGGGCCCGAGCCTTCCGAGCCTCGCCATGACCGAGCTACCAAGCGACATCGACACCTCCCGTTCCGGTTCCGTGGGTGCTGTTGTTGTCCGGTTGCAGACCGTACCTGCAGGCGACCGCCATGCCATCATGGCCGCATGGCCAAGTTCGTCGAAGACCGCTTCGCAGGGGGCCGGCTGTACTACAGGCACTGGGACAGCCCGGGATCCGCTGCCGCTCAGGTCGTCATCTCACATGGTTTCGCCGAGCACTGCGGCCGCTACGACCATGTGGCAGCTGCCCTCAACACCGCCGGCTTGTCCGTGTGGGCGTTCGACCACCGCGGCCACGGCCAGAGCGAGGGAGAGCGCGCTGATATCGAGTCCATCGAGTCGGCGGTCGCCGATCTGGACCTCTTCGTGGACGTGGTCCGCCGGTCCGCGCCAGATGGTCCTCTGTACCTGATCGGCCACTCCATGGGAGGGCTCATCGCCGCCGCGTACGCCGAAGAGCACCAGGATCGCCTCGCCGGCCTCGTACTCTCCGGGGCGCTTCTGCATGTCTCGCCGGAAGTGGCTGCGCTCGCCGAGCTCCCGGAGATCCCGGATCTCGGCCTCGCCGACGCGGTGTCGAGTGATCCGGCTGTCGTGCAGGCCTACAAGGACGACCCTCTCGTGTACCTAGGGCCACCTCCGCGCAACTTCATCGAGTCCTTCGGCCAGGTGGAAGCTGTCCGCGAGCGGCTCAAGGAGCTGACTCTTCCCATTCTCGCCATGCACGGCAGCGGGGACCTTCTCATCAGCCCGCAGGCCCTGCGCGACGTCGTCAGCTCGGTGTCCTCGGAAGACCTCACCGCGATCTTCTGGCCCGGGATGTGGCACGAGATCTTCAACGAGCCGCGCAACGCGGAGGTGCTGTCCACGATGACAGCGTGGATCCGGGCGCGCTTGCCCTAAAGAGGCCTGATCGGCTCTTCGGCGCCCTCGACCGTCTGGGCGAGCAAAGCGTGCCGTTCGTCCCGAGGCAGCACGGTCGTGTCGTGACCGAGCAGGTGCAGCAGATCGATCGGGACGTACTCGCCGGCGTCGGTGATCAGCCCGTCGATCGTGAAGTTGTCGGCGGCGAGGCCGGCGAGAGCCCGAGCGATCCGGGTGTCGCCGTCGGATATTCGTTGGTGATCCCCGGACCACAGGACGATCTCCGCCCCGTTGCGCACGGCGATGCAGCGTCTCCCATCGGCCGGAGCGTCCAGCAACGGAGGGATCCAGGTGGCCCGCTCCCGGGTCCACTGAGCCGACCCGGTGTCCTCGGCAGTGTCGCGAAGATCCCGGCCGGTCTTGACCGAGAGCGGCTCGTCGGCGGTGACGTCCCGTGCCGGGTCGGCGCGATCGTCGACCTTCTTGATGAGCAGCCAGTTGTCACCATCGCCGTCGCCATAACCTCGCGTCCTAGATAGCGACCAGCCGCCGGTGAGCTTCGTGCCGTCCAGCCAGACAGAGAGGTGCCCGGCGCGAACCGCTTCCGAGACCGACACCGGCCTGCCCCGCTTCTCGGTGAGGTTGCGGTAAGTCCCCCGGTCCCAGACGATGACCGTTCCCGCCCCGTACTGCGCTTCGGGGATCACTCCTTCGAAGTCCTCGTAGTCGAGAGGGTGATCCTCGACGTGCACGGCGAGCCTCTTGGCCTTGGGGTCGTAGCTCGGGCCCTTGGGCACGGCCCAGGACACCAGGACGCCGTCGGCTTCGAGGCGGAAGTCGTAGTGCAGCCGGCGGGCGTCGTGCTTTTGGACCACGAACCTCGGCCCGGCGTCGCGTCCACCTGCGGTCTCCCCGCTCGGCTCCGGAGTGCGATCGAATGACCGCTTTGCTCGGTATTCGTCCAGAGCATCCTCGCGATCGCCAGCCGGTTCCACCTGACGAAAGGTACCCCTCGAGGAGGTCGCAACCCAGCAGGTGGAGAATTGGGTTGTGGTTGACGGAAGTGCGCGAGGCGGCAGTGTCATGATTGTGTCCGAATCGCCGGGTGACGAAGGGGTCGTAACCGCGTGGACAACCTGACCAACCCATCCGAGCCGTCGCGGGGTGACGCCGATGGCCAGTCGCGCTCGGACGGCCGGTCGCGGTCTGTGGGCCGGTCGGTCGCCGGTCTGATCAGGCGGCACCGGGCGGTCGCGGTCGCTACGGCGGTACTGCTGTGCGGGATGGTCACGGCGCCGGTTGTGGCCGTCGCTCTCTCCGGGCAGCCCCGTCGGGCGGTCGTCACCACCGCGACGGGAACCAGCCCGACAACCGATCCCCCGCCGGCGAGCACCGTGCCATCGACGACCAGCACGACGGCAGCGCCTCCCACCACGACCGCGGTCGCGGTCCAGCAGCCGGCGCCCACGACCACGGCCACGACCGCGCTCGTGTGCCACAACAGCTACAACCCAGCGTGCGGACCATTCCGCTGGGCTCCGGCGCCGGTGCCAACCGATCAGGCCTCTGTGTCGATCAGCTACAGCCCCGCGGATCCAGTAGCAGGTGGACAGGTGACCTTCACGGTCCGTATCTCGGATCCTGACACCACCGTCTCTACCTGCGGGCAAGTCGAATACGGGGACGGAATGGGACAGGGCTGTGCTGCTGGGACCGCCCCAATGTGCCCGATCAGGTACGGCCCCTGGGATCTTCCGGCCAAGCACGCCACCTCGGCCACGGCCACGTACCCTTACACCTACGCAGCAGCAGGAACCTACACCGTCAAAGTCCGCTACCCGACGGGCAACCCGTGCTACGACCCCTACCAGAGCCAGGTGACGGGCACCGACACGGTCGTCGTCGGAGCAGCGGGCAACCCGAGCACGACGTCGTGAGACGCCGAACCGGCGCGTCAGGCGCGGGCGCGTCGGGCCCGGAGCCCGCGCAGCCCCTTGGACCCTGTCGGGCCGCGAACCAGCCGCTTGAGCAGAGCCGAAGCGGCGGTGACTCCGACGACGAGGGCCACCAGCAGCACCGCGAAGTCCTCCAGCAAGGGAGCCCTCGTCCCTATCAAGAGACCCCGCAGAGCATTGACCTCGTAGCTGAGCGGGTTCACCTTCGTTAGAACCTGAACCCAGCCGGGCATGACTTTCACGGGGTAGAGGGCATTGGAGGCGAAGAAGAGCGGCATGGTGATCGCCTGCCCGAGTCCCATGAGACGGTCGCGCGACAGCGCGAGGCCGGCAAGAGTCATAGACAGGCTCGCGAAGAACCCGGCGCCCAGCACGACGATCACGATCGTTCCCAGGATGTGCAGGGGATTGAAGTTCAGCGACACGCCCAGGATGAGCGACACACAGAACACGACGATGACCTGGCTGATCCCGCGGATCCCCGCTGCGAACGCCTTGCCGAGGATGAGTGCCGGCCGCGGGATCGGGGTCACGAGCAGGCGGGGCAGGATCCCCGCGTCGCGCTCCCAGATGATGTGGATGCCATAGAAGATGGCGACGAAGAGGGCTGACTGGGCGAGGATTCCAGGCGCCAGGAAGTCGAGGTATGGACGGCCTCCGCTGGGGATTGCATGGAGCCTCGTGAAGGTCTCGCCGAAGATGACCAGCCACAGGACCGGTTGGAGTGCACGCGTCGCGAGTTCCGTCCAGTCGTGGCGCATCTTCTGGATCTCGGCCAGGCAGAGCGCTCCGACGCTCTGGGGCAGGAGAGCCCATGATGGGGTCCCCAGCCGAGGCGGCTGGGGAATGTCTCTATCCGAGCCGGTTGGCAGCTCGGCGGGCGCCACGAACGGCACGGTATCCACCTCCTTCGTCGGATCCGAGGCTCCGGCCGGCGACGGTCCTGAACACGTCCTCCAGTGTGGCTCCTTCGCCGTGCGCGGATTTGAGCTCCTGCGGAGTTCCCACGAGCCTGACGCGTCCCAGATGCATCATCGCCAATCGGTCGCAGAGACGCTCGGCTTCCTCCATGTAGTGGGTGGTCAGCAGGACCGTCAGCCCGGTCTGCTTGCGTAGGGCGTGCAGGCGCTCCCACATGTCGGTCCTGCCTATCGGGTCGAGGCCGGTGGTCGGTTCGTCGAGTATCAGGAGCTTGGGGGAGCTCACAAGGGCCTGCGCAAGCTCGAGGCGTCTCACCATCCCACCCGAGTAGGTGCGCACGAGGCGGTCGGCGGACTCCGTCAGGCCCATGGCATCCAGAACCTCCTCCGTCACCTGCCGGCGTACCCTGCCAGGCAGGCCGTACAGGCGGGCGTAGAGCATGAGGTTCTGGCGCCCGGTCAGACCCGAGTCGGCGGAGAGCTGCTGGGGCACGTAGCCGATCAGCCTGCGCACCTCCATCGGGTGCCGGCCGACGTCCACGCCGAAGATTTCAGCACTTCCCCGCTCACACGGGAGGAGGGTGGTCAGGATCCGGATGGTCGTCGTCTTGCCGGCGCCATTGGGTCCGAGCAGGCCGAATACCTCGCCTGGCGCGATCTCCAGATCGACATGATCGACCGCCAACTGCTCCCCGAAGCTGAAGGTGAGTTGCCGGCACGCGACCGCAGCCGTCATGCCGGCACCGTAGCTGACGGCCTGGAGGTCCAGGCCGTCAGCCGCCAGCTATCCCCACAATCGGCTTGTTGACGGTGATCCCGAGCCCAGGCACCGAACCCTCGTAGGGCGCGTCACCCAGGTTGAAGATCCCACCGTCGGCAGCGGCGAGCCAATAGCCGCCGTTGTCCGAGGTGGCGACCATGCCCACGATCGGCTGGTTGATCGTACGGTTACCGAGCGAACCGTTGTACGGGGCATCGCCGAAGTTGAAGATCCCACCATCGGAAGCCACCAGCCAGTAACCGCCACCGTCGGAGGTAGCGGCCATACCTACCACTGGCTTGTTGACCTTGATCCCCATACCCGGCACCGAACCCAGGTAGGCAGCGTCGCCGAAGTTGAAGATCCCACCATCGGCAGCCACCAGCCAGTAACCGCCGCCGTCTGGCGTGGAGGCCATCCCGACTATCGGCTGGTTCAACGTCCGGTTGCCGAGTGAGCCGTAGAAGTGGGCGTCACCGAAGTTGAAGATCCCTCCGTCGGACGCGACCAACCAGTAGCCACCACCGTCAGGTGTCGAAGCGATTCCCACCATCGGCTTGTTCGGCGTGATCCCCAACCCCGGCAGCGACCCGTGATAACCGGCGTCACCGAAGTTGAAGATTCCACCATCGGTGGCTGCCATCCAGTAGCCGCCCAGGTCGCGGGTGTCAGCGATCCCGACGATCGGCTTGTTGAGTGTTCGGTTACCCGTGGAGCCGAAGTAGCTGTTCGGGCCCAGGTTGAACACACCACCATCCGAACCGACCATCCAGTAGCCAGGGGTGAGCGTCGAGATGATCGCGCCCTTGGCCCCGGCCGCCCAACACGCCGTGGAATTGCAGGCGACGTTCGGCGTTCCGTGGGTGCCCGCCGGCGTGGCGATCTGGTTCCAGGTGGTGCCCCCGTCCGTCGTGGTGAGGATCAGCGCAGGATGGTTCGCCTGGCTGAAGCCGGTGCCGCCAGAAGCTGTGCAAGCCGTGTCGCTCACGCACGAGATGCTCCAAATGTCGTCGATATTGGAGTTGACGATCGAGTGGCTCACCCATGTCTGACCACCGTCGGTCGTCGTGTCGACCGTGCTGCCGGCTACCCCATAGCAGTGCGAGCCGTCCGGGCAGCTGATCCCCGAGACGCTGTTCGGTGTGGTGTGCGAAGTCCAGGTGGTGCCACCGTCGATCGTTGCCAGCACTACTGCTCCTGAGACCGTCACGAAGCAGTGGGAGGCATCCGGGCAAGAGATCCCGAACAGGTTCCGGGTGCTCCCCGATGTCTCGGTCGTCCAGGTCGCACCCTCATCCGACGTGGAGAGGATCGTCCCGCTGTCACCGACGGCTATACACGTCGAAGGACCGGTGCACGCCACCCCGTTCAGCTGGTGGGTCGACGGCGAGGGCTGCGCCGCCCAGGTGTTGCCGCCGTCGCCGGTCACCACAACACTTCCCACAAGGGACGAGCCGTGGCTACTCCCACCCGCGCCGACCGCCACGCAATGCGACGTGTCACCACAGGAGATCCCGTGCAACGGCCCGCTACCGGGGCTACCAGTGAACACCCGCGTCCAATACAGACCATCGGTGGTGCGCTGCACCACGCCCGCTGAGCCGCCGCCCTGCGGTCCGGTCGCGCCGGCGGCGAAGCAGGTAGTGGAGCCCGGGCACGACAACCCGCTGGCGCCGAAGTACCCGATCCTACGCAGCGGTGGAACCGGAACGACAGCAGTCCATGTCGATCCGCCGTCGGTGGTGAACAGGGCTGACGCGGCCAGGTTTCCGGAGGAGCTGAAGTCAAGGTTGCTGGTGGCGGCCACGCAGCCGCTGATGCTGTAGCAGGTCACCGTGTTGATGTTGACGGTGACCGGAGTGGTGCCCGCTCCCCACAAGGCGCCACCGTTGGTCGTGCTCAGGATCGTCCCGCCGGCGCCGACGGCCACACAGTGCAGACCGTCGGGGCACGATACCGAAAGCAGACCGCTGCTGGTCCCAGAGGTCTGGGCAGCCCACGTGCTCCCGTCTGTCGTCGCGATGATCGTCCCCGACGAGCCGACGGCGACGCAGTGCGCCGTATCGGCGCACGAGATCGAGTAGAGGTCTTGGGTCGTGGTCGAAGTCTGCGCTGTCCAGGTGCTACCGCCATCACTCGTGGCGATGACAGTTCCCCCGGTTCCGACCGCGAAGCACGCAGTCACCGTCGGGCAGGAGACACCCCGGAGTCTCCCGATTGAACCGGGAGTCGTCTGCGAGGCCCACTGAGCCCCCCCGTCGCCCGTGGCGAGAATCAGTGAAGAGCTGCCGCCCCCGTTCGCAGTGAGGTCGCCAACGGCGATGCAGTGCGTGGCATCAGGGCAGGAAAGACCTGTCAGGACCTTGTTGCCGCTCCCCAGAGATGGAAGCGACTGGGGTATCCAACCCTCTGCGCCGCTCGTGCTGCCAAGTGCCTCGGGAGTCACGTTGGTCGTGGGCACTTCCGCGCTGGAACCGCCCACGGCCTCGCACACGCTGGTCGTCGGGCAGGAAATTGCTGCTACACCCCCGCTCGACGAGGGCACGCCGGGCGTCAGGTTGGTCCACGTGGCGCCCCCGTCAGTGCTCCTTGCGACCGCACCGTTCTCGTCGAAGTTCCCCCCGGAGATCCAACAGGTCGTCGTACCAGGAGCGCAGGTGGAACCTATCCATTTATAGGCATTGTCCTGCAGCGGTTGCTCCACGCGCCACGCGCCGCTCGTGGTC
>Ga0307373_10008521_pt1 | contig 15591 bp, 14 predicted proteins | sample OX2MG_FD_202534 | JGI IMG/M metagenome (GOLD analysis project Ga0307373, IMG submission 202534) | Soil microbial communities from Risofladan, Vaasa, Finland - OX-2 | ecosystem: Environmental > Terrestrial > Soil > Coastal area > Acid sulfate soil | place: Finland: Risofladan, Vaasa | collected... | reverse complement strand
CGAGTTGTTATTGAACAGGCCCAGCAGGCAGCGCGCGAGCTTCTGTTCCGCGCCCTCGGATAGCTCCACCTGTGCAATTTTGGCCATCAGGAAATAATTGTGCTCGCTGACGAGCTGCGCGACGTGCAACGCCGCCAACGGCTGCGTGCGCAATTCTTCCAGCAGCTTTTTCCGCGGCACAAACACGGCGCTCGTCCGTTGGATGATTTCAGCCGTCGATACATGGGTATTGCCCAAAATTGCCGCTGCCAAGCCCAGAACCGTTCCCGAGCCGAAGAAGCCAAGCACCATGGCCCTGCCCTGGGCTGAGTTGATCGAGAGCTTTACAAGTCCCTCGACGATGACGTACACGCCATCCGGTGTCGCGCCTTCCTCGAACAGGAGCGTGCCTATCATATGGTGCCTGGCCGCATTGGAGGAGCCGAAACGCCTGACGTGGTGTTCGTTTAGCCGCGCCGGAAACGGATATTGCCCTCTCAGATGCGACAGCGGCTCGGCGATCGGCAGCCCAAAAAGCGAGCCCGCAGTTTGGGAAATGGGAATCACTTCCGCATTCGATTTCTTTTCCGCGATTTTGGCGTCCTTTTTTCCCTTTTCGAATTGTTTTTTCATCGCCTTCAGTCCTACGCCGAAATTACGCCCACAGGACGACGGGGAAGTGTGACGTGGCTCACGGTTCGGCGTGAGCGTGCTTACTCGTTGTTTACTAGGATCCGCGTCGCTAAACTCTGAACTCGGAGCACTCTGTGGCGCGTCGCCGTACGAGATGTCTCGCTTCGACGGCGCCGTTGCGCCGCCCTCGACGTAGGCATCGAGATTTTCCCTGAAGGCATTGCGTGGATTGCTCGGATGTATTCAGCGCCCTGTCGGCGTGAATGTTTAGGAGAACCGGGAAGCGCCTGCTGAAATTCGTCGCGCTCCTAAGGAAGTTCTTGAGTGACAGCGTATCCACAATGGCTACACATTCTGAGCTGGGCGTATCTCATCCTTTCGTTTGCCTGCACGGCGTTCATTTTCCTCGACGAGATTCGCCGCCCGCAAAAGATGATGATTATGAATTTCGTCTGGCCGATTACCGCGCTGTATTTCGGACCTTTGGCGGTCTGGGGCTACCTGAAATCTGGGCTAAAGATGACTTCGAGACGCATGGAGCAAATGCACGAACAGGTCAAGAAGGAACTTGATAGCGAAAAGCGCGACGGAATTGCGGCGGTCAACCGAAAAGCCACGGCGCGCTACGAAAATCCCTCACTCGAACAGATAGCCGTCGGTGTTTCGCACTGTGGCGCCAGCTGCACTCTCGACGATATTGCAGCCGAGTGGTGGGTGTTTCTGATGGGGCTGACGTTGGCGGGCGGCGTATTTGAGACGCGCATTCTGATGGACTTTTTCCTCGCCTGGGCGTTCGGCGTCGCATTTCAGTACTTCACAATCGTTCCCATGCGCGGACTGTCAATTGGCAAGGGGTTGTGGCAGGCGATTCGCGCGGACACGCTGTCCATCGTCGCGTTTGAAATCGGCTTGTTCGCCTGGATGGCGCTGGCTTATTACGTGATCTTTCCGCGCCCCATCTGCAGCCCAACGAAGCAGTGTTCTGGTTGATGATGCAAATAGGGATGATGATCGGGTACTTCACGGCGTATCCCGGCCAATCGCATCCTACTGAAAAGGCGGCGGAAAGAAGGGATGCCGCAGTACAAGCCAGAGATGAAACAGAAGATGCGCGCTAAGCAGTCGCAATCACGCGCGGCGTAAGGTCTCGAGTGCGATCGAACGTGGACGGTGATTAGCCACTCGCTCACCGCACGCTCGCGGAAATCTATTAGGCCAGCCCGGCGCGTTCCGACAAGTTGGCGTCTCCGGCTGGCTCTTCAGCCCGTTCCTGCGAGCTGCTGGCGATTGCGGGAAGCTTGGCGCGAACCAACGTGCCAGATTTATCGGACCGAATCTCGAGCGTGCCGCCAAGTTGCCGCAGACGCTCGCGCATTCCGCCGATACCAACTCCCAGCGTCCCCTTCGCGCCGCCATCAAGCGCCTCGCTGGCGAATCCCTTGCCATAGTCTTGCACTTCCAGCGTGATTGTCCCATCCCGCGAGGCGAGCGAAATTCTCGCTGACGGGCTGCCAGAGTGCCGCTGGATGTTCCCGAGACATTCCTGCGCAACCCGGAACAACGCCAATTCCGTGTCCGCGCTTGCGCGCGACCAACTGTCGGGAGCTTCCAGTTTCACGGAAATGCCGCTGCGCTTCGAAAATCCCTCTGCGAGCGCGCGTAACGCGCTGGCGAGTCCGGCATCATCGAGCAGAGGCGGATGCAATACATACGAAATAGTGCGAATTTCGCGGCTGGTTTCGTCAACAAGTTCCAAGCATTCCCGCAGCGCCTGTTGCGCCGCATCGCTCAATCGAGAGGATTCCTGCTGGGCGATGGCAACGTTGATGCCGATTGCCACAACTTTTTGCGCGGTACTGTCGTGAAATTCGCGAGCCAACCGGCGCCGCTCTTCATCCTGCAGGCGGAGCAATCGCCCGGAAAGTTCGCTGAGTTGTTTGGTGCGATAGCTGACGGTCTCTTCGAGCATGTCGAGCGTGTTGGTGAGCGCAGCTGCCGCGCTGCGCCGCTCGCTGATGGCGGCCGCCACTACCAGCGCCGTAACGCCCATCGACGCGATGAAAATTTGCAGCATCAGAAACGAAACGTTCAGCGATACCTCGGGAACGAATCGCCGCCCCGGAACACTGCCCAGCACCGCCAGGAACGACAACACCAGCACCGAACTGGCAGCCTCGCGCTGCCCGAAGCGAATCGCAGGCCATAACAGGAAGGGAAAGCACAGAAACAAAAGCGGAAGCATGTCCGGAAGAGACCGGTTACTCCCGAATACCACCACTTCGCAGGCAGCCAACAGGCAAACGACCAGAACAAACGCCTCAACCAGGCGCGATGTCCTCCACACGACGCGCGAAGGCACGCTCCAGAGCAGTATCGCCGGAGCGACGATCAACGCGCCGGTGGCGTCGCCTAGCCACCATGTAGTCCAAACGCGGAGAAGGGCTGCGCCGTGCACGTATCCGCCGATCGCCAGCACCGCCGTTCCGATGCTCGCGCTCAGCATCGAGCTGGCTAATCCGCCCAAAGCCGCAAATCGAAGGGCATCTTCGGATTTCTCGAAGGCGCGCCGCCCATTCGCAAAGCGAGCGACCAGATACGTGGCCAGCAGGCCCTCCGACGTGTTGCCCGTGGCAATCGCCAACGATTCCATGATGGCGCGGACGGATAGCGGATGCAGGTGGTACGAAAGCGAAAATTGAACCAGGTTGACGAAAAACGCGCCTGCAAACACCCCCGGCCACGTCTGATATCCCCAAATCAGGAAAACGGCCAGAGCCACGCCGGTCGGCGGCCAAACGGGGCTGGCGATCGGGTTGATGATTGCCAGAGCCAGTCCGATTCGGCCACAGATGAAATACGCGGCGCAAACGACCAGGATCATCGGCAGATCGGCACGCCCCGGCGCCAATCGGGCCAATCGCGATGTCCCGCCGCCTAATTCGGTGCGTGTTCGCATCGTTGAGGAGATAAACCTAATTATTCAGACGCATTCGTTCTAGTTCTCTGTTCGCGGAGCGCACTGGATTCGAGGCACACACTTGATGCGAAGCTCCGCGGGGCTGGCAGGCCGCGTTCAGGCGGTTCAACTTTCGATTTCTACTGTGTAGCATAGGTATTCGCGGGAAAGCAACGTTACTGCGAACGCACTGACGGCGCTGCATTCGCCGTCGCGTGGCGTGCGCGCACGCGCAGCACTTTGCGCTGGTTCGCTTCCAGCACTTCAAATCGCACGCCGTCGAATTCCAGAATTTCGCCTACGTGCGGCACGTGTCCGGCGATTCCGTTCAACAATCCGGCGACCGTGGTGGCGTTGGCGTGCTCCGCCGCCACATCGAGCTGCATATTGAAAAGCTCCGCGAGCTTATCGAGCGGAACGCTGCCGCGGAGCACCAGCGCACCGCTAACCTCGCGGATTACGTCCGGCGCGGGTCGGCGGTCTTCCTCGCCGATTTCCCCCACGATTTCTTCCACCAGGTCCTCGACCGTGACCACGCCGGCAACCAGACCGTACTCGTCGATCACCACCGCGATCTGCTGATTTTTCCGCTGCATTTCTTTCAATAGCTGAGAGCCCAGCTTCGTTTCCGGAACGAATAGAGCCGGACGCATCAGTTCGCGAACCAAGCGCCGCGATGCGTCCTTTTCGGAAATCTCCAGCATGTCGCGCGCGATGGCGATACCGACGATATCGTCCAGCGATTTTTCATAGACTGGCAGGCGCGAGTACTTTGTCTCCACCATTCGCTCACGCAATTCTTCCAGCGTGGCATTGGCGGGAATCGCGACGATGTCGGGTCGCGGCGTCATTACTTCGCTCACGCGCTTGTCGCCGAACTCGATCACCTGCTCGATCAATCGGGCGTCGTCCTGCTGGATCAGTCCTTCTTCGGTGGCGGCATCGACGAGCGCCTCGATTCCTTGCTGTTCCGTTTGCGGCTCGCTAGCCTCCTCATCGGAAAGCCGAAGCACGGAAGCAACCATGTCCAATCCAGCGTGGATCGGCCAAGTGATCCAAATCAACAGCCGCACTAAGGGCACAAGTGGCTTCATCCAGTTGCCGCTCGTTCCGGCCACCAACAGCGACGGCAGAAACTGCATGGCGACCACTACTTCCGCGCCAAGAAAGAGAATGCCCTCGAGCGTCTCTTCCCAGACGGCCGGGACGAAGGTGACCACGCCGCCCGCGGTCAGCACCGCGAGCATGGCGAGCCAAAGGCGAGTAAGCAAGCTGAACACGATGGCGCCGCGCCGCCGGTCGAGCTTGAAAAGCGGTTCAATCTGCTCTTCGAAATTCGTCAAGTTGCGATGGATTCGCCTGCCGGAAACGCGTCCCAGCTCGCGGTATACACGGTCGAGGTACGAAACGACTACTAGTCCGGCGGTCAAAAGCAGGATCCCGAGCGTGTAGAGCGATATCCTCATCATTTAGCCGAGACCCAACCGCTGTCGCAAACAGCGTTCGCGGCGCTCCATCTGTCCCGTATCGGTCTCGTGGTCGTATCCCATCAGGTGCAGCATGCCATGGAGGATCAGGATGCACATTTCCTGGGAAAAAGTGCGGCCGAATCGGTGCGCGTTGCGACTGGCCACTGCAGGAGCGATGGCGATATCGCCGAGGTAAACCGGCATTTTGAAATGAGCGATATCTGGGTTCTGCGGGCTCTTTGCCATGGAGCCGCGGGAGGTAGAGGGCCGGGCTGGGCTGCGAGAAGATTTATCTGCGGCGTCAGCGGGGAAGGAGAGAATGTCCGTCGGACCGTCCTTGTGACGGTACGCACGATTCCACCTCGCGATTTCCGTATTGGTCACCAAAGCGATCGTCAGCGATCCCGGCGAAAGGCGTAGCGCTTGCCGCGCGCGAGCAACAAAATCCTCCAGCTGGCGCCTTGGTATCCGAACGGTGCGCTGCCGATTCAAGATCACGTCCCGTGCATCAGATTCCCGTCCAAAGCTGCTGCCGGTGCGTGCTTTTCCGATTCCGCCGCTCACTTGCCGCGCGGTTTTTTCGCCGCCTTCGACTTCGGGAGCAGGGCCGGCTTGGCCGCTCTGTGGACTTTTGCGTCCGCGCCCCCGGAAGGTGCTGCAGCCGATTTCGAGGCTTTCCCGCCAGTGGGCGCAGGCGCCACATAGCCCTTCGACGCTGGTTTTGCGCCACTCTTGGCGGTGGATTCGGGAACAGCCTCAGGCGCGCCGTCTTTGCCCTTGCGCTTTTTTTCCGGCTTTTTGGCGGGCTCGTCCTTGATGCCCGCCAAATCGCGGAGTAATTTAGTCCGCTCCTCGGGCAAGCGGGCCTTTCCTCGTAGCTGCTTTTCGAAAAGCTGTTCCAGAACTCCGTCGAACTTCGGCCCGCGCGGAACGCCGAGCGCGTCCAATTCCGCGACCGGAAGTGCCAGACGCAATGGACGCCACTTCTGCAGATAGTTTCGGATCTTCGAGATCGCGCGCGAGTCCGGGATCTCCGCTTCGATAAACGCCAGCATTTCCGGCGGCCGCGACGCCAGATAAAAATACGCGTCTCGCGGCGTCTCCGTCTTGCGGCCCTTCAGAACCTTCACAATTTCACGGGCCTCGTCCGGCAAGTCGGCGATTTTGTCGATTTCCGCCTGACTGTAATTGAGATCGCGAAGGATCGAGGTCATCTCTTTCGGTTTTAGGCGGCGAAGTATGTACAGAGTAGTGGCGTCGCGCAGCCGTGGACGGACGCCGGCCTCCAGAAAAGTCATCTTCACGCGCGAAAGTTTGTTCAACGCGTCGTAATCGGGCTTGCGCTTCTGCAGCTGCTCGTCAATCACCGCGAGCAATTCTCGCGCTTCCCACTGCTTCAGCGCCGGAGTTGCATTTTCCTCGCGCGATACAGATCGGAGTTCCTGCCCGACGTCGCTCCGGTCGATATGCTGGCGCAGTCCACGCTCCATCGCCAGATCGAACCATTCCTGGGTACGCGACTCCATGGTAAAGGTCATTCGCGCGCAGTAGCGAAGAATCCGCAGCAAACGCACCGGCTGGTTCGTGAACGCGTGAATCGAAAGAGCGCGCACTTCCTGGCGTTCGAGATCGGCCAGGCCGTTGGTGGGATCGAGCAGCAGGCCGCGCGACTGAGCGTTGAGCGAAATCGCGATGGAGTTGATGGAAAAATCGCGGCGCCGCAGATCTTCCATGATTCCGGCGAAGCGGTATTCGGGTTTCGCGCCCGGGCGTTCGTACACGTCGTCGCGCGCCGCGGAAATGGAGCCGTCTGCGTCTCCCGCGAAGATCATCTCAAAGTGGCGCGTCTTCTCGTTTTCAACGAGCACGCGCGCGCCGCCTTTTTCAAGCTCCCGCACCATGCGCACCGGGTTGCCCTCGACTGTGAAATCGAGATCGCGAATGGGCTGTCCGGAAATCAGATCGCGGACGGCCCCCCCGGTGAGATAGAGATTCAGCTCCTGCGATCGAGCCAGTTCCTGCACGCGCTCAAGCGCCGCCCGCTGTTCGGGAGAAAGCCTGCTTTCCAGCAAGTACATGTAATCGGGCATGAGGTCTTACGCCTCCAGGGCCTGCCGCCAACGCGGGCAGGGTATCCGCTGCGCTCCTAGGCGCGCGGGTGATGCGCTTTATAGACTTGTTTCAACCGCTCCTCGACGACGTGCGTATAAATCTGCGTCGTCGAAATATCCGAATGCCCCAGCATCATCTGCACCGCTCTTAAGTCCGCGCCGCGATCGAGCAAATGCGTGGCGAAGCTGTGACGCAGCATGTGCGGCTTTAAATGCTTGCGGAGTCCCGCCTTGCGCCCGTAGCTGGCCAGCGTTTTCCAGTACGCGATACGATCCATCTTTCCGCCGCGCTGATTTAGAAACAAATACGGCGAATTTCCACCGCGTAAAAGTTCGGGGCGTCCCTGGCGGTAATAGGCCTGCACCGTTTCGAGCGCTCGCCGCCCCACCGGAACGATTCGCTCCTTGTCTCCTTTGCCCACGCATCGCAAGCATCCCGCGTCCAGATGCAGATCGGCAACGCGCACGCCGCACAGCTCTGAAACGCGCAGCCCGCAGGAATACATCAGCTCGATCATGGCTTTATCGCGCAAACCGACCACCGTGGATGTGTCCGGCTGCCGCAGCACGCACTCCACTTCGTCAAGGCTCAGAAATTGCGGCAAACTGCGACGGAACTTTGGCGATTCCACCGTGGCCGCGGGGTCCTCGGCCACGTAGCCCTCCATCAGCGCGAAGCGAAAAAAATTGCGAATCGTCACCAAGTGCCGCGCGACGGAACGGCTATCGAGTTTGCTGTTGTAAAGCGACGCCAGAAAATCAACGATATCGGCGCGTTGAACGTCCCCCGTTGAAAGCCGGCGCTTCTTTGCGAACGCGCAGAACTTTTCGATGTCGCGCCGATAGGCCTGAATGGTGTTGTCCGAAAGGCCCTTCTCAACTTTCAAACAGTTCAGAAATGTCCGAATATCCGCTTCCAAAGAGCATCTCTCGATTCAGGCGCCGCCCGGCCGGAAAATGCTTACACCTTGGGCCGCAGCTAAACGCCGCTTTCAACCGCAGAAGCCGTCGCCGGCTCCTTCCACCGCAGTAAAACGAAAACTTCCTGCAACTCCTCGCACCGCAGCAGCCATGCCAGCGCAAAATACGCGGCCACCGCAGCGCAAATAATCCCGGCGAGCAGTCCCACCTGCAGGAGCAGGTGACGTGCTTGCGCGAAATGCGAAATTCGCAGTGCGCCGTACGCCGCAAAACCCATCCCCGCCGCGCAAGCCGCGATTTTGCAGAACGATTGCACTAAAGCGCGCGCTCCTAGCTGTCCGTAGCGCTTGCGAAACAAGAAAAACAGCGCGCCAAAGTTGAAATACGCTGCGATCGAGCTGGCCAGCGCCGGGCCGCCATTCGAGAGCGTTCGGAAAAAGAACAGCAGGAAGAACGTATTCAGCGCGACATTCAGTCCTAATGCGTACGCGCCCGTGCGCGCCGGAGTGGCCGTGTCCTGAGTCGAGTAATACAGCGGAGCGATCAGCTTGACGCCCGCGAAAGCCGGCAACCCCAGCGAATAGTAAAAAAGTGCGTGCGTAGTGAGCGCCGTCGACGCGGCCGTGAAACGGCCATGCTGAAATAGCACCTGAATGATCGGTTGTCGCAGCAGAATCAGCCCCACCGCTGCCGGAACGGTGATGAACGACACGACGCGCAGCGAAAAGCCGAACGTGCGCCTCATTTCGCTCCATTGCCCGGCGGCCCACTGATGCGACATCGTAGGCAAAAGCGCCGTGGACATGGCGATCGCATAGCTGCCCAGCACCAATTGCATCACGCGATCCGCCACATAGAGCGACATAATGCTGCCTTGCGGCATGCGCGATGACGCCGCGAAAATCGTGTCCACGAACATGTTGATCTGGTAGACGCCCATGCCGAAAAATGCGGGCGCCGCCAGACGTCCCACCTTGCGCACTCCCGGATCGGAGATGGAAAAGCGCGGCCGCAGATTCATGCCGCGTCGAACCAGGGCCGGAATTTGCATTCCCAGCTGAATCACGCCGCCAATTAAGATTCCGACGGCCAGCGCCACGGCTGGCGAGCGATACGCCACCGGAGCCCAGCGCAGGATTGGCCGGCGCACGATGGCGAACGAACATGCGATCAGCGCCAGGTTGAAAAAAATCGGAGTCGCGGCGGGTAGAGCGAACACGTGAAAGCTGTTCAGAATCGACGCGGCCACAGCCGCCAGTCCTATGAATAGAATGGCAGGGAAGATGATGCGATTTAGAAAGACGGCCAATTGCCATTGGCCGTGATGGGCGCCAAAAATTGTCAGCAACCCGATAACTTGCCGCGAGAACAGCGTGCCAAGCAGCGCGAGCGCCGCAAGCGTAAGCGCCACATCCCAAAACACTTTTTGCGCGAACGCCCAGGCCTGCGGACGCGACTCGTTGTGTAGGTAGCCAGTGAATACGGGAATGAAAGATGCGCCGAGCGAGCCTTCTCCTGCCATTCGCCGTATCAAACCGGGAATTCGGAAGGCTAGAATGAATGAGTCGGCAGTCGGCGAGGTGCCGAGGAGGAGAGCTATCCGCTGATCGCGTAAGTATCCGCAAATGCGGCTGATAACCGTTACAAGGGCTACCACCGAGGCCGATTTGAGCAGCTGTCCCTTGGTGGTCAATCGGCTTGCGCTCCGATGCTAACCCTTTAAGCACCAATAAGTTGACATCAGCAGCCAACTGCACGATAACATAACCTGCGTGGCCATAGCAACATTCCAAACAGGAACTTACGTGAAAAGCCGTTCAACCGCCTCCACTCACAAAAAAGTAGCCGTCTTTCTGCTGGATGGCAGCTCCGAGCCTGGCTATCTAGACCCGGCGGCCATCGAGAGCACCGATACGGTTGACCTGCTCACCCCCGGCGGGGAGCACCGGTCTATTCCTTTGCGGGACGTGAAGGCAGTCTGCTTCGTGCGCGAGTTCACCGGGCCATTCGAACCCGAGCGCAAAAGCTTTCTGAGCCGGCCAAAGGTCGATGGACTCTGGGTGCGGCTCCGGTACCGCGATCAAGACGAAATGGAAGGTGTTGTGCCCAACGATCTCCTCGCCATGCTTGGGGCTGGCGTGCAGCTTACGCCGCCCGACCTGCACGGCAACGTGGTCCGTATGTTCATCCCGCGAACTGCGCTGCTCGAAATGAAAGTTCTGGGGGTGGTCGGCGCAGCTCGCCGTCCGCAGCCGAAGCCTGGTCAGCCTGGCGTCCAGATCCCCGAACAGCCGAAACTCTTCCGCGAGTAGCTTCGCCGTCCAACTCTCGTTTGTGGAATCGGGCTATTCCGTCCGCGCAAAGAAACCTCATGAAAGAGACAATTTGGCGCTTCACGGCACATTTTTCTGCGCTATATTGGACTGCAGGCCAAGACAATGCTGCAAGTTCATTTACTGCCCGAAAGCCACATTCCGCTCTACGTTCAGCTGCGCGACCAGGTGCGCGCGCTGGTCTTCTCCGGAGATTTGCGCTCCGGCGACCGCATTCCCGCCAGCCGCGAATTGGCAAGCCATCTCGGCGTGCATCGCACTACCGTTGCCAATGCATACTCGGAGTTGGAATCGGAAGGACTGATCCAGGGCCACGTCGGCCGCGGCACGTTCATCTGTGCACCTCCGGTGAAACAGTTTTCTCCGCTGCCGCGCTCCAACGGACATAGCGGCGCGATGCGTTGGGAAACGCTGTTCGCCGATGAGCTCGGTGTGGAAGGCTTAAGCCGAGTCATGCCGGAAATTCCACCCGGCGCTGTTGCCTTCACGGCCGCGCGGCCCTCCGACGAGTTGTTTCCTCTCGAGGAATTTCGCCGCTGCGTCAACACCGTCCTGCGCAGGGAAGGCAGGAAAATTCTGCAGCTCGGATCCACGGACGGCTACGGCCCGCTCAAGGCCGCTGTCACCGTACTTCTGCACGCGGAAGGCATGAACATCGAGCCGGGCCAGCTGCTGATCACCGATGGCTGCCAGCAGGCGATTGATCTGATTTGCAAGGCGTTCCTCCGTCCCGGCGATTCCGTGGCACTGGAAAATCCCGCGTATCCCGGCGCGATTGCGATTTTTGCGGGTGCACGTGTTCGCATGCTTCCGGTCGGCGTGGAAACGGCCGCCGAGCGCACCGGCCATCCGGGACTCGATATTGACGCGCTCGGATCCGTACTCTTGCAGAATCGCATCAAGCTGATTTTCGTCACGCCGGACTTCCACAACCCCACTGGTACAGCTCTGCCGCTGGCCGAACGCCGCCGATTGCTGGAACTGGCCGTGCGTTATCAGGTGCCGGTGGTGGAGGACTCCATCTACGCGCGCCTGCGCCTGCACGGCAAGTCGATCCCGTCGCTCAAGTCGCTGGATACCACCGGCAACGTGATTCAGATCGACAGCTTTTCGAAAATTGCTTTTCCTGGGCTGCGCATCGGCTGGTGCATCGGCGCGGAAAGCGCCATCGAACGGCTGCGCCTCGTAAAGCAATCGACGGACCTGCACAGCGATCAACTCTCGCAAGCGGCAATGGCCGAGTTCGTCCGGCGCGGCTATCTCGTCCGGCATATTGCGCGAATGAAGAAGGTTTATCGCGGCCGCCTGGAAACAATGGAACGGGCGCTCGAAACCAACATGCCTCATGGAGTCACCTGGACGCGGGCGGAAGGGGGCATGACGCTGTGGGTGACGCTTCCCGCCGGATTTGACGCAGGCGAGTTGCTGATCCATGCGCGCGAGCGCGGCATCATTTTTCTGCCCGGGCGATATTTCTACGCGCAGCATCCGCAGCCGAACACGTTGCGGCTGGCATTCGCAAGTGTGGACGAAAAGCGCATCGCACGCGGCATCGAGACATTCGGCGATCTATTGAAACAGGAGCTTCGCAAGCGGCAGCGCGGAGCGCGCGAGGAATATCACGCGCGGGTGGCGCTGATTTAGCTACGCCATGCTGCTCGAACCCAAGCCGGATAATTCTTGCTTCGTTTGCGGTGGCGCGAATTCGCGCGGGATGCATCTCACTTTTGAGCAGGATGACGAAGCCCAGCGCATCCGCGGAAACTTTCGGCTGCCGGATGAATTTCAGGGCGGCGCGGGATTCGTCCACGGCGGAATCATTGCCACACTGCTGGATGAGGTTATGGCGAAAGTGAGTCGATTCGCGAGTGACCACGCGGTCACTGCGAAGCTGAACATCGAGTATCTGCGGCCGGTGCCCGTGAATGCGGATCTGATTGTGGAGGGTTGGGAATTGGAGCGCAACGGGCGCGACCGCTTTCGCCAGGGCGAAATCCGTAACGCGTCGGGAGTGGTTCTAGCCCGCGGCCGCGGCCATTTCGTCGAAATCGGACGCGAGCGGTTTCGGGAGAGCATCCGCAGCGCGAACGCTGCGCCTGCGGACGCCGATCACGGAAAATTTTGAGGAGAAATTCAAATCACGAGGAGCAGGTCATGGACTTGATAAACGATAATTTGTGGCGCGTGAAAGTCGGCTTGGCGGAAATGCTGAAGGGCGGCGTGATCATGGACGTGACCAACGCCGAACAAGCGAAAATCGCCGAAGATGCAGGCGCGTGCGCGGTAATGGCGCTGGAGCGCGTACCTTCCGATATTCGCAAGGAGGGCGGCGTGGCACGCATGGCTGCTCCGCGCGTGATCCGCGAAATCATGAATGTTGTTTCCATTCCGGTAATGGCCAAGGTGCGTATCGGCCACTTTGCCGAAGCGCAAGTCTTGGAAGCTCTCGAAGTCGACTACATCGACGAGAGCGAAGTGCTTACGCCGGCGGACGAAGAGCACCATGTGTGGAAGCACCAATTCAAAGTCCCGTTCGTTTGCGGCGCGCGCAATCTGGGCGAAGCGCTGCGGCGCATCGCCGAAGGCGCGGCCATGATCCGTACCAAGGGCGAGGCTGGTTCCGGAAATATCGTCGAGGCGGTTCGGCACATGCGCGCGATCGTCGGGCAGATGAAGAAACTCACCACGCTCGGCCAAGAGGAACTGGTGCACGAATCGAAAGAGCTCGGCGCGCCGCTCGAATTGGTCACCTGGGTTGCGAAAAACGGCAAGCTACCGGTACCGAACTTCTCCGCGGGCGGCGTGGCCACCCCGGCGGACGCCGCGCTGGTGATGCAGCTCGGCGCCGAAGCGGTATTCGTTGGCTCGGGAATTTTCAAGTCCAGCGATCCGGCGCAGCGCGCCCGGGCGGTCGTCAAGGCCACCACGCACTACAAGGACGCGAAAATCGTCCTCGAAGCGTCCGAAGAGCTGGGCGAAGCTATGAAGGGAATAGACGTTCGCCAGCTCGAAGAAAAAGATTTGCTGCAAACCCGCGGCTGGTGACGATTTGACCAGGATCGTCGTCCTGAGCGAACGCAGTGAGCGAGGGATTTTCCGCACGCAAGGTATCTGAAATATCTGGCATTCGGCGACACATGGCGAATGAAGTAAAAATCGGGATCGTCGCGATTCAGGGCGACTACGAAGCGCACGCCAAGATGCTCGACCGGCTGGGCGTGAAGTGGACGTACGTTCGCCGTCCGGCTGATATCGACGGAGTCGCGGGAATCATTTTGCCCGGCGGGGAAAGCACCACGCACGTGAAAGTGCTGCGCGAGGAGGGCTTGTGGGACGCGCTGCAGCAATTCTACTCCCGCGGTGGCGCATTTTTTGGCACCTGCGCGGGAGCAATCCTTCTCGCCCACGAAGTGCGCAATCCGACGCAAGCATCGCTGGGTTTGCTGAACGTCTCGATTTTGCGCAACGGCTACGGACGCCAACTCGCAAGCGATGTGCACGAGGGGAAGACCAAGTTGAGCGACGAACCAATGGAAATGGTCTTCATCCGCGCGCCGATTATCGAATCCGTCGGCGAAGGTGTGGAAGTGCTCGCGAAAGATGCGGCACACCCGGTACTCGTACAGCAGGGACGCATTCTCGCCGCGACATTTCATCCCGAGCTGACCAGCGACCTCACCATTCACCGGCATTTCGTTGAGATGCTCAGGCATAAGGGCCACAAGCCTGCCAACGAAGAAATTTCCCGCAGCGCGGCCAACTCCGCGGAAATGATCAACTGATCGAAACCCGACGCGTACAAGCGAACGACCTTAGGGAATCAGGACGATTTTGCCGTGGGTGTGGCCCTGTTCCACCAGCTTGAACGCGGCGCGAACCTCGCTCAACGGGAACGTCGCCGCTATAGGCACTTCCATCTCGCCGGAAGCGATCAGTCCGGCGAGTTCGGCGAGCACCGATGCATTCTTCGCGGCCTGGCCGCCTTCGGTCTTCGCTTCGTACACTTTTGCCGCAGCGAAATCGATGATCGTATTGATGCGCTCGCGTGGCACGCCGAGTTCGACAGCCATTTTCACGTATCCGGATCCGTGCGTGTCGATGAACGCGTTGATTGCAAGCTTACGAAGCTGGTCAGCAAGCGCCGGGCCGTACGCCAATGGCTGCACGCCGTGCTTGGTGAGCCACTCGTGATTTACTGAACTGGCGATACCGATCACTTCAGCGCCGGTCCCTCTAGCGAGCTGAACGGCGATCGATCCAACGCCGCCCGCGGCGCCGGACACGGCGACTTTGTCCCGCGGCTTCAGCGAAACCGCTCGCACGCAAGCGTACGCCGTGGTTCCAGCGACGCCGAGCGATCCGGCAGCTTCCCATGGCGTCTGCGGCGGTTTCGGAGCTAGATTCTGCGCCTCTACTACCACATATTCGGCGTGACTGGCGCGCCGGTCGGTGAACCCGAGCACCTCGTCACCAGCCTTGAACTTCGTTACACCCGCGCCGAGTTTCGTCACGATTCCGGCAAGGTCGCTGCCTTCGCCGGAGGGAAACGTGGCTGGCCATGTCGAGTGGAAAAGGCCTTCGCGGATTTTTGCTTCGCCGGGATTGATGGCCGCGGCTTTTACTTCAACCAAAACTTCACCAGCGGCTGGTTCCGGTGTTGGAACCTCAGCGACGTGCAGCACGTCGATTCCGCCGTACTTATCGAAGCGAACTGCTTTCATGGCCTTCGATTTCCAGTACCGCCCGGTTGAAAAAGGTTTGAATCGAACTGGTAATCCGGAATTCTGATTGACGTGCCCGGAATAGGTCTGTCGTGATACCTGAACCAGCCTTCGATTCTGTCTTTGACCCAGCTTTCGCCCTGGAGCATTGCAGTGCGCGAAACGCGTACCTCACAATACGCGCGTTCCGTGAAAGGGTACGGGAAACGCACCTCATCATCGTCTAGCGAATTGGGTCTTCCGTCTGACATGGTCATCCTCCGCGGCGTATTATAGCTGCTTGTTTTAGGAAGGGGACTAACTGTGCCCGCGGCCAGAGTGGGGGCTGGGCGCTAGCGACACTAACTGCCATGACGACAAATCGCGAGGTGATCTTTAACTTGTGGTATGTCTACGACCAGACGGAAACAATCTACTTTCTGTTGGGCCGAAGCTACGCGGGTTTCGCATCTGAGGCCGAAAGTCGAG
>Ga0307373_10008520_pt1 | contig 15592 bp, 14 predicted proteins | sample OX2MG_FD_202534 | JGI IMG/M metagenome (GOLD analysis project Ga0307373, IMG submission 202534) | Soil microbial communities from Risofladan, Vaasa, Finland - OX-2 | ecosystem: Environmental > Terrestrial > Soil > Coastal area > Acid sulfate soil | place: Finland: Risofladan, Vaasa | collected... | reverse complement strand
TGGATTGGCGAAATCCCCGTGGTCGGACCGCATCTGAACGAGTACCTCACTCACCTGGCCAACGACGCGGCGGCGCGCGGCGCCGCGATGCATCAACTGATACAGCCGCTCAAAACTTTTGCGCTCGGCCTCGGCAAGGCGCTCGGCCACGGCGTCCTCGAGATCAGTCTCAGCCTGCTGGTGGGGTTTTTTCTTTACCGCGACGGCGCCGCCGCCGCCGCGCGGCTCGAGACCTCGGCCTTTCGGCTGGCCGGAGCGCGCGGCGCGCGCCTGCTCGAAGTCGCCCGCGCGACGGTCAAGGGCGTCGTCCACGGCATCCTGGGCACCTCGCTGATGCAGGGCGTGCTCGGCGGCGTCGGCTTCTGGATCGCCGGCGTGCCCGGGGTTTTTCTGCTCGGCTTCGCGACCTTCATCCTGTCGTTCGTGCCGTTGGCGACGGCAATTCTGTGGATTCCGGCCGCGGGATGGCTCTATGCGCAGGGCGCCACTGGATGGGCCATCTTTCTTGTTGTCTGGTCGGTGGTCATCGGCGGTCTGATCGATCACGTGATCAAGCCCATGATCATCGCGCGCACCGGCGGCACCCCGTTTCTGATCGTCCTGTTCGGTGTGATCGGCGGGGCTATCGCCTTCGGCTTCATCGGGGTCTTTATCGGTCCGACGCTGCTCGCGGTCGGCTATCGGCTGATCGAGGAATGGAGCAGCGACCTCATCCCGTAAGCGGAACAAGAGAAGGCCGGCGCGTCGTCGGGACGGCCGGCCTTCGTTCGATTGCCTATCAGATTTTGCGGCGCCGAATAGCGGCGCGGCGCATCACCCGGTTACGGACAGGTCACGGTGAGATGGAACGGCATATCCGTCGCGGTCAATCCGGTCTTGTCGAACGTCTGCACGTAGACGTCGCCCGGATTGGGGTCGGAGTCCGTGTCCCCCGAGACGCTGATCTGGCCCTGAACCGGAACCGCATTGGCGGTGTCGCCGATCGTCGCTTCGTAGGCGCATCCGGTCACATCCTGGGTGAAGGTGACCTCGTACTGCCCGGTCGCCACGTGCTCAACCGCGACCGGACCCGCGCTGCTGCTCGAGCTGATGAGCGTGCCATTGGAGGCAACCACGGCAAAATTGTTCTGCCCCTGGAGCACCGCTACCTCGCTTTGCAGCGTGGCGATCAGGACTTCATCGGCCTCAACCCGATCCTCGAGACCCGGTAGTCCTCCGGCCTGTGATTCCTTTTCATCTCCGCCTTTGCCGCCGCCCTTGGCCATCGCGGGCGTGCAAAGTGCCGCCGCGAGCAGTAGTCCGCCGGTAATGCTAATCCATTTCTTCATTCTGGTTTCCTCCCATGTTCGTGTGCATCTTGACCTAAGCAAGATCGAGACTAAGAATGCCCGTCTGACGATACGTGCCATTCCAAGCATAATAAAACTTATATTTATGTGTTTAATTATATTTAATTACTATATACCGTCGCGCACTCGCCAAGGGCGAGTCGCCCGGCCGACGGATGCAAAATCGTGTAATTTCGCAAATTTACACGTCGCATTTCCGTTGATCGACATGCACTACGTCGATCGCTTGGACGACCGGACGACCACTGGCGGACCGCCGGCTGATGGGCACACTCAGATGATTTCGAGGAGGAAATCGGTCCGCGCGACGACCCGGCCGATAATCGCCGCGTCGAGATTGCCGCCCGCCTGAAGATCGGCGAGCAGGGCGAGCGCCTGCGCCTCGGGCAAGGAAATCAGCAGACCGCCCGAGGTCTGCGGGTCGAACACGATCGCCGCCATCTCGTCGGCCACTTCGTCGGAAATCTTCACCCGCGGGCCGTAGAAATCCCGATTGCGCGTGCCGCCACCGGGAATCATCCCTGCGCGGCAGGCCTCGAGCGCTCCGGGCAACAGCGGCAGATCGGATTCTTCAATCAAAAACGTCACGCCGCTGCTCTCGGCGATCTTCGACGCATGTCCGGCCAGCCCGAAGCCGGTGATATCGGTCGCCGCGTGAACCTCGTACTTGAGCATCGCGGCGGCGGTCGCGGCGTTGAGTTCGGCCATCCAGCGGACCGCCGTTTCGTACTGATCGGCCGGCAATTTGCCCCGTTTGAGCGCGGTCATCAACATCCCCGTGCCAAGCGGCTTGCTGAGCAGCAAAGCGTCGCCGGGGCGTGCGCCGACGTTGCGGATAATCCGGCGCGGGTCGATGATGCCGGTCACCGCCATGCCGTATTTGACCTCTTCGTCGGCCACGCTATGGCCGCCCACGATCGCGACGCCCGCCTCGCGCGCCTTGTCGGCGCCGCCGCGCAGGATTTCGCCGAGCAACTCGCCGGGCAGGCCCGCTTGCGGCCAGCAGACGATATTGAGCGCGGTACGCGGCGTCCCGCCCATCGCGTAGACGTCGGAGAGCGCGTTGGCCGCGGCAATCTGGCCGTAGGTATAGGCGTCGTCGACCACCGGCGTGAAGAAGTCCACCGTGTTGACGATCGCCAGGTCGTCGCGCAGCAGATAGACCCCGGCGTCGTCGCCGGTGGCAATTCCGACAAGCACTTCGGGCGCGCTGCCCAGGTCAAGGCGCGAGAGCACTGCGGCAAGGTCCGCCGGACCCAGCTTACCGGCTCAACCGGCCGCCTTGCATCGCTCGGTCAGACGAATAATCTCGCTCCGACCGGCGTTGCTGTCCTTGCTATCAGCCATCGCTGGGCAGTCTAGCGCCCGCGCCACTTCGCGCAAAGGCGCCCGCTTGCGAATCAGGCCGGCGCGCGCAGCCGGCGCGCGTCGCCGACCCGCGTGGTCACGCCGGTATGGTCGAAATAGTCGAGCAGCGCGATGGCGAACTTGCGCGAGGCGCCGATCACGTCGCGGTAGCCCGCCGCCGTGATCTCGCGATCGGCGGCCAGCCGCTCGAGCAGTTGGGCCTTGGCCGACTGCAGCGGCGCGTGCGCGAAATAGAGATCGGTTGCGACCTTGACCACGCGCCCCTCGCGCTCCATCGCCGCCAGCAGCGTACGCAGGCGCGCGGCGTCGGCAGGCGGCAGCTTAAGCGCCTCGAGCAACTGCTTCAGGTCGGGCGGCTGCATCCCCGCGTCAATCAGCGCCTGCTCGATTTGCGCGCCGAGCCGTCCGGCGTCGCCAGCCAGTTGCACGCGATGCGCCGCGAGGCGCAGCACGCTCTCCTCGCGCACGATGCCGCTCTCGCGCGCGATGCGGTCGACCAGCGCGCGAAAGGCGCGCGGGCCCACCGCGTACGGCAGCCGCTCGCGCAGCGCCTCCATCTCGAGGCCCGGAGCGAGCGGCTGATCGCGATGATGGGCGGTTAGCGCGGCGACCGCAAAGCACTTGAGCTCGGCCCATTTAGCGGCGGTTGTAAAGCCCTCTTCGTCGCCCAGCGAGAGTTTCACTAATCGTTGATCGCGGAGCGCCGTATTGATCTCGTCTTGCGGCGTGTTGAGCAACTGGGCAATCTGCGCCGGCGGACAGGCCAGCCGATCCTGCAGATTGAGCAGCGCCTCGATCGTCGCCGGGCCGAACGGACCACCCATCGCGATCAGATTCTGGCGGTAGGCTTCGAGCGGTTTGCGCGCCCGCCGGCCCTGCGGATTGAGCACGACGCCGCCGCCCAGCGTGCGCAGGTTGGTCTCGTCGCGGATCACAAAGCGGTCACCGGCCAGCGCGACCGCCGGATCATCGAGCACGATCTGCACCATCGCACTGTGCTTGGGCGCGATTTCGGCGGTCTCTTCGAGCATGATGACGCGAGCGATGGTCTCGGCCGTGCCCAGGAAGAAGCGCACGCGCTGATTGTTTTTGAGCGGCCGCTTGGCGGCCGGCCGGACTTCGATGCGCGCGTCAAGGCGGATGGTGACGAGTTCCAGCCGATGGTCGGCGACCACGTCGCCACGCTTGAGTTCGAGCCGTTCGGCGCCGGTCAGGTTGAGCGCCACGCGCTGGCAGAACCCCGCCTGCTCGACCGTCTCGCCATGCACCTGGATCGCGCGCACGCGCACTTCCGCGCCAGCCGGCAAAACGCGCAGCTTCTGGCCCACGCGCACCTCGGCGTCCATCGCCGTGCCGGTCACCACCGTGCCGTGCCCCTTGATGACAAAGGCGCGGTCGAGCGGCAGGCGAAACAGTCCGGTCGAGCGGCGCGCCGCGAAACCCTCGAGCCGGCGCGCGATCTCGGCGCGCAGGCCGTCCAGTCCGGCCCCGGTCAGCGATGACACCGGCATCACCGGGGCCCCTTCGAGCGCGGTGCCGTCGGCCAGCAATTCGATCTCGTCACGCACGTCGGCCAGCCGTTTGGCGTCGGCGAGGTCGGACTTGGTGATGATGAAAATGCCGCGGCGGATACCGAGCAGATGGAGGATGTCGAGATGCTCCTCACTCTGCGGCATCACCCCGTCGTCAGCCGCGACGGTGAACAGCACCAGGTCGATACCGTGCGCGCCGGCCAGCATGTTGCGAATGAAGCGCTCGTGGCCGGGGACATCGACCACGCCGGCCCGCGTGCCATCGGGGAGGGTGAAGTAGGCGAAGCCGAGGTCGATCGAGATGCCGCGCTCGCGCTCTTCCTTAAGGCGGTCGGTCTCCTGGCCGGTGAGCGCGCGGACCAGCGCACTCTTGCCGTGGTCGATATGGCCGGCGGTGCCGATTATCGCATGGGTGACCTGGGAGGCCATCGTGCAGAGTCAATCCACCGCCAGCCGCGCGCGCCGCTAGCGCAACTGCTTCATGTACATCTCGAGATCGAAGTAATCGCGCCAGCCCTTGATCTTGCCGTCGGCGGTGAGATCGAAGACGCCCATCACCGGCAGTGCGACCTTTTTGCCGTTGGCCTCGAACGAATCGACCCGCTCATTCATGACCACGTGGCCCGCGGTCGCGCTGTGCAGGATTTTGAATTCGATCGATTGCACGCCCTTGAGCAGCCCGGCGATGACCTCGTTGATCGAAGCCTTGCCGACGGCGGGCTTCATCGGGATGTTGTGATAGACCGCGTCTTCGGTGAAGAAGCTCATGATCTGCGGAACGTCGAGCCGCGACCACGCCTTGCAGAATTCGCTGACCACCTGTTCGGGTTGCATCGCCATGATTTGATCCTCCGGTTACGGAAACGGTTGATAGGGTCCGCCTCAGCCGCGCCGGGCGCTTACTCTTGGTCGAGGTAGAAGCGATCCTGATCCTTGTTATAGCCGAAAAGCTCGGCAAAACGTCCCCAATTGACGATAGTCGAAAACAATTTTTCCGGCGGTTCGTTGGGCAACAGCATCGCCAGATGCTCGAGCACGACCTGCTTGCCGAGCGATCGATCCTCCTGGCCGCGCAGCACCCGCATCAGGTAGGCGAAGAGGCCGTGCTGCTTGAGCTGCTCGCGGATAATCAGCTTGCGCTGATTCATATCGCTTTCGAGGAAGCGCTTGCCCAGCGGTTCGACCACCACGTCGCCATCCGGAGTCGACACCAGGCCGAGGATTTCCGCGGTCTTCATCACTTTGAGCAGGTCGCTGAACTTGAAATGGAGATCGCGCGCGATTTTGTAGCCGTCGTCGCGGCCGCCGCGGTCCTCGAGCGTTTCGAGCAGGCCGAAGACCCAGGTCAATTGGCAGTCGGGGATCGGATTAATGCCCGCAGCTGGCATCAGGCGCGCTCCTCGATCAGCGAAAAGACTTTATCCGTCAGCGCGTTGAAGCTCTCCTTACGACGGTCGCGCGGCCGCGGCAGGTCGACCTTGAGGTCGGCCACCAGGCGCCCCGGGCCGGACGAGAGCACCAGGATCCGGTCGGCGAGCTCAACCGCCTCTTCGATAATATGGGTGACGATGATGATATTGTGGACCGGCATGTCGGCGGCTTGCCAGATATCGAGCAACTCCTCGCGCAGCGTGATCGCGGTCAGGGCGTCGAGCGCCGAGAACGGCTCGTCCATCAGCAGCACCCGCGGTTCGACGGCGAGCGCGCGAGCCAGGCCGACGCGCTGCTTCATACCACCGGAAAGCTCGCGCGGATAGGCCTCTTCGAAGCCGTCGAGGCCAACCTTGTCGATATAAACGCTCGCGCGCTTTTCGCGTTCGGCCGGCGGCAGGCCGCGCGCCTCGAGGCCGATCTCGATATTGGCCTTGACCGACAGCCACGGCATCAGGGCGAACGACTGGAAGACCAGCGCGCATTCGAGATTGATCGCGTCGACTTGCCGGCCCTTGTAGAGCACCTGTCCGGCGGTCGGCTGCATCAGCCCGTTCACGATGCGCAGCATGGTTGATTTGCCACAGCCCGAGGGACCGACGACCGCGACCATCTCGCCCTCTTCGACGGTGAAGGAGAGATCCTCGAGGACGCGCAGATTACCCTTGGCGTGAGGAAAGCTTTTGCAGATGCCTTTAAGTTCGAGCAGGGCCATGGGTCAGGCTGGTCCGGTTCACGCATAGTGTCCAGATATCCCCCTTTTAGTAGTCTATCCGGTAGCGATCGGTGGCGATATTGTACAGCCGCCGCCACATCAGGCGGTTCAATACTATTACGACCAATACCATCGAGAGCAAAGTCAGCAGGATCATCAGGCCGTTGCCGGTCTGGTAGGTCGCGTCGTCGAGCATCGCGCCCAGCCCGAAGACCTTGTAGGTCGTAGCGCGGTAGACGAAATACTCCGACAGGATCAGCGCGTTCCAGCCGCCGCCCCACGCCGTGATACTGCCGGTAAGCAGCGACGGCAGGAGCGCCGGAAGGGTCAGGGTGCGCCAGGTCGCCATCCGGCTCAGGCCGAACGATCGCGCCGCTTCCTTGAGATCCTCGGGAATCTGGCTGACGCCCGCCAACAGGTTGAACAGCACGTACCATTGCATGCCGGTCAGGATCAGCAGGATCGAGGCGAGGTTCATGCCCCCGGTCAGGCGAATCATGAACATCACGATCGCCGGAAACAGCGCCGTCGCCGGCATCGAGCCTAAAATCTCGGCGATCGGCGCCATGCGGCGCGCGAAGATCTGACTCTCGCTCGCCGCGATCGCGCACGGTATCGTCCAGGCCAGCGTAATCAGGTAGGCCGCGATCATGCGCAGCATCGAGGCGCCGGTGGCCAGCGGAATCTGCCTGACCGCCGCCGGCCACGGTTGCAGCAGCGTGCGGATGAGCGCACCCGTGCCCTTGATCGCGCCATAGGCGGCGAAGAAAAACAGCAGCGCCATCAGGCCGACGCGCACGATGCGCCAGCCGCGCCGCAGGGCCGGATGTTCCGCGGCATTGAACGGCCGGGTGGTCGCGAGCGCGCTATGGATCGCGCGCAGGATCGGGCGAAACGCCGCGCGCACCGTCCGCAGGATCACGGGACCGACGGCACCCAGCGCGCCGAGCATCCCGATCGCGACGGGCGGCGGCGCGCTGCTCGCGGCAAATTCGTAGCGGAATTTCTCCGCCCAAATCGAGAGCGGTTGCCAGACGATCACGTCCATCAGGATGATGATCGCCAGCAGCGTCAGCAGTCCCGCGACCTGTTCGCCGGTGCGGCCCTTTTCGGCCGCCGTCATCAGGTAGCTGCCGAGGCCCGGCAACTCGTAATGCGCCGGGCCGACGGCGATAATCTCGCAGGCGATCAGGTAGTACCATCCTGCTACCCACGACAGGATCGAATTGTAGACCAGCTTGGGCACGCAAGCCGGCAGTAGCAGGCGCTTGAGCCTGAGCCATCCGGTGGCACCAAAGGCGTCAAGCGCCTCGAGCGAATCGTTGGGCAGCGTGCGCACCGATTCGTAGACCCCCAGCGCCATGTTCCATGCCTGGCTGGTGAAGATCAGAAAGACCGCCGCCATCTCGACCCCAAAGCGGCTGCCGTGAGCGAGCGCGACGAAAAAGAAGATCGCGGCGGGAAAAAACCCGACCACCGGCACCGACTGCGCGATATCGATCGCCGGGATCAACACGCGCTCCCACATCGCGCCGCGCGCCGCGAGCAGGCCGTAAACCAGTGAAAAGGCCAGCGCGAGGATGTACGCCGCCGTCATCCGCGAGAACGAACAGAACGCATAGTAGGGTAGCTGGCGGGCCGATACGTACAGGCGCGGGGCATGCAGATGCAGGCCGCCGCCGCCGCGCCGGTAGGCGAAGAACAGCGCCAGCACGATCGCGACCGCCAGCATCGAGAGGATCACGCTGTTCGCGCGCCGGGTATCGGTCTTATTCATCGCCATCGGGTTGCGCCGGAATCTTTAAGGATAGCCGTAATGCCACGGCGCTCAAGCCATCGGCGGTCATTTTGGCCGATCGGCCGGTGCAAATTTCTGGTGACCGCAAGATTACCGAACGGATTGTCAGGAAAACTCTGCACAAGTCAGCTGGTCATTCTGAACGGCGTCTGCGACGTGAAGAATCCCGGGATTTTTCGCTGCGCTCAAAATGACCGAGTGGACCTTGCGCAGAGCTTCCCGGGCTGGCCCAATTCGATTCCCTTGCTCGTCCTGACCGCGGTGGCGATGCGCCCGCCGAAGATCGGCCCGGCGCAGATTACGCACGCCGCACAGTTGACAATCGCGATGGCGGCAAATAGCGCTTTCGGACGTGGCGACGGCGCGTCAGGATGGCGAAAGCGGGCACGGCGAACGCGGCGCTGAATGGCGGCTCGGGGTCGAACCGGGCGATCCGCCCGCCCATGAACCGGCTCCGGTCGCATCGGCGCGCGATCTGAGCCACGCGCGGCTGACGCGCGCGCTGCATGTCGTCACCGTCGAGCATCTCGGCTGGGCGCTGATCGCGCTCTATACGATCGCGACGCGGCTGGTCGCACTCGGCGCGCGTCCGCTCGACGACGGCGAGGCGCGCAACGCGCTCTATGCGTTCGATCTCACGGGCGGCGCGAGCGGCGCCGGCTATCATCCCGCATCCGCGGGCTGGCTCCATCTGATCACGGCGGGATTTTTCGGCGTGATCGGCGCGAGCGACTGCACCGCACGCATGGTCTTCGCGCTGGCCGGGATAATGCTCGTCGCAACGGCCTTCGCGCTGCGCCCTTACCTCGGACGTGCCGGCGGACTGGCGCTGGGCGCGATGCTCGCGCTGTCGCCGGGGGTGACCTGGTTTTCCCGCGCGAGCGCCCCGGCGACGGCGGCGTCCGCGATGGAGCTGATCACGATCGTGCTTTACCTGGCGCTGACGGCGCGGCCGGCGAAATATCGCGCCGCGCTGCTGGGCGGCGCCGCGGGCCTGATGATGGCGGCCGACCCGTCGGGAATCGCCACGGCGGCGATCTTCCTGGCGGCGCTTGCGATCCTCGGCCTGTACGGGATGGTGACGCGCCGCAACGTCTATCTCGGGGTGCGCGTATGGCTCGATCGCTACGCGCCGCTGCTGGTGACGGTGATCGTCACTGCCGTGGTCTGCTGGTGGGCCTCGCAGATGATGGTGCCGGACGGCTTCGATCCGGCGCGAATCGCGGCGCTGATGCCGAGGCTACCGCATCGCTTGGCGCCGCCGGGATCGATCACCGGATTGCGCGCGCTTGTGCCGCCGCTCGCCTGCGACGATTTTCTCATCGTGATCGCCGCCGCGATCGGGCTTGGCGTGATTGCGGCGATGCGCGTGCGATCGCGCTTTGCCGCATGGTGCGTCCTGTGGATGGCGATGAGCGTGGGCTTCTATTTGCGGACGGCGGCGGCGTCTGGCAATGACCGCGAGCATCTCGAGATACTGGTGCAGATGCTCCTGCCGATGGCGGTCGTCGGTGCGATCGGGCTCAACTGGCTCCATCGGATCGCGGCGTGGCGCCAGATTCGAATCGCGCTGCTGATTCTGGTGCTGTTTACACTCCACGCCACCGCGGTCGCCGACTTCGTGCGCGCGACGCCCGACGCGAGCGAGGCGCCCTGGGCGCGCCACGGCAATCTGTACTGGGGCGCGGATGCGACCACCGATCAGACCCGCACCTTCGGCTATCGCGCGGCGGACGGACTCACGCCGGCGGCGGCGACGGTCCATTTCGACGGTGCAATCGCCGCGCCGATCCATTGGTACCTGCGCAGTCTGCGGCCGGTCGCGACCGCGCAGGCCGCCTCGGTAATTGTCACGCACGCCGCCCCTCCGTCGGATGAGGATTCCGCCGATACGGCGGTCTACCGCTTCGGCGCCGCGGCCACCTGGTCGCCCGATTACGCGACGATCGATTTCAGCCGTGCGCTGCGCTTCTTCCTGACTGGCGCCGTGTGGAGCCCCGTAACCTACGACGAAATCACCCTCGCGATTCGTCGCGCCGGAGGTTCCGCCCCGACCGTGATCCTGACTCCCGGCCAATAGCGCGGGAGCGCGGGCGGCGTCGCGCGGGATCGCGGCGCACGCGATGACGGTCGCGCCCAACCGGCGCGCAACGAGCGCCTGATCGTTGTGCAATAACGTGGCGCCGACGATACGCGAGGCACGGCGGATTCCGCTATTATGGGCGCGCGGCCGCGCCCGGTTGAGCGATTTGCACGGGCTGAGGCGCTTTGCAATAAACATGCGGCGCACCACGGCGGTCTCCCGCGGCGGTCCGCCCCCAGCTTTCCCGTTAGATCAGGAGTCCCCATGCAAGCGATCGCCAACCTGCTCCAGCCCTTGCACCTTCATCCGATCATCGATCACTTCACCGTGGCCTTGATCGTGGTGGGCGTGCTGGTCGATCTGGTGGGGAGCCTGCTCCCGTCGCGCATCTGGATCCGTTACATGGCGGTCAGCCTGATGGTGCTCGGGGCGATCGCCTCCGCGGGCTCCAACCTGACCGGCGGATGGGAAGCCGACCGCATGTGGAAAGACGTTACCGGTCCGGCCAAGGACGTGCTCAAGATACACGCCGAACTGGGCGACTGGCTGCCTTGGGTGTTTCTCGGGCTCGCGCTCTGGCGACTCGGCGTACAGTTCTTCAACTTCATGGCCGGCACGCGGCCGATCTACCTGATGGTCGCCGTGGTCGGTCTTATCGCGGTGCTTTTTCAGGGCTACAAGGGCGGCGAACTGGTCTACGATTACGGCGTCGGCACGGCGCTGATGGCGACGCCGGTGCCGACGATACTGCCGGCGCCCTTGCCGGCCGAGGCCGCCCCAATCCCGACCGTCTCGGTGCCGACGCCGACGCCAACCCCTTACGTAGCCGCGCCGCCGGCCAGTCCGGCGCCGTCACCCGCGACGCCGGTTACTCCGCCGAGCGCCGGTGACGCCTCGCCGGGCGCCTCGGCGAGCGGCACGCCGGAACCCAAGAATTTATAGGCGCGCGTCAGTTCGCGATCGCGATATAGAGCGGCCCGCTGGTCGCGCTCTCGGTCTTGAAGACCACCGGTTTGGTCAGCACGCCAGTGCCCGCAGTGATCGTGAATTGCGTGACGGTGCCGGCGCCCTGATTGGTGACGTAGAGGAAAGTGTCCGTCGGATCGACCGCCAGCCCCGTCGGCAATTTCAGGCTCGGGTCGGTGTACGTTGCCGAGAAAGTCAGAATCCCGGACTGGACCTGAAAGGCCGAGATCGAAGGGGGGGTCGCCTGCTGATTCGCCACGTAGAGGAAGGTGGCGCCAGTCGTCGGCACGAACACCAGCCCGCCCTCGGCTGCGTTCGACGACTGATAGGTGTTGACATAGTTGAGCACGCCGTTGGTGCCCACCGTCAGGAAGTAGACCACGCCAAGTTTGAGGTCGGTCGCGTAAACAAACTGGCCGGTCGGGTCGATTATCATTGGCCCCGGGCTCGGAGAACCGAAGCCCAGAGTGGTCAGAAACGTCGATGTACCGGCCAACAGCGTCCCCGTCGAGGTGATCGGAAAATTGGCCACCGTCCCCTGGGCCTCATCGGTCACGTACAGGAACGCACTGCCGTTAGCCGTTAGCACGCCAGTGGTCGAATCGATCGTGTAGGGCGAAATCGTACCGGCGCTGAAGTTGGTGGTGAAAGCAAAGGTCGCCGTCGGACTGACCGCGATCCATTGCGGCGAGGTGCCGGCCGGGATCGTGCCGATCGAGGCCAACAGGCCGTTGCTCAGGTCGATCTTGTACTGGCGGACGTTGCTGTCGGTGGAATTGGCCACGTAAATGAAACGTGCGCCGGGGCCGTTCGTGATGCCGATCGGCCCGTTCACCGATCCCGCGCCGACCGAACCCGCGAGCGTGAGCGCGCCGGTCGTGAGATTGCGCTTGAACTCCGCCACTTTGCCGTCGGCGGTATTCGAGGTGTAGAGGAAATGGCCGGTGGTCGGCGACGGCGACCCGGTTGGCGTGGCGGTCGTCGAATTGGTGGCCGCCGGAAAAATCGATCGGCCGCACGCCCCGCCGGTCAGCACCACGCCCACGGCGATCGCGGCAAGCGCCGGCGCCAGCTTCAATACACCTGCTATTCGCATTGCATTCCCGTCGCCGTCCGCATCACGCACGGCGCCCCCATCTCCCGCTACGGACGGTTATAGCTAATCGCGGAACTCATCTTACACGATTGGCGCCGACTGAGAATCGCCGCGTATGCTTGACAGCGGGCGCCCGGCCGTGGCGTGCTGGCGGCGATACGCACCGGCGGCGATCACGCGTGGCCGGCCAGCACAAACTCCACGGCGGCATCACGGGAGAGATCATCATGGCGAAAATCGATTTCGACAAAATTCCGAAATTTTCCGAGCTTCCGATCAAAAAAGGCGCTCCGGCCGATTCCAACTGGGGCGTCTTCGGCGACGACGACGAGGTCGGATGCGTCAACTTCCTGACCCCGGAGGGGATCGTCGAGGCCGCCAAACTGGTCAGCCGCGGCAAGGTCTTTCGCCTCGACACGCCGATCAATTACGCCAACCCGCCGCTGTTCGAGCGCCAGCCCGTCGACCACCTCAAGAAGAGTTTCGAGAGCTACGGCCTGCTCGGCTTCGACGACGTGCTCAACGGTTATAACACGCAGGAAGGCAGCCAGTGGGACGGCCTCGGCCACGTTGGCAATCTGGCCGCGCAGTCCTATTACAACGGGGTCAAGAACGACGCGATCAAGTCGACCAACAAGCTCGGCATCCACAACTGGGCCGACCGCTTTATCGGCCGCGGCGTGCTGATCGACGCCTTTCGCTATCGCGCCGAGCAGGGCCGCCCGGTCAATCCGCTGACCGACGAACGCTACAGCCTCGCCGACCTGCAAGCCGCGCTCAAAGCGCAAGGCACCACGCTCAAGCCCGGCTCGATCCTGCTGGTGCGCACCGGCTGGATGCAGGCCTATCTGGCCGCGCCGGCCGCCGCCAAGGCCGCGATGGCGCCGATGGACAAGCTCAAGGCCTGCGGCATCGACGACAGCCGCGAGATGGTCGCATGGCTGTGGGATAGCCGCGTCGCCGCGATCGGCACCGATTGTCCGGCCGTCGAACCGTGGCCGTGGGACTTCAAGAACGACGGCGCGCTGCACTACCGTACGCTCTCGCTGCTCGGCCTGCCGCTCGGCGAGCAGTTCGTGCTCGACCCGCTGGCGGCGGATTGCGCGGGCGACGGACGCTTCGAGTTCATGATGGTCTCGGTGCCGCTGCATCTGCGCGGCGGCATCGCGTCGCCGCCCAACGCGGTCGCGATCAAATAGCGCGGGCGGATGCGTACGCGTTCGGTTTCGCGTGAGCGTCGGTCGCCCGCCGGGAGGCGAAATGTTTATGCGATTAACCTATATTTAGATGGCATCGGAGTGGGACGCTGCGAAGAACGCTGCGAACTTAGCCAAACACGGAATCGACCTCGCGGACGCGATCCGGATCTTCGATGGGCCGGTTTTGCAGAAAGCCGACTAACGCCATCAATATGGCGAGATCCGCATCATCGCCGTCGGTATCGTCGATGACCGTGAACTAGCGGTGGTCTATACCATGCGCGGCGGGCGCCGCAGGATCATTTCGGCGAGGAGAGCACCCAGCCGTGAACGCAAAGCGTATCGTGACGCGCACCCCAGGTAGCCGCCGGCGCGGCAAGACCGATTGGGCGCAGGTCGACGCCCTTACCGACCTTGAGATCGAGAACGCCGCCAAGTCTGACCCGGACGCGGCGCCGATTCTCGATAAGGAATGGTTTCGGACCGCCAAGCTGGTCCAGCCGGATCGAAAGGTAACGATCGCACGGCGGACGGCACGAATTACGCCGCGCTAGAGCTTGCGGGCGATCACGCCGAGCGCCGTTTCGACACCGGCCGCCATCAGCTCGATCGTCATGCTCGCCGCCGCGCGATGGCCCACGGCCTGCGCCGCCGTGTACGGCAAGTGGATAAATCCGCACGGCACGCGCGGCCGCCGGCGCAGCGTATGCAGCGCGGTGTACATGACCGTGTTGCAGACGTAGATGCCGGCGCTCAGCGACTGCTCGGCGGGAATTCCGTGGCGCCTGAGCGCAAGCGCGATCGCGTCGATCGGGAGCCGCGCGAAGTAGCCGTCGGGTGCGCCGGCCGCGACCGGACGGGCCCGCACGCCGCCAGTATTTTCGCGCGCCGCGCGTTCGTCGGCCAGATTAATCGCGACCTTTTCGATCGCGAGCGCCGGGCGCCCGCCGGCCTGCCCGAGCCCGATCACCGCCGCCGGACGCAGCGCCTCGATCGCCTCTGCGATCATCCGCGACGCGCGCCGGCATGCGACCGGCAGGCGCATCGCGGCGACCGTCGCGCCGCCGAACTCGCGGCCGTCGAGCAGCCGCGCGACTTCCCACGACGGATTGACGCGCTCGCCGCCGAACGGCGCGAAGCCGGTCAGCAGGATCTGCCGCTCCATCAGGCGCGCGTGGCGCCGGGGCGCACCGGATGGTCGATCGGCAGCTCGTCGCGATTACCCCATTCGCCCCACGATCCCAGGTAATTGCGCACCCGCGCGTAGCCGGCGAGCCTAAGCGCGACCCAGGCGTTGGCCGATCGATAGCCGCCCTGGCAATACGGCACGACCTCGTTTTGCGGGTCGAGCCCGAGCGCGACGAATTCGGCGCGCAGTTGCGCGGCCGGCTTGAAGCGCCCATCGGGCGTCTGGTTGTGCGTCCAGTCGCGATGGATCGCGCCGGCGATCGCGCCGCCGCGCCGCGCGCGGATACGCTCGCCGAAATACTCCTCGTCACTGCGCACGTCGAAGATCTGCATATCCGGCCGGCCCAGCCGCTCGACGATATACGGATAGCCCGCGATCGCCTCCTCGCGCGGCGCGGCCTTGAATTGCGCGTAGGCGTGCGCGGCAGCCGCGGTCGTCAGTTGCGCGCCGCCGGCGCATTTCAGGCCGCCATCGAGTATCCGCACGGCCGGATGGCCGGCGTATGCGAGCATCCAGGCGGCGCGCGGCGCACGCATCCCGGAGTCGTTTTCATAAAACACCACGGTCGCGCCGGGGACGACGCCGAGCGCCGAAAAAATCCATTCGAGCTGCCCGCGAAACTCGCGCAGACCGGCCTCGCCAGTATCGCTGTGATGAAACGGAAAGGGGTCGAAATGGCGCGCGCCCGCCAGATGCCCGGCCCAGTAGTCGGCCGGCGCGCGCGTATCGATCAGGATTAGCGCCGGGTCGCCGCGATGCTGCCCCAGCCATTGCGCGTCGACCAGAAATTCCGCTGCCTGTGTGTCGCGATCCATCTCGCCTCCGGCGCCGGAAAATTGTGCGCGCGGCGCGTCCGCGCAATCTAG
>Ga0307373_10008519_pt1 | contig 15593 bp, 14 predicted proteins | sample OX2MG_FD_202534 | JGI IMG/M metagenome (GOLD analysis project Ga0307373, IMG submission 202534) | Soil microbial communities from Risofladan, Vaasa, Finland - OX-2 | ecosystem: Environmental > Terrestrial > Soil > Coastal area > Acid sulfate soil | place: Finland: Risofladan, Vaasa | collected... | reverse complement strand
GCTTTTCATGTGGGCGAAATCGTCACCGTGATTCCAAACCACGTTTGCGCGTGCGTCAACATGCACGATGAAGTTTTTCTTCTCCGCAACGGCCAGGTCCAGGGCGCCTGGAAAGTGGCGGCTCGCGGAAAAATCCGCTAGCGGGTTGCCGGAAACGCTCTGGAGCTGTGCCATTCCAGGCCCGGCCGCCCTGCCCTCATTGAATCCTGGGCGGAATCAAACCGTCCAGGGGTATAATGGAGCCTTGCCGCACGAGGACGACTTTTGTAGCATGATGCCGGGGTAGTTTTCCAGGAGCCGGGTAACCGCCTGCCGTTTATCCGGCGCATAGAGTTCTTTCAACGCATCCTGAAAGTAACAAGACAAGTAAGTATCTTTCCACCGTCAATAAGCGGGGCCAAATGAAACCCAAGGGTAAAGACGAGAATCGTCTGGGACCAGTCAATCCGTTCTCCGTTGGCAGCGCCTTTGTCGAGGCCGCCAGGAAACTCGAATGGATCGAGGAAGAGAAAACCGAGCGCCATCGGCAATACTTCATCACTTCCAAGGGATTCGAAGAGATGGCAAAACTCGGCATGAATATCGAAAAGGTTCTCCTCTACCGGCAGCCACCGGAACAGGAGCAGCGGCGTACGTCCTCTCACTCCCAAAATCGATCCCGAGGTCGCCGACGGCACTAATGGGGATTGCAAGATAGACCGACAACCTAATATAGGGGCGGTCCACGACCACCGGCTTTTCGGCGCGTACAGAGCGCCCTTGCGGAATGATGAATGTGGCTCTCTTTTGCAAACATGAGTCCATTGCACCCACGCCTGCAGAAGTAGAGTTCTAAAGGGCCTGACGCATCCGATTCGAATATCGTTTGTCGGCGGGCGCCCAGGTTGGATACCTTCACATGGCAATTGATGCAAGTCCGATTCCCCGGCGATCTGAACGGAAACCCATCCGGCAAGCCGTCGTCTTAATGATTGAATCGGGTGACGCGGAAATCCCTCAGGAAGCAACGGCACTCGACCTGTCGCCGCATGGCGCGCGAATCGCGGCCCAGGCGACGCTGACTCCCGGTCAAACCCTCAACCTCATTCAGCCGGATGACCCCGCCCATACCCTGCGTTGTCTTGTCGTCTGGACTGGAGATGTCAGCGCCGATGGACAGGAACAGGCGGGGCTGGAATTTCTCGACACTCAACCGGATATTCTGGAGAACTGAAAGGTTCTTTGCAATAGAGCCATCAAATAGCAGGCAATGGGACCTGCCGGAACCGGAAAGACCCTCGCCAGTCTGCAATCCAAAGTGCCGCATCTTATTGGGTGGTCGGTGCCATGTTGAGGCGGCCGCGTGAGATATCAAGTATCAGACCGTACGTGTTAAAGGTGCTCATTTTGGTAAATGCACAAGCGCCATCATGGTCCACAGGCGTATAGTAAATTCATTAGCATGAATTAGCGGACATTCTCCACGAGCGCTGATGGGTATCTACACTTTACTAATTGCAGTCATGGTGCTGCTGCCACTTGCGGGGTTCAGTCAGGGCAGGGGGCAAAACTTTGTGCAACAGTATGTCGACGCAAACGGGCACTGCCACTTTACTTCAAAGCAGGTATGGGCTGCGTTCAGCGAATTGGTGGACTGGGTGAGCCATGGGAAGCGTCCGGAGCCTGGATTGCTTCCAGAAAATCCACATTAGGACCCTGGTTGTTGAAAAACTCATGCTCCGTGTCATTCCGAGGAGCCAAAGAGCCTGCCCTGAGCCCGTTCGCCCTCCGCTTGCGAACGGCCCCGAACAAAGTGAGGGGGCTCAGGATAAACTCCGCCGAAGGCGACGAGGAATCTTGAAAGGCCCACGACAGATAAAACGCTGTCGTGGCTACCACTGCAAGGCAAGATTCCCGTTTATCCTGAGCCCCTTCGTTTCACTCAGGGCCGTTACACCATAGGCCGGCGGTGAGGATAGCGCCGCTACAGAGTGGAGAGCGAACGGGCTCGGAATGACACGCAACGTAAGTTTTCACACAGACCCTAAAGCCCAGATCAGGCGGTGAACAAATGCTGGATCGCAATCAAAATAGCTTTGTAATGCCAGTCGAATATTAAATTGCCATTGATCAGTCCAAGCAGATTAATCGCACTGGGTTTTTCGAAAGTCTTATCGAGCAGCGAGTCCGGAAGTCTGGCCATCAATTTTCTGAAATAATAGCCTATTTCCAGTTCCCTGCTGAAAGCGGAACGGCAGTAAGGCTCAAAGGTGCTGAGGACCTGCTCCGACAAATCGTTTCGTTATAGCGCGCTCGCCATGACCTCCGCCGCCATTTCGGCGGAGAGAAGGTCGTAGTAGATGCCGCTGACGGCGGCTTCATCACCAAGGTCGCAATCCCTTCTGGTGAGCCCGATAACCTGGTGTTCCGCTGCGAGGACCGGCGCCAGGGCCTGTCCGAGCATCCCCGCTGCCCCGGTCACGACGATGCGCATGGGAGGACTCCTCCGGGATTCTGGACTCTTGCCAAAGTCTCGCCACCATCTTCGTATTGTTCCCGGAAGTAGGAACGGTAGGCCTGATTCTGGATATGGTTTCTCCACTCGTCATTGGTTTGATACCACTCGATCGTCTTTGCCAAACCCGCTTCGAAAGTTGCTTCGGGTTCCCAGCCTAACTCGGATGTGATCTTTTGAAAGTCAATCGAGTAACGCCGGTCGTGTCCGGGCCGGTCTTGAACGGATTCGAGCAGCGACTCAGGCTGGTGAAGCCATCTCAGAATTTGTCGCGCGATGAGCAAATTAGGCCAGGCGTTGCCGGCGCCGATGTTATAAATCTCGCCCTCGCGGCCGTGGTGCAGAACCGCATCCAGCGCCCGGCAGTGGTCCGTCACAAAAATCCAGTCCCGAACCTGAAGGCCGTCGCCATAGATGGGAATGCTCTGGTTCTCCAGAGCCCGGCTGATCAGGAGCGGGATGAATTTCTCCGGGAATTGATAGGGGCCAAAGTTATTGGAGCAGCGGGTGACGATCACCGGAAAGCGATAAGTCTGATAGTAGGCGCGAGCGAGGAGGTCGGAGCCCGCTTTGCTCGCCGCGTATGGGCTGTTGGGAGAAAGCGGAGAATCTTCCCGAAATTGTTCCCCGCCGGCGGCGCTGCCATACACCTCATCGGTGCTGACGTGGACGAACCGCTGGACTCCCGCCTGACGCGCGGCTTCCAGCAGGCATTGGGTTCCCAGCACGTTGGTCTTGACGAATTCGGACCCGTCAAGAATACTGCGATCCACGTGTGATTCAGCCGCGAAATGGACGACCGCATCCACCCCTTCGGAAAAGGCCTCCGTCAGTTCCTCGCGGTCGCCAATATCCGCCTTCACGAACAGATGCCGCGCATTCGGCAGCACGTCGGCCAGGTTTTCAAGGTTCCCGGAATAGGTCAGCTTGTCCAGGTTCAACACGGAATAAGAAGGGTATTTTTCAAGAATATAACGGACGAAATTGGAGCCAATGAATCCCGCCCCTCCGGTAATTAACAGTTTCATTTTCGCACTCCCCTTATTATTGGATTTTAAAAGCACCGGCCATTTGCTCCGGCTTGTCTGTATTAATCTTGTTCGCGCCAGTCTCCGCAACCAGATTGGTGGCCGTCCGCAGGGACTCAAACGTTCCAGCATCGGTCCACCAGCCTTCCAGCAAGCTGTGGGTCAGGGGGCCTTCCCGCAAATAGGAGTTGTTCACATCGGTGATCTCAAGTTCTCCCCGCCGGGAGGGTACAAGTTCCTTGATCCGGTCGCCAGCTTGCAGTGGATATTGCAGCAAAATAATGAAGCCCCGTTGCTATTAATATTACGAAGCCAGCTGCAGTCAGTCGTTCACTTTCTTTCCCATGCGGTGAATCCTACTGGAACCCGGCAATAAGGTAACTTCAATGTTACTTTCCCGTGTTATATATTACTGACTAAGTACACTCTAATTCATATTGAAGCACTTATTTCAGTTAACGTACTTAATCTCAAAGGAAGGCTATACTAATCTAATAGGAAAAGCAAGACTCTCGATCATGGGCTGGGAGCAGGTAGGTGCTGGAAAATGAAGTAAGTATTACTTATATATCAATAACGTTATACATAATTCCCCTTTTCTAAAAATTGCCCATTTGCCCTTGCTTGCTCCAAGCAGCTTTGCATTGAACAGATGACTCCCATAGCTTTCCGTTCAACTCGTCGATAAAAATAACGGCACGCCATCTTCCAAATACGGCATTAAAAGTTCTGAATTGACAGCTTTAATTCCTGGTAAGTGGCGTGTCAGGCCTGTATTCATCATACGGCTGCTCAGAATTGCTCATGCCACTTTGTGTGGAGGAAATAGAGTCTGGGGTGGGTGGAAATTACGGGGGGATTGACGTGGATGCCAGCGCCCGGTTCCGAAAGCACGTGACGCAGCGCGGTGGCTTGTTGCCTCCCGGGTCTGAGCGGAGGTCCGCCCTTTCAGATCGCGCCCCCAGCTTTTGCGGGCTACCCAAGCGGGGATCGCAAAGGTAGCCCGGCCAAGCCTGATCACTAATTTTCTAAGGCAACGGTGAAGGCCAGCCCATGATAACGGGAAGGCGCAGGCGCCGCGGGTTAGTGCTCGTCAATGATCCTGCTCTGCCAATTTTTGTCTGGCAACTTAGCGGTCGGGTAAAACGATGGCGAGCCCCGCTGGTCCTTGTCAAACGGAGCAATACCCGTCGTGTTGACGTACCAGGCGGCAAGACGACGCTCCAAGCCGTGCTGCACCGTGGCAACTGAGGACTCACCATAGAGATTATGCAGTTCCCTGGGGTCCTGCTCATACGCATAAAGCTCGCTCTGGCCGCTTGGACGCAAGACCAGCTTGTGAGTGTGCGTACGGACCATCGCCGCTCGAGTGATCATTTCCGGCTGATCGGTTTCCAGGTGCTCCTTCGGGTAATAGATCTCTCTGCGGTCAGTGATGTTATTCTCAAAACACTGAGGCTCATACACGTTGTAGCCCCCCTCGCAAAAAGCCGCGCGGTCAGGATCACCAGGACCGCCGTGGATCTGCGGCAGCAGGCTGCGCGCAAAGTGAGTGTGCTGGGCCTGGATGCCCGCCAGATCAAGGCAAGTCGCCATCACGTCAAAGAGTTCCACGATGTTCTCGACCGCATGACCCTGGACGCCGCCGGGCACACGCGCGAGCACTGGAACGTGGGTGAGGACATCGTCAAGGCCGCTGGGCCACTTCTCAACCAATCCATAGTCGCCCCCATAGTCGCCGTGGTCCGAGAGGACAAATATGGCGGTATCGTTCGTGTGGTTCGTCCGCTCAACGGCCTCCAGCAATTCGCCCAAAAGCCAGTCCGTGAAACTCACCATGCCCAAATAGACCGCGTGGATCTTGCGAAATGTGCTTTCAGGCAAGGATTCAAGGTTGTAGGCCTTCCGGATGCCTTCGTAGAAGTTGGGTTTCTTGGGAAGTCCAATAGGCCTCAAAGGGGGCAATTTCGCCGGGTCATAAAGGTCGTGAAAGTCCTTAGGCCCCGCGTAGGGAGGGTGGGGCGAACTCAAGGGGAGAAACACACAGAACGGCCGGTCAGTTTGCTTGCGTTCGAGGATTCGAATGCCCGCCTGAACCTTATGATAATCGGGGTTTTCCCGCCGGTCGCCGCCCGCCGAATGGAGGAAGGAATAGTAGTGGGGATCGCCAAAGGGCCACGGGTTGCCTGGAGATCTCCGACCTCCTCCCGCCCCTCGAGGCGCACTGTTCCACTCGGTCACGCTGCCGTAAAAGGACTGTGCCGCCAAGGCGTCGTTCTTGCCGTACCAGAAAACATCGTATCCATTGTCCTTCAGGTATCGGAAAAGGTTCGGCTCCTCAGGGCGGAGAAAATAAAAGAGACTGCGGTGGCCCCGGACGCTGGTAGGCCAGCCCGTCAATAAACTGCATCGGGAGGCGCCGCAAACGGGATATTGGACAAAACAATTTGAAAACTTCGTACCTTCGGACGCGAATTTATCAAGGTTGGGGGTCCGGCAAACCGGGTTGCCGAAGCATGAAAGCGCATCCGCCCGCAATTCATCCGGCATAAAAAGAATCAGGTTGGGCTTCCGGGTTGCTGCTTGTGGAACTTCAGCACTGGGAGCCGCTGAAGCTTCATTCGTTCCTGCCCCAAGAGTTGCTGCTAAGGACATACCTGAAACACCGAGAAACTTGCGCCGCGAGATATCGCTCTTATCCATTAACTTTCGACCCCCTTCGCGAGTTTTTTCATGGACATCACAAGATTACCAGGGCTCTCAAAACTTGAACTTGAGCCCAAACTGGATGATACGGGCTGCCTTGGCGCTGTTGATGGTGCCAGCCCCCGGCTGATTGACGGTCATATTCGGGCCATTGAAGTGCGCCGTGTTCGTAAAATTGAAGAACTCCGCGCGGAATTCCAGGGACTTGCTTTCCGTGAAGGAAAACGTTCTGTCGACGATGGAATCCAGGTTAACAAAGCCAGGCCCTTCAATCACCTGGCGTGAAGAATTGCCATAGGTATAAGGAGCGGCAGGAGCAAAGCAGCCGGGATTATACCATTGATCGATGCTGCGCTGACCGCTGGACAAGTTCCCGTTGCAGAGCCGGTCAGGCCGCGCAGGAGTGGTTGTGTTGGCGGGGTTGGGACTGACGGCAGGGGTCTCGTAAAAACCGCTCTGTGCCGTGAAGATGCCACCCAGTTCCCAACCGCCCAGCACGGTGCGGCCAATCCGCGATCCGCCGATCATACCATTTCCATTCGCGAAGGGCAGATGGTAAACGACACTCGTCACAAACCGGTTGGGGGTGTCAAACCCCGAGGGAGCCTTTTCCGCTGCTAAGTTATTGGGGTTTTGGGGATCAGCCCCACCCACGCTGTCTTCGAGGTCCCTTACGTTGTCCAGCGACTTGCTCCATGTGTAGGCCGAAAGAACCGAGAAGCCGCTCTTGAAATTTCGCTCAAAAGTAACCTGGAGAGAGTGGTACGTCGCATGCGCGTAAGGAGACCTATATTGGATCTCACCAAACTGCGGGAATGGGCGCCGGGGATTGATGGATCCCGGCCCCGGAGGTGGGGCGTTAATGTAGTTCAGTGAGGCCAGATGCGAACCACTCGAACCGACATACGCTACGGTCAGCGTGCTGTCGCCCGGCAACTCTCGTTGCACGGAGGCATTCCACTGATCAACAACCGGCATCGGATAGTTTGCCGAGACGGCATAAAGCGCCGGGTTCACCACACTGTCTGGATTCAGGTACCCCGACGGGAACCCGTTGGCAAGAACGGAATCAGACAGCAGCGCACTGGTGGCTGAAGGTGTGGCAACATTGAAATCAAAGGGGGGATTAACCGTGCCGGTTTCGTTGTTTCCCATGTACCCCCAATTGCCGTAGAAGACGCCGAAACCAGAGCGAATCACCGTTTTGGGGGTCAGCTGATACGCCAATCCGACGCGAGGACCAATATTATTGGTATCCAGGTTAGAGAAGGTCCGTGCTAAATACCCCCCGGACTTGGCAAGAACCAGCGTGCCGAATGTGGGGCTTTGACTGTTGTAATCGAAGTTGGACTGGTTGTTGTTGCGCTCCCACCAGGGTGTCTGGATTTCGTAACGAACGCCGAAATTGAGCGTAAGCCGCCGACTGGCCTTCCATGAATCATTAATGAAAAAGCCATAATAGTGATTTCGCATCGGCATAAACTGCACCGTGCCCAGCTGCGCATTGGAGGTCTGGCCGAGAAGCAGATCGGCGATTGCTGAGCCGTGTCCTTTTCCTGGAACCTGGGAGGTAAACTGTCCGGAAAAGTTGAACTGTCCCCGGGGAAGGCGCCAGCTATCCGCCAGGTTATGGGTGTCGATAAACTCTCCGCCGAAGGTGATGGAATGACTTCCTTTGACCCAGGACACCACATCATTCAACTGGCTCTCCTGGACCAGCTTCAAATTGGGAGCAAAGAGCCGATCACCAAGGCCTATGAACCCGGTTAAACCAACGTAAGGAAGTCCCGTCAGTCCAGAAATCTGTGGAACCCCCTTGATTCCGAATTGGTCATACAAAGACTGCGTTGCGGTCGCAAGCTGATTGCTCAGCTCGTGCGTGTAGCTGGCGGTAAGGCTGTTGACCATCGTGCTGGAAAAAGTGTGTGTTTCGCCTATGGTGATCAAATAGGAATCGATCGGCAGATTGTATGGGGCCGCGGTGGTGCCGGTAAGGCCGTTGCCCGGAGGCGCAAAGATGCTGCCAAAGTCGTCTTCCTCTGTGCCTCGATCATAGCTGAAGAAAGCGGAATCTTTCTGGCTGATCTGCCCATCAAAGCGCGCGTCGAACTCGTCGGCATTGGTCGTCGTGTTCTGGTTGTATCCATAGTTGTTGGTCAAACCAGGCAGATTGGGTGTCGGATAAAGGGCGGCAAGCTTCATTCCCACAGGGTCCATCAGCCCGGTAGGAATGATGTTTCCTGAAAATTGCTGGCGAACTCCATTGACGACGTCAAAGGGATTATAGATTGCGATTGATCCGAAATTCCCATTGACCTCCTCAGGAGTCGGCACCGTGACACTGCCCGTCGACTGGCTCGTCTGCCGCGTCCCCTGGTAGCTGGCGAAGAAAAATAGGCGATTCTTTATAATCGGCCCTCCCAGGACTCCTCCAAACTGATTTCTGCGCAGCGTGGGGCTGGGAAGGTTATCACGATTGGCGAAGAAGTTGTTTGCATCGAGGGCGTTGTTTCGCAGAAATTCGAAGGCATCGCCGTGGAACTGGTTCGTGCCGGATTTTAACACCACGCTGACGACTCCCCCGGCTGACCGCCCGTATTCTGCGCTGTAATTGGCCGTTTCAACCTTGAATTCCTGAATGGCATCGATGGAGGGTTGAAGGACATTCACGTTGTGCGTATCGGTCCCTATCCCGTAATTCGTGTTGTCGGTACCGTTCAGCATGATCTGAGTCTGAAGGGTTCTGCCACCGTTGAGACTGAATCCATTGTTGGCGCGCGATTGCGGATTTGGAGTTGCGCCGGCTCCAAGCGTGACAAGCTGGGTGTAATCGCGGCCGTTCAGCGGAAGCGTGACGATGGTTTTGTTCGCGATTTGCTGCCCGACAGATGCCGTCTGCGTTTGCAACAAAGGCACGCTGCTGGTTACGTTCACCGTCTGAACGGTTTGGCCTACCTGGAGTTCAAAATTGATCCCTGCAGTTTGGTTGACGTCCAGCTTGACGTTCGAGCGGATCACCCGCTTAAAGCCCTGCTTTTCGACCGAGAAGTTATATTCCCCAGGCTGGATGAAGGGCAAGGTGTAAACGCCCGATGAGTTCGTCGATGCGTCTTTAGTGAGTCCGCTCGAGGCATTGGTGGCGGTAACCATAGCTCCGGGGACAACGGCGCCACTCGGGTCAGTGACACGCCCCGTGACAGTAGCCGTTTGAGCCATTCCCACGCTGGGCTGGAGAACTATTAAACCAACAACAATAGCTAACGCAGCCACCCCACAACGCAAATAACCGCGAAACGCACCTCTGTGTGCCTTCATAAAACACCTCGCCCAAACATTTAAGATCAGGATTTCAGACTTGGTTAACCCGACACACAGTGAAAACAATCAAGCGCTACACGGATTTTGGTAGCAAGGAAAGGTCATGCGGACGTCTGGCCAACGGACCGTTGAGCCACGAGAGAACTAACCCAAACACCACAAAGCCCTATCAACAGCCTTTGCGAACCTCACCAAAACAACGATACTAGCTCCGCCTGAAACAAAACACAAGGAATTTCACAGTGAACGCTGTAAGCGGCCCATAACTGTTTGTTAAGCCTGAATTAAAGGACCATGTCATCTGCTGAGAATTCTAAGGGTCACTATCATTTGTCATCCTCATCAGGTCATGCCTTCTTTGACAACGGGACTTCCCGGCCGTCATCCCTGGCTGATGGCGCAAACAACGGAGAAATCTTTCCTCCGCGACCAATCAGGCGATCGAGGACAAGGAGGCTGTGCATCAGATTTTTCGGGTGATGATAGTGTTCAACTCGCTCCAGGTTCGGCTGAACGGTCACCTTCCTGTCTCCTCCGCTGATCCAGAATGAGTAACTCCATCGGGGGACGTAATACGTGGAGCGGATATAGTGGTACGTTCTAGCGTAAAGCTCACGGGCCCATGGGGCGCCGGCATAGTCAATCACCAGCAGGCAACCATTCAGAGTCTCCTCCTGCGCCCACAAGACTTTGTTCACCTCCCAGTGATCCTCATCCACATTGTTCAGGCTGCGGAACGCCCCGCCGTAAACCTCGTCCCAGGCAACTTCGACATGGCGCTGTAACCGCTCCGCCGCAGTTCGAAACAGGTTTCCATTTTGGGTTCGGACGGCTTCAAACAGGATAATCGCAAGGGTCTCAATGCAATGGCCGGTGTAGACAAACTGCGCCAACTCGTTTGCAGGACGCGAGTAGTCATGATTCAACAGTTCATTATTCAACTGGAATTCAGGGTTAAAGTGCCTGTTGATAACCGCGTCAACGCAGTTGCCGATGATCCTTTCAAGCTCGGCGTCAGGGTGCATCTCCAGCACCTGGGTGATCGTTCCGGTCAGAATCATCGCCACGCCCTGGGTTCTGGCGCCGGGAAAGTTGACCGGCTTCGGTCCATGATACTGGGCGACGACGTTGGGGGCATAGTCCGGACGGTCATACTGCCGGACGCATTTCAGTAAAATTTCTTTGGCCAGGTTCCAGAACTGGATGTCGCCCGTGGCTTTCGAATATTCAGCCAGGCCCTCCGCTATCGAAACATCCGCGCCGATGGTCATTTGCGGAGCCGTAAGAGGCTTTCCCTCGCGGCTGAGCTTTGCCGGCCACATTTGGTCCTTTCCAGACGGCTTGGATCTCATGATAAGGTCGAACGTCTTGCGCGCGACGGCGAGATACTCAGGATCATGGCCGAAATGATTGTAGAGATAGGAATACACCCATAATCCGCGCCCCTGAAACCAGGTGTTCTTGTCATTATCAGGATGAGTGCCGTCAGGGTTCAACTGGCACTGGAATCCACCCTGCTCGTGGTCAATCACATACCGATTCATGAAAGGTACAAACTGCTGAAAAAGTTCGTGCCGGATTTCCTCCCGAAGCCGCTCGAGCGGCATCCCTGCCAGCTCCCGCACCTCACCGTCTGAGGATGGATAGGGGCTGCCCGCACCCGTCATCTGCTTCGGTAGTCCCATCAAAGAACCTCCCAGCGAACTCACGATAAATGCCCGCCTGTCCATGTTCTCTCCCCTGAGCTGTGCGCACGCCTGACGTCGTTCCATCATGGGATAAAACCCGCGAGGGCGCAAATGCAAACGGCGACTCGGGCCCGGCGGCACAGCGTTCTTTCAAGCGCCTGCACGCCGAGGTCATCCTCTGCGCGCTACCCGGGTATTATATGCGGACTTGCAGCGGACGGCGGCTTCAACCGCTCCGATTGCGACCTCGCACAGGACGACGGCCCCCGCGGGCGGCTGGAAGACGCTTGCCAGAGGTCATTGCGAAGTGTGGAACCGACGGGAAACCTGCGACGCAAATCCCACGACAGACAAGACGCTGTCGTGGCTGCCACTCGGAACGACACCGCAAATAGTTTACGCTGAGCCGAACTGCGGCGGTCCTTCGCTGTGCTGAGGATGACAAAGGAAGAGCCGGCCAGGATGATGTACAATGGAGCAGCGCGTTGAGCAGGCGCGTGTATTGCTTGAATCATTTAATGACAGAGGCCTCATCGCAATGGACAAAATGATCATCGGAATTGACGTGGGTGGAACGAAGGTTGCCGGAGGACTGGTAAACAAAAAGGGACGCCTCGAGAAAACAATTACCCTTCCTACAAAAGCCAGCGAGGGATTCGAAACCAGCTTTAGCCAGGTCATGGCGGTGATCAAACGGCTGATCCACCAGGCGGGCGGCCGCGAGCGCGTCAAGGGAATCGGCATCTGCGCTCCCGGACCGTTGAATCCGCGCACCGGTGTGGTGATCAACCCGCCCAATCTGCCGGGATGGACCAACATAAAATTTACCGAGCGCGTGGAAAAGCAGTTTCAGCTGCCCGCGCGTCTGGAGAACGACGCCAACGCCGCCGGACTGGCCGAGGTGCTGTTCGGAGCCGCCGTCGGATATCACGATGTCTTTTATGTCACCGTTTCAACCGGAGTGGGAACCGGCATCATCATTAAAAAAAAGATCTATCACGGCAAGAACGGCGTCGCTGGGGAAGGCGGCCACGTCACCATCGATTACAAAAGTCCCTATCGTTGCGGATGCGGAACGCTCGGTTGCATAGAGGCGCTTGCAGCCGGGCCGGGGATGGTCCGCCGCGCCCGCGTCAAGCTGGAGCAGGAACATTCGATGCCCAGCCTCCTGCGCGAACGCACCCAGAATCACCTGAGCCGCATTACGCCGGAAATGATTGAAGAGACCGCTGCGGCAGGCGACGCCATCGCCAAAGGGATCCTTGATGAGACGGGCTTCTTCCTCGGTGTGTGGCTGGCGTCAATGATCACCCTACTCGATCCGGACGCGATTGTGATCGGGGGCGGAGTTTCCCGCATCGGCAAGCCTCTGTTTGACAAAATCCGCCAGACGATTCCTCAGTACTCGATCAACCGTTTTGCCAAAGATACGCCCCTGCTGCCTGCCAAGCTTCAGAAAGACGTCGGTATTTTCGGCGCCGCGAGCCTCTATATGCAGGAAGGCGAAGAAGCCGAAAAGCCATAAAAGGTTTTAGACCCGTGTCACTCCGAGCCGGTTCGCCCTCAATCTGTAGCGGCGGTGTCCTCACCGCCGGCCTCTGGTGAACGGCCCTGCGTGAAATGAAGGGGCTCAGAGCAGTCTCTTGGGCTCCTCGCAATGACACGGAGCACGAGTTTTTCAACAGCCTGCTGGACCCGTGTCATTCCGAGCGGAGCGAGGAATCTCGCACTGTAACTAAGAGACCGATTCCCCGGCGCCCGAGGCGCTGTGCCTTGACAAATCACCGGCGGACGCCAAGGATGGACTTGCAGAGGGTCGCCGATGAATGATGGTTTCCAAACTGGCAGGTTGCTCGTAATTTTGGGCGTGGTGCTGGTTGTCCTTGGCTTATTTTTCATTGCAGGCTCAAAGTTTTCCTTCCTGGGCCTGGGGCATCTCCCGGGAGACATCCGGTACAAGGGTAGAAACACAAGCTTCTATTTCCCGTTAACCACCTGCCTGCTGCTGAGCGCGGTGATTACTCTGATTTGGTGGTTGATTTCGTATTTGACGCGGCATTCTTGAGGATGACATCATCGAGTGACGCTACGCGAGGTAGCGCCGCCGTTTCGAGCGATGAGCCAAATTCCATTAAATCTGGTCCCGGAACGAAAGCTCTATACCGTTGCCGAGCTGAGCTTCGCGATCAAGAATCTGCTGGAGTCCAGCCTCCCGGATGTCTGGGTGACGGGTGAAGTCTCAAACTTCCGCGCTGCCGCTTCGGGCCACTACTACTTTACGCTCAAGGATGCGTCTGCGCAGTTGCGGGCCGTCTGCTTCCGCAACCAGGCGCGGTATCTCAAGTTCAAACCGCAGGACGGCCTTTCCGTTATCGCGCGCGGACACCTGAGCGTTTACGAAGCGCGCGGCGAATACCAGCTTTACGTCGAATATCTTGAGCCGGCGGGTTTGGGGGCGCTGCAATTTGCTTTCGAGCAGTTGAAGCAAAAGCTCGCGGCCGAGGGACTCTTCGACCAGGCCCGCAAAAAACCTTTGCCCCTCCTGCCCCGCGCGATTGGCATTGTGACTTCGCCCAGCGGGGCGGCGGTTCGCGACATCCTGCGAGTCATCAAGCGGCGCTTCCCCAACATGAACGTTGTCCTCTATCCGGCCACGGTCCAGGGCAGCGGGGCGGCGGCGGAAATCGTGGAGGGCATTGAATATTTCAACCGGCATCCGGTGGTGGACGTAATGATCGTGGGGCGCGGCGGCGGCTCGCTGGAAGACCTGTGGCCGTTCAACGAAGAAAGCGTGGCCCGCGCCATTGCCGCATCAAACATTCCCGTTATTTCCGCCGTGGGCCATGAAACCGACTTTACCATCGCGGATTTCGTCGCCGATCTGCGCGCGCCCACGCCGTCGGCCGCGGCCGAGCTGGTGGTCGAGCGCAAAGAGGATTTCCTTGCCGAGATCGAGAACCGGGTCCGCCACATGTCCCAGAACCTCCGGCTCAGGATTTCCGAGGCGCGGGAAGAGCTGACGCAGTTGCGGATGCACCGGGCGTTTCAGCATTTGCCGGCGCGCGTGCTGGAGCGCGGCCAGCGAATCGACGAGGCCGTGGCAGAGATGGATCGCGCCCTTCGCGGCCGCCTGGAGCCTGCACGGCGGCGCCTGCAGGAACTGACCGCGCAACTGGTCCGCTTTGAGCCCCGGCGGCTGCTGGAAATCCGATGGGTGCAGATCCAGCAGCGGAAATCTCAACTCGGCGGGATTGAATCTGAAATGAACATGCTGATCGGCGAGCGGTTGCACTTGAGCCACGAAGCCTGGGTGGGTGTTTCCTCCGGCATCACGCGATACGACCTTCGCGGAACGCTCCGGCTGCGGCTTGCAGCCGTTCATGAGCGCGAAACGGGAATCCATGACAGGATGGGCCGCGTCTTTACCGAACGGCGCCACCGCCTGGCGCAATTCAGATCGCTGCTGGACGAGCGCAGCCCGATGACCCTTATGAACCGCGGCTATTCAATCACCCGCGACGCCGGCAACAACATCGTCCGCGATACCGCCCAGGTGGAGGTTGGGGACGAACTGTCCATCCGCCTCGCCCGCGGCGAGCTTGGAGCCACGGTGAGCGGGAAAAAGCAGTAAACGTAGTTTTCGAACCACTGCTACCGCAGATTGCGGAACTCCTCAACGGTGATACCCAGTTGCCGGAGGATTTTGAAAAAGAGCGGCGGGCCAATTTCACGCCCCCCGTGCAACGGGATCGTCACAGCTCGCCCATCGGGATGGTTCCAGCGCTCGTGGCTTCCTGTTTGGCGGAGTTTCCTGAAACCGAGCTTTTGCGCCACCCTCTGCATCTCAGCAGCAGTGGCGCTAGGCATGCATGATCTCAGTGGTATCGGCGGGAAGGGGAGTTCCCTTCTCGCGATACTCTTCTGTAATCATTTGGAAGACGTTCGCCAACTCAGCAAGCGCCGCCGCGCGCGTGGACATAAGAGCGTAACAGCCCGGAATTGCCGGGACCTCCGCGACCCAGGAACCATCTTCCTGGCGGTAGAGCACCGCCTTATAATCGTGCAACGTCATGGGGAAGCTTTCTCGTCCTGTATCTCAGTCTACCAGACCTGTACGGCACCCGACAACAACCAACCACGTGGCAAGATAACGACCTGCAGAAACCTCAGCGCAGGCTGGCAAGCGCACGCCGCGCTACAGTTTGTAGCCAATCTTGCGCAGGAATTCTTTTCGAACCTTGATATCCGCTTCGGTTTCGATGCCTTTGGTTTTGGCGCCGTCGATAACACCGAGGATGCCGCGGCCCTGCTCGGTTTCAGCCACAATCACTTCGACGCGATTGGCGGTCGCGCAGAAAA
>Ga0307373_10008518_pt1 | contig 15593 bp, 21 predicted proteins | sample OX2MG_FD_202534 | JGI IMG/M metagenome (GOLD analysis project Ga0307373, IMG submission 202534) | Soil microbial communities from Risofladan, Vaasa, Finland - OX-2 | ecosystem: Environmental > Terrestrial > Soil > Coastal area > Acid sulfate soil | place: Finland: Risofladan, Vaasa | collected... | reverse complement strand
AGCGCAATATGGAGTGACCCCCTTGGGCTGGACAGGATTGTCAAAAGCACGAGCTAACCACGCACGAGGCCGCCGAACTCCTCAACGTATCCAGGACCCTTCTGATCGGGCTGCTTGAAAAGGGCGCCATTCCTTATCGTTTGTCGGGAGCCATCGCAGGATCGCCTTGACGGATCTTCTGGCCTACCAGGACCAGACCAACGCACGGCGCAAGGAAGCGCTGGATGCGATAGCCGCAAAAGCCCAAGAGCTAAAGCTCTACGAATAGTCCGTGGCTAAATTTACCTCCGTTCTGGATGCGGGCGGGCTTTAACCGATGGTAGCATGAGCCGCAGTTTCGCTGCGAGGAATAACCGATGACCACCCCGCGCACAAAACACTCTCCGCGACACGCGCCGGACAAAGAATCGCTTACGCCGAAGTCTCGCTTGGGTGGGCTGATTTCGATAGTCTCCTGAGGTCGTGGTCATGCCATCGCTGCGCAGACCCTCATCGAGTCCAGCCTGCCTGAGCCACTGGCGGATCGTTTCGAACGAGGGCTCGAACTCGTGGGCCAGCGCGGTGATGCGGCGACCGCCGTGAGCCAACTCGACGAGTCGCCGCCGATATTCCGGTGCGTATGGTGATGGGTTCGCGGCATTGGGTAATCTCCTCTTCCTTATTCCCCAACCCCCTCTACCAGAACGGGTCAACTCCAATCCAATGATTCGAATATGGTTTCGAGGTAGCTTGCGGCGGGTATCCGCTATTCCTACTTCCGAACTTCGCGCCGCCCACTGGCCTTTTTGTGCATGCCGCGCCCAAGCGCGGCGCGCACCATATAAGCCGATCGGGTCATCCCCGCCTCATCGGCCTGCTGGTCAATGGCGGCGATCTGGCTTTCCTTCGCGGTGATGTTGAGCCGCACCGTTTTCTCCATACCGACGCTTACCAGAAACGCCACGGCTCCTTTCATGGCGGGATCTTCCGCCACATCGTCAATCGTAGACGGCTCCGGAATCGGCTCGCCGTCTTCAGCCATGCCCCCGATATGCAACGCCAGAGCCTGTACCGCCATGCGGCGCGCCTCCTCGAGAGTCTTTCCGGCCGTCACGCAGCCGGGAAAGTCGGGAAAACTCACGCCGAAATCGGATTTGCGGTCTTTGTGCAGATACGCGATGTACTCCATAAGTTGGTTCCGTTGTCGCATCCGGGGTTATCTCAATTTGATCCCGGCCTGTTTCTCTATGCTCTTCAGGGTTCCGATCGGAATGTTCCTTTTCGGATGAGGCACCGTCACGCGGCCTTTTTTCGCCGGGTGCTTGAACTGTTTGTGGCTGCCGGCCTGATTCACTTCGTACCAACCATCGCGTTTCAGTTGCTTGATAATTTCCCGGCTCTCCACCGCCCGCCATCCATCCCTCGTAAGCCTATAATACACACCTTTTACACACTTTACCAAACTATCAAGCGCGACCGTTTAGGCCATATCGGCGCAAATCCCATCGTCCTGGCCAGCCCGCCTTGGTCGCCCACGCCGACCAGCGCGTGCGGAGGCAAAGCGCTCGATGAAGTTGCTCCACTCCACGTGGCCGCCTGGATCGAGTGCCAGACGCACCGCTATTCCGCACCCACGGCCAAGCAGCAGCTCGCGGCCATCCGCCACCTGTTCGACTGGCTGGTGACGGGTCAGGTCGTGCCGGTCAACCCGGCCAGCTCGCTGCGCGGCCCAGGCACCCGGTTGGAGCTCCCCCTTGAGGTTCCATCGCTTGCCGCCATGGTTCAGCCCGCGCTTGGGCGGTTCCTGATTGGCAGTTGGGATGGCGAACGATCATTTCCGTGCTACACTGGATTCGTGGAGCACGGCCATGTCCAACCTTACGATAACCATTGACGACGCAACCTTGAAGAAGGCGCGCCTCAGGGCGCTGACCGAAGGAATATCGGTTAATCAGATGCTGCGGAAGTTCCTCGAATCGTATGCGGGGGTAGGCGCCGAGCAAGCCGCGGCGCTGGACGATCTTATGGAGATCGCGCGCCGGGCCAGATCGCGGCATTGCGGCGCCAAGCGATGGTCGCGCGAGGAACTGCACGAGCGCGAATAATGCGCCGCTTCTTCGATACCAATGTCCTCGTCTATCTGTTCGATGCTTCGGCGCCGCGCAAGAAAGCGCGCGCCCAGGAGCTGCTGAAACAGGCTGTGGGCGAGGGCTTGGCGCTTCTGAGCACCCAGGTTTTGCAGGAGTTCTTCGTTGCGGTAATCCGCAAGCTATCCGTGCCGCTGCCGCATGAGCAGGCGCAACGCGCGGTGCGGGATTTGGCCAAGCTCCCAACCGTGCAGGTGGACGCCGAGATGATCCTGAAAGCGATCGAAACCATGCGCCGCTACCAGCTTTCTTTTTGGGACAGCCTCATCGTTCAGGCAGCCCTGCATGGCGGAGCCACGATCCTCTACACGGAAGACCTTCAGCACGGCCAAGCCATCGAAACCCTGACGGTCCAGAATCCCTTCCGGCCGTGATGAGGATCACTCATCGCTGAGTGGCCCTTGAGCGATGAGTCCCGCTCCCGATTTCGATACTCTAAAGCGGCCCATTTCGATGCTGTAAAATGGCCCACCAAGGGTCGCGCCGAGCGCATCACGCGCGCCGAACAGGCCTGGAAGGAACCAATGGAGATCGCTTCCACTTTCAAGAAGCTCGACCCCGTGACGGTGAAATGGATCGCCGAAGATCCTGACCCCGAATACCTTTAGTTTAGATGGTTTCCGCGCCACCCGCACTTCCAAGCGGGACCATCGTCCTCGTGCGCGCGAACATCTTCGTGTACGGACTGTTCCGAGAATCGCAGCAGTGCGCGCAGCTGATAGAACGTTGCCGCAACGAGGAACTGGCGGGCGTGACGACGACCGAAGTCATCGGTCAAGTTTATCACCGTTTGATGCTTAAGGAGGCGATGGACTCGGGTCTAATCAACCGACCCGCCGCGGCATCACTCAAGCGGAAGCACCATGCCATACGGCGACTGCGCAAATCCGGTGATGACCCGCCGCAAGCGCCCCAGCGCGGCGGCATCCTCACGATTGCCCCTGTTTCCGGCTCGCACTGCCCTCAAACCAAAGGGCAAGTTTCGCCTCATCGACTTTGCCTTTCGCGACTTGAATTACCTTCTCGACAACCTCCACCTCAGATGGCGCTATCACGTAGCCGTTGAGTTCGAGAAAGACGGCAGCCGTCAAGAAAGCGGTCCGCTTGTTGCCATCGACGAAGGGATGGGTCTTCGCAATGCCAACGCAATAGGCCGCAGCAAGATCAAAGAGCGACCGGTCGTCCCCGTATGCGCTCAGATTGCGCGGTCTAGCCAGAGCGCTTTCAAGTAAGCCGACCTCCCGCACCCCGCTCCGGCCGCCAAATTCAGCGAGCGCTTCGTCATGGAGGGCAAGGACATCGGCGCCGGTCAGCCAAACCGCGTCCATTTACCGCCGGGCAAGCTCGCGCATGGCGTTGCGGTAGCGGCGCATATAGCCCCGGCCGCTTTGGATTGCAGCCGCAAAGTGTGGGTCATACGGCGTAAGCCGCAAGCCCTCGGGCGTCTGTACCGCGAACAGTTCGTCGCCTTCCGCGACACCAAGGGCGCCGAGCATCTCGCGTGATAGAATCACGCCGAGGGAATTTCCGATGCGGCGAACCTTGATCGCCTGAGCGTCCATGTTGACAACCTAAAGTGGGTTAGTTTCAACATTCATTATAACACCAGGATTGACGAAAGGAAGGACTGCGCCAACCCCACGCAATCGAAGATCGCAAGAGAGACCTCCTTGTCCGAGGGATCGCCCTTCTCTGGGGAACCTTCATGCGCGGACCAATCACCGCTACCCTCAAACCGCTCCTCCGATGTGAATTCCGATGCGTCGCTGGCAGGCGCGGATCCGTCTGGAATGAATTTCGGCTCCGCATCATCGGCGCGATTAACCGCGCCCCGGACGCCGCCACGCTCGTAATCCCATAGTGTCAGCGATCATGTGAAACTCCCCCCTTGATGATCATCTGAAACTCCCCCCTCCGAACCAGGCCGGAGGAAGGGAACGATGGAAGACGGACAGGATCGGGTAGCTTCTGTGTCGCGCGCAACGGGCGCGGCGGAGGAGCGGATGTTGGGCATGGATCTGGTGCGGGAGATGGTCGCGCGCAAGGAGCGCGGCGAAGGCCTCAAGCGGATCGCGCGCGAACTCGGAGTTGATCGCAAGACGGTCAAGCGCTGGCTGAGGCTGGGGAGCTGGCAGCCGCGCAACCGCGCTGTGTGCCCAAGCCGATCGAGCGGTTCGCCGAGTTCGTCGCGCGCCGAGCGCCGGAGATTGGCTTTAACGCGGTGGTGCTGCAGCGCGAGGATAAGAGCCTCGGCTTCACCGGGAGCTATCAGCAGGTGCGGCGCTTTTTACGCCCGCACCGGCTTAAGCGTCAGTGGTCGGAGCTGGCGACGGTGCGGTTCGAGAGCGCACCCGGCGAGCAGGCGCAGGTTGATTACGGCCAACTCTGGGTCTGGAACGGCGCGCAGTTGGAGAAGGTCCATCTGTTCGTGTTTACGCTGGGATTTTCGCGCCGACAGGAAGCGTCAGGAATTTCGTGTGTGAGCAGTTAGTAGTAAATGGCTGCTTAACGCAGCAGTCGCCAACGGCGACTGCATAATCACCTTCCAGCCGGAGCAACGGTCGCGGTCAAGGGCGGCGCGAGCCGGCGCGCGCAGCGCGCGAACCCTTGAGGGCGCGCCCTGAGATGAAGCAGACCCGCAAGGGCGGGAACTGGCATTTCGGGATGAAGCTGCACGTCGGGGCGGACCAGCGCGGCATCGTGCATACGGTGACCGCGACCAACGCGGCGGCGGCTGACATTACCCAGATGCCCGCGCTGCTGCACGGGCAGGAGCGCGAGGTCTTCGGCGATCAGGCGTACTGGAAAGAGGCTGACCGGCAGGCCTATGAAGCGCGCGGGGTGCGCTACCGGATCAATCGGCGTCCTCACCCGAGCGCCCCGTCGAGCCAGCGCTGGCGGATGATCAACCGGGTCCGCTCGCGGACCCGCGCGCGCGGCGAGCATGCGTTCCGCGTGGTCAAACATCTGTGGGGCTTCGTTAAAACGAAGTACCGGGGCTTGGCCAAGAACCTGGCCCGCGCGCAGACCATGTTCGCACTGGCTAATCTCTACCAAGTCCGATACCAACTGCTTTCCCTCGGCGCGCGGTGCGCGCTGTGAGCGCAATGACCGCAGCCAGCGGCCCCGTCGGCCACCGCCGGGCATCCAACAGGCCGCCTAAACAATCACTCGCTCACTGATATTCAACGCTCCGATGACTCCATACCTGCCAAACTCACATTCACCTACTTGCGCAGAGCTTCCCTAGGGCGGCCCCGCGCGGATACTCTCAACGATTCACGTCACGCAAACATGAAGGAATTAAGATTCGCCGCCGCTGACGGCGCCTGGCGGGTGGCCTTTGCTTTCGACCCGAACCGCAAGGCCATTCTTTTGGTCGCCGGAGATAAGTCGGGCGGCAGCGAAAGGCGGTTTTACCGCCGATTGATCGATCAGGCCGATGCGCGTTTTGACGCTCATCTGGCCAGGATCAGAAGGCCGAAGGAAAAGAAAAGGAAGTAACGACCATGACCAACCTCGAACGGATAAGGAAGCAACTAGGCCCGGCCCGGCGCAAGAAGGTGGCGGCCCGCGCGGCCCAGCTCATTGCCGAGGAAATGACCTTGCAGGAGCTCCGCCACGCCCGCAAGCTCACGCAGGTCCGCGTGGCCAAGGAACTCGGCATCGGGCAGGACGGCGTTTCCAAGCTCGAAAAACGCGCCGACCTGATGATTTCCACTCTGCGCAAGACCGTTGTAGCCATGGGCGGAAGCTTGTCCCTGGTAGCTGAATTCCCTGACCGACCGCCGGTCGTCCTGTCCGGCATTGCCGAGGTCGAACCGGACCCCAAGCCCAAGAGCCGCAAGCATACTCACGCATAGCAGGCGGAAACCCGATCCAGACATCCCGTTCGGCTTCCCTCCTGCCGCCTGCGAATCAAATCTCACCGTAGGCCAGCTCCGAATCTTTCAGGGCAAATTGCGGTTCCGGCAGGGCCAGAGCGTTGGTCATCAACTCGCCGAGCGCGCGCCACTCTTCCGGCGAGAAAACGCGATCACGGTACCTTTCCTCGGGCACCGGAAGTTGAACAAAACCCGCGGCCGCTTACCTATCCGGAGAACTCCGTACCGGTCAACCAGTTCGATTCGGGGCCAGTCTTAAGCCGTACAACGGCGGCTGCGCTGTGAGACGCCCGCTCGGGCTGCGCAAGCTGCGCCGCTCGCGCCCCTCCCGTAACCGCCCCTGACCCGGCCCGCGTCTCCGCTGCGCCGCCGCTCCAAGTGGTGGCGCGCGCTGCGCTAGCACGCCGTGCCAGCCCCTGCGGGGCCGCTTCGCTCTGTCACGTCCTGCCGCCCGCTCCGCTCGCGCAGCTTAAGAATCTGCGCTGCGACCTCCAGTTTTGGGTGAGAGGTCGCCGCGAAAAAAATTGCGCGGGGATGAAAGCCAAGCGCAGCACGCCCTGCCGCATAGGCGGAAGCGGGCGAAAGGAGAAACCAAACATGCGACACAGGTTCAAATCCGATCCCAAGTGGATCACCACCAGGTATCCGGCGAGATGCGCCAAACCTGATTGTGAAGTCCCGATAACTCCCGGCCAACGCGCCTTCCACTATCCCGAAGATCGAAGCCTTTACGGCTCCCGCTGCGGACACGGCAAGGAAGCCGCCCGCGACTTCGACGCGCACCGGGTCGACGAAGACGGCTATTGAGCAACGCGAAAAACCACAAGGAGGTTTTTGTCATGTCAGTTAACAAGGTGATCGTGATCGGCAATCTGGGAGCCAACCCCACGGTTCGGGCGCTGCCGTCCGGGCAAAATGTCGCGAATTTCTCGCTGGCGACGACGGAGCGGTTTACCGACCGCGACGGAGCCAAGCAGGCGCGCACCGAGTGGCATCGGATCGTCGCGTTCGGAGCGCTGGCCGATACCTGCGAGCGGTTCCTCAGCAAAGGCCGTCAGGTTTACGTCGAAGGCCGGCTTACTACCCGCCAGTACGAAGCCAAGGACGGATCGGGCAAGCGCTACCGGACCGAAATCGTGGCGCGGCAACTCCGCCTGCTCGGGAACCGGGCAAGCGGCAACGCACCCAAGGCGGAAGCATCCGACGACATCCCCTTCTAGCCAACCCACCCAGGGAGAGCCGCGCAAGCGGTTCTCCCGCAATCCACCAATTCACAATCGGAGATTACGGACATGGACGTTTACAGCATAATCACGGAGCGGATTATCGAGAAGCTCGAACAGGGCACGATTGCGTGGCACAAACCATGGCGCAGCATCGGAGCGCCGCGCAACCTCGTATCGAAGAAGTCATATAGAGGGATCAACGTGTGGCTGCTGGCCGCACAGGGTTGCGTTTCGCCGTACTGGGCGACCATCCGGCAGATCAATGAGCTTGGCGGCCAGGTGCGTAAAGGTGAGAAGGCAACCCCCGTGGTCTTCTGGCGGATTTACGTCGATGGCGTCGAAGTCAAGTCCAACGGCGACGAGCAGGAGCCGCAGCACGAACCCAGGGAAGAGCAAGGCAGCCGGCGGTTTGTTTTGCGCTACTATTCAGTTTTCAACTCGGAGCAGTGCGAGCTTCCCGGCGAAGTCACCGAAAGGCTCGCGCTTCCCGAGCAAAGGCAGCTTGAGCCGATCGAGGCTTGCGAGAAGCTTCTTGCCGGCATGCCAAACCCGCCCGAGATCGTCCACGCCGGCGACAAGGCTTTCTATTCGCCGACGACCGACCGGGTAACGATGCCGCCGCAGAGTTTATTCGAGAGCGCCGAGGAGTATTGGGCAACCCTATGGCACGAGTGCGGCGGCCACGCGACCGGCCACCCGAAGCGGCTCAACCGCGACTCGATCAAAGAAGCCGCGCCGTTCGGCTCGGCGACCTACAGCCTCGAAGAGTGCATCGCGGAAATGGCGGCGGCCTATCTGTGCGGAGTGACCGGCATCGCGAACCGCACGATCGATAATTCCGCCGCCTACATCGCGGGATGGCTCCGCCAGAAACTCCGCGATGACCGCAAGTTCCTCGTCCACGCCGCCGCCCAAGCGCAGCGCGCATGCGATTACGTGCTGAACGGAAAGGCTCAAGATTGAACCGCACGCAAGCACGCGGGACGGGGGCGGCCGTCAATCCGGCCGCCCCCGTTATTATGTGCAAGCTCTGCGCGCAGGGCCCGCCGTGCGATAGCGCGGCGGGGGCGGAAAGGCGCGCGCGAGATTACTGCTCGCTGCGCGCCTTCTCCGGCCGGATCGGATCAACGAGGCCAAACTCGCGGATTTCGTCCGGTTCGCTGCGGCAGATCACCAGAACCTTCGTCTCCACCGCTGCGAAGAACCCGTGCGGATGCGCTTGCGGATTGAGCACGTAATCGCCGGGAAAATGGATGAGATCGCCCGCCTTGTTACAGTAGCCGCCTTCGAGCAGGTAAACATTTTCATCTGAACGCGCTACCGCTATCATCTGGCAGGGGCGCTGGGCGGCGCTTTGGCCGAGCGATCATTTGCAAGGGAATGGCTCGCGCCCGTGCGCCAGAGCCGGGCGGCGCGCCTGACCGACCGCGGGCGGGCGGCGTTCAAGGAAAGCCTCGGGATCGCGCTCTGACCCGAAGCAACCACCGCGACTCGGTCGCGGACGAACCCCTTGCGGATCGGCAAGCTACAGCGCCCAGGAAGTTCTAAAGCTCAGGGTTCGGACCGGAGCCTGTTACCGCTGTTTAGTTGAGGGAGTCAAAATCATGACCGATCACGAACGCCGGCTGGTGCTGCGCGCGATGAACATCGCGCGCGGGCTGCTGATCAACACGCCATGCACCCACCACGGCCTGATCAAGGAGTACCTGAAGGCGCTGGCCGAGGCATGGAAGATCGACGACGGCGGCCCGCAACGCCAGGCCGAGTTCAAGCAGCTGGTGGCGGAGATGAACGAGGCGATCGCCGCCACTTTTCCGGACGCCGCCAATATCCGGGAGGTCGTTGGCAAGCCGCCATTCAAGAACCGCAACTGACCAGAAACCGGCGATCAAGGGCGCGCCGCGCCGCCTTTGATCCGCGCAATCATCTCCGGCCGGCGAAAGTAGCTGGCGCCTCCGCAGCGCGGTGGCGGCGTTGTGGACCAGCACGATCTTTTCAACGTAGCTCCACACACCCTGGACTTTCACCTCCAAGTCACGCGCCCTGCCGGGCGCGCAATTTTCGGCATCGCTCGGCTCTGCGCCGAGCGATGCCTTCCTGCCCGCCGAACGGCTGGAACCATCGTCGCTTGGAATTACCCGAGTTGCTGCGCTCAAGTTCCTTATAGCGTAAGAACAAATAGACGTAAAAAATGCCTTCTTGAGCTGGTCAACGGCGCAGCGGGCGGCTAGTATTTGCCGCACTGTATGCCTGTGGATAACGAGCAGTCAGCAACCATGAGTTTAGAATTCGCAGGGCGCCGCCTTGCGCCGGACTCGCTCTCCGGCTCCGCTCTCGATTTTGGCGCGCCCCATCCTCAATCGGATTTCACTCGCTTGCTCATTAACCTGGATGGTTCGGCGATCGTTCTCAGCTCGAGGGCGAATCGCCGTTTCTGTGGATCAACCCAAACCGACCGGAGAGGTGAAGTATGCGGAAACCAGCGGGCAATGGTGGATCGCCCCTTGGACCGCAAGGGTTCGGTGCGGCGGGACTTTTCAGTGTCCCGAGGCTGGAGGAGCTGGTGGCGGACCCTTGCCAGGTCAGGGTGCTCGATGCGCACACGGCGCGCGTACTCAGGACGCAGGCGATTGCCGCGCTCAATGTACTCAACGGCCACGATCTGGAGATCGCGCGCGCCGGGACCGAAGCATCCGGGCAGCAGCGGCACGACCGGCTCCTGAACATCGCGGAAGCGGCAGAGAAGCTCAGCAGCAAGAAGGATTGGCTGTACCGCCATCATCGGGAACTCGGATTCACCGTGCGCCATGGCAGGCTGCTGCGTTTCTCGGAACTCGGAGTCGAAGAGTACATCCGCAAACGTCGCGGTTGAAAAATCGGCGCCCGGGCAGTTGACACGGCGGCGAACGAAACATTGATCTATATCTATAGTGTTGAAGCGACCCTTGCTCGGCGGCTTCAGTGGCCGCCGCGCTTGGGCCATCGCGAGCGCCGGGCTTCACCCGGCGGTTCGCCGGTGAAGCTGTGCATCTGCGGGCACTCCCGAAAGCCAGGGACGCAAACCAATGAGAGGGATGGGCCGAATTTTCAAGCGTGGTCCCGTCTACTGGATTGCGTACAGTTATCGCGGCAAGGAGCACCGCGAAAGCGCGTGCTCCGGGAGTGAGAGCCAGGCGCGCAAGCTGCTCAAGCAACGAATCGGCGAAACCAGCGCCGGCACATTCATCGGCCCGAACGAAGCGCGCGTCGCGTTCGAGGGTATGGCCGACCTGCTGTTGACCGACTACCAGATTAACGGCAAGCGATCGATCGCGACGCTGCGCGGGCTGATTCGGCATCTCGGCGGCTCCTTCGCGATGGCCAGGGCGGTCGATATCACGGCCGACCGAATCGCGGCCTATATCGCCGTTCGCCAGCGCGAGGGCGCCGCGAACGCCTCGATCAATCGGGAACTCGCGGCGCTCAAGCGGATGTTCACGCTGGCGGTCAGGGCGCGCAAGCTGAGTCACGCGCCCTATGTCGCGATGCTGGCCGAGAACAACGCCCGGCAGGGTTTCGTGGATCATCCGGGCTTCCTCGCCGTCAGGGACGCGTTGCCGGCGCATCTTCAGGACCCAATCACGTTTCTATATTTCTCCGGATGGCGCGTCGGCGAGATGCGGGCGCTCCAATGGCGCGACGTTGACCTCGACGGAAGGATCGTTCGGCTCCGGCCCGAGAACAGCAAGAACAAAGACGGGCGGGTATTACCACTGGCCGGTGAGCTGCTTGAGGTTGTGGAACGGTCGCGCGCGAAGCGGCGCCCCGATTGTCCGTTTGTGTTCCATGACGACGGTCAGCCGATCGGTAACTTTCGCAAGGCTTGGAGCGCCGCGTGTAAAGCGGCGGGCCGAAACGAGATTCTGGTTCACGATCTGCGACGCACCGCCGTGCGCAATATGGTCCGCGCCGGAGTCCCCGATCGCATCGCGATGGCGCTTTCCGGGCACAAGACGCGCAGCATCTTCGACCGCTACAACATCGTCAGCGAGTCGGACCTTGTGGCGGCCAGCGAACGCCTGCAGGCGCACTTAAAGGTGCAAACCGGGTCGGGCAAGGTGGAGCCAATAGGGAAACAGGCAACCAGCCAGAAGCGAATTCGTTGACCGCGTAACATTGGAACGCTCAGCGGCAACCACCAAGAAAACGGATTCGCACACAGATCTTGAATGCCCAGCAATCGTCCCTCGCGCGAGGATTAGCATGGCCACGGACTTATCCAAGATTCTTTCCGGTCAATGAAGCGCCACAAACGCAAAATCGGCGTCATGCGTTGTCTGGCAAGGATGACGATTCTTGTCTTCCTTGGGTTTCTCGCGTGCAGCCCGTCGGCACTGCTCGCGGCGCAGATCGGCAGTGGTGTTACGATTGTCAGCAGCAAAGCGGAGATTGAAAGCCGAACCTGCTTTCGCTTCGATGAGACTGCTCGCATGGAGGAGTCGCCCCGCGCGGTCTTCGACGCTTTCACCCGTATCGATCAATGGGGAGGAATGAGACCGCTTCGTGTGATCGGATCTCCCGACCATCGGTCAACGATTCTCGAATTCGACTTCGTTCTCAGCCATGCGGAGCCCCCTCGGGGTCAAGGGGTGGTGTATCAGCGTCAATTCCTGTTCGACCCGCAGAAGCTCACGGTGTCAGTCCAGTGGCTCAACGACCGGCCCATACCTTTAGGCGAGCATTACCAACTTTCGCCCCTCGGAGACGGCACCGGGACTCTGGTTAAGTACCGCGGTTCGGAGTGTATTCCTGATCGCCCCAGCGATGATCTCGGGACTGCGGAGGGTCTTGAGCGTCAAGTAAGCTCGGGCTTAAAGCGCACGCTGGAGGATGTCGAACGCGATATCACCTTCAAAGCTCCCGAAGGCGCAGGAGCCTCGCCCCATACCGCGCCCCTCAACGCCGATAACCAAACGAGCCCGTCCGCCTTTGCGACGCCGCCGCTATCGCAACGATGAAGCCGAGACGAGATTCACAGCCCCGGCCAATGCCGTGCTGGTGGCCATCCGTGCTGGGAACGCCCGACATCTCCCGAAGTCCATAAACCCGCCACGCCAGTCTCGCCGCGCGAACTCCCGACAGCGTTGGATTTTCTGGACACCACATGGCGGTGGGAATCACTCGCACCTCAAGCCCATGGCGTATCGCGAACATCAGAGCGCCCGGAATAACAGCGGCGTATCGCTCCGCGTTGTCTCGATCGATCACGGTATCGGGTGGCCTGCCCCTCCTCGCCCCTCCGCGTGAAAAGGCATTGATGTTGAGCGGGCAGGATATCTTCGATTGCCCGCGCACTGTCGGTCGCGATGGTTACCGCAGCTACCATTCTTTGGGCTTCTCTGTCGGATTTAATTTACTTGGCATCAATGATCGAGATCGCCTGGTTCACGCGGATTGACCTGGACTCGAGGTCAGCTCGACCGGCGGAGCTTGCGGCGAACACGAACTGTCGCGCCCACTGCGCACGCCAGCGCTTGACGCGCCGCTGCAAGGTTCGGAGTTGGGCGCCGGTGGGATAAAGATCTGGAAGCTGACTGGTTAGCCGCGTCATTAGTTCTTTGGCGGTGATATTGGGCTCCGCCACCAGCCAGCTTTCCACCAGCGGCAAGCTTTCTGCGAATGGATCGGCGCGCGTCCTCCACCAGTGCTTGGCGACCGTCTTTCTCCGCCCCCTTGGGCGCGCGGTAATCGTTATGCCACGCGGTCGCGAATGCATTGAAGTACTCCGGTTGTGCCGCGGCCGCAGCCGCGCTGGTCTCGTGATTCGACAGGGCGACCAACTGTTGCTGTACCTCGCGGATCGCGTTTAGCAGCGCCACCGGATCGAGCGCTGCAAATTGCTCGCGCAGGCGCAGCTTGACCGACTCATCGACCGCATCGGAAGCCAGCAGCCGCTGGTACGGGGTGAGCGGCGGATAATAGCGTTTGTGCACCTGCGCCCCATCGCGTTGCTTGCTCGCCAGCTTGAACGACGGCTGAAAAAAGTTGACGTAGAGCCGGGCGCTCTCATACAGGGGCTGAACGGCCCCGGCCGCGGCAAGCCCGCTCAGCCTTCCGTATCCGGCCAAACGGCGAACCACCGCGCCGTTCTTCTGCTCGACCCAGGCCTGATCGTTTTTGTGATAAGCGCGCGAGCGGGTCCATTCGATGCGGTGCTGCGCGCAATAGCCCTGCAGCGTCTCATTCATGAACGCGCTGTCGTTGTCGGTTTCAAGGCCGCGCAGGGCGAAAGGAAGGCACTGTGCGATGGCGTCGATCCCTTCGACCACCAGACTCTGTTCCCGTATCACGAGGGCTGCGCATTCGGTCCAGCCACTGTGAATGTCGGTCAAGGTCAGCGTATGCACGAAGTTCCCGCCTTCCTTCACGCCGCCACAGTGTTCGACCATATCGCACTCGCAGTAGCCGGGCGGCGGATCACCCCAATCGGCAAAGGTGCGTATCGGCACACTCTGCCGAATCGCCGAGCCCGCGCCCCAGCGGCGCCGCCGCGCACGTCCGGCCGCTCCGCGCTGCGGGCCCAGCAGCCGATCAATGGTGGCGGCGCTCACGCTCAGCAGCCGGGTTCTTACCCCCGCGTCGAGTTCGAGATGGCCGTGGCGCTCCATGGCATCGATCAAAACCGGGATCAGCGCCCGCAACCGCTTGCCGCAGATGCGATCGCCCGCCTCCCACAACACCGTCACGGCTTGCCGTACCGCTTCATCGTAAAGTCGCCCCCGTGGGCGCTGGCTTTGCGGCGCCGGCGCTTGATTCAGCACGCGCAGCGCGTGTTTACGATGATACCCGGTTACTCGTACGAACTCGGATAGAATCTGCTCTCGCTCCTCCCGCCTGGTGGCCGCTTGATACCGTTCTCTAATCGCAGCTTTCAGCTCTCGCCGTGTCGCCACGCTCAATCGCCTCGCCATCTCCTCCACCACCCCGCAGCTCCGCTGCTGGGTAGCAGTTTACGTGAGGCAACCAGTACCGACTCGGTAACAAAAATCGTGAGTCAATGCGACCGGCAAATTTAATTGCCGTTGATCACCCGGACCATACTGTTCTCGATTTTGTGCGTTGCCAAGATCCTCATCGCGAGACCCAGCGGACGACTGACCCCAACAGAAATTCCTCGACTGGAATGCCGTCTCCGCCCACGAGGAGTTGTCGGATCGGTTTGAATGAATCCGCAAAAGCCACGAGGCCAGGATGAGTATCGCGGCTGCGACCGCTCTTCACCTCGATCGCGGTAATCTCGCGCCCGGCACGCGCGACGAAGTCCACTTCTCGGTTGCGCTCGCGCCAGTAGAAGAGCTCGCATTCGTCCACCGCCGCCGCATTAGCGAGGTGAGCGCCGATGGCTGATTCCACCAGGCGTCCCCAAAACTCGCGGTCCTCTTTCGCTTCTTCGAAAGAGAGCCCGGACTGGGCGGTCATAAGCGCGGTGTTCAGAACTTGGAGCTTCGGGCTCGACCCCTTCTGCCGAGCAGGACGGCGGGCGAATTTGGAGAGTCCGGTGAGCAACCCCGCTCCGCCGAGCAACTCGAGATAGTGGGCCAGCGTAGTAGTATTGCCGGCGTCGTGAAGTTGCCCGAGCATCTTGGTGTAGGACAGCACTTGTCCCGAGTAACGACAGCCCAGTTCGAACAGGCGTCGCAGCAGAGCCGGTTTGTCCACACGAGTTAGCAACAGCACATCTCGGGCGATCGTAGTCTCGACCAGCGCGTCGAGGATGTAGCGCCGCCAGCGTGCAGGCTCACCTGCCAACGGTGCGGCGCCGGGGTAGCCCCCGAAATAGAGATATTGTTCAACGCTGAAGTCGAATGCCGCCTGCATCTCCGCCAAAGACCAGTGCGGCAGGCGCAGGATCTCGAAGCGGCCAGCCAGGCTCTCGCTGAGACCTTGTTGGACAAGCAGCGGTGCCGAGCCGAGTAGCACCACCTTGATCGGTCGCTTGGCGCGAGTGTCCTCGTCCCACAGACGCTTCACCGACTCGGACCATCCAATCGCCTTCTGCACCTCATCGAGAACAAGGATCGCGCCGGCGTGACCGCCGGACAGGCGCGCCGCTTCCCACTGCTGCGCGATCCAGTCGGCACCGCGCAGGGTAGGCTCGTCGGCGCTGGCGAAGCGGACGGGAACGGTGATGTCGCCGGTGACTTGCTGCACCAAGGTGGTTTTACCGACCTGACGCGCGCCAGCCACCACCTGGATGTGTCGCCGCGGTTCCCGGAGTCGGCGGGCGAGCTCGGCTCCTTGAGGTCGCCGAAAAGGTTCTGTCGATTTGCTCATTGTTCTGAGTATTTTTACTCAGTATCTTGAGTAAAACAATACTC
>Ga0307373_10008515_pt1 | contig 15600 bp, 14 predicted proteins | sample OX2MG_FD_202534 | JGI IMG/M metagenome (GOLD analysis project Ga0307373, IMG submission 202534) | Soil microbial communities from Risofladan, Vaasa, Finland - OX-2 | ecosystem: Environmental > Terrestrial > Soil > Coastal area > Acid sulfate soil | place: Finland: Risofladan, Vaasa | collected... | reverse complement strand
GCTCGAACTGACCGCGCACCTGATCGTCAAGACCTGTGGTTCGGGTGGGCAGGCGCTCGCCGAGGCCGCGACTTTCGCGCCCGATCTCATCCTGCTCGACGTGATGATGCCGGATATGGACGGACCAGCGACGCTGGCGGCTTTGCGCGCCGAGCCGGAGCTTACGGACATCCCGATTATTTTCATCACCGCTACGGTACAGCGCAGCGAGATCGAACGCTTGCGAGAGCTCGGAGCGATCGGGGTGATCCTGAAACCTTTTGATCCGCTCAAGCTCGCGGATCAGCTCAAAGAGCTTTGGGCACCGCGATGAATGAGGGTTCTCCCGATTTCTCGGACGCCATGATAGAGCTGCACGCAAGCTTCGCCCAACGCGCGGCGCAGCAACGCGAGCAGCTCCTGGTCCTGACGAAAGAGCCGGCGGCGATCAGCGATAACCTCGCTAAAATCCAGCGCCTCTGCCACAGCCTTCACGGCTCCGCAGCCATTTTCAGTCAGCCCGGGATCGGCAAGCAAGCTGAGCGGATCGAGCTCCTCTGTATCGAGCTTGGCGGCGACGTTCGGACAGATGACCGCCGGCCGAGGCTGCTGGCCGCGCTTGTGGCCGATCTCTGCCGCGGCATCGACGCGATCGGATCGAACAGCTAACCGGTTCAGACTTGGCGAAAGCCGATGCGCGTCATCTGGCCCCAGCCTTGGGCGCCACGCAAATATTGCCAGAAGCCGGCGATCCGCCAAAAATTGTTGAGCTGACGATAGCCGAAATTCTCGATCACGGCGACGACGGCCAGCACCAGAAGATCGCGCGCTAAAGGAAAACGGCGCAACTCCATTTCCTCGAGAATGAGCGCGCCGACGCTGAGAAACACGCCGTAGGCGAAGGTGACGGCCAAGAACCCCAGCATATAGGGGACACTCAATAGGCCGAACGCCCAGAACGCCGGCACGAGCAGGTAGCCGATCACCTCGACGGGCGGCGCGAGAACGTCGACCAGAAAGGTGTTGGAAAAGCCCAGCAGCCCAACACGGCCGTAGCGCGGATTGAGCAGCATCCGCATATGCTTGAAGAAAACCTCAAGCGCGCCGCGCTGCCAACGTATGCGCTGCCGAGCAAGCACGCGCAGCGATTCGGGCACTTCGGTCCAGCATACCGGTTCCGGAACGAACCGGACTGCGTAATCCGCGCCATGCTCGTGCATGAAGCGGTGAATCTTGACGATGATCTCGAGATCCTCTCCGACGGTTCCGCGGCTGTAGCCGCCCACAGCCACCGCAACGCTCCGCCGGATGATGCCGAATGCGCCCGAAACGATGGTCAGCGATTGCAGCTTGCTCCAGGCGAGGCGTCCCATCAAAAAGGCGCGCAGATACTCGACCGTTTGCAGAAGCGGCAGCAATTTGCGCGGCAGCGCCACCGCAGTGACCCGGCCACGGTGAACCCGGCAGCCGTTGGCGACCCGGATGGTTCCGCCGACCGCCGCCATGCGGTCCGGCTCTTCGACAAAGGGCTGGACAGCGCGCAACAGCGCATCCGCCTCGAGGATGGAATCGGCGTCGACCGCGCAAAACAGCGGCGAGCGAGAGAGGTTGATGCCGGCATTCAGCGCATCGGATTTGCCGCCATTCTCCTTGTCGACGACGAGCAGGTTCTTGTATTCCGGCGAGCCGTAGAGGCCGCGGATGAGACGATGCGACACCGCCGGTTCGTAAGCCCGGACAATGGGTTTCAGATCGAAAGCCTTGATCACGGCGCGCAGCGTGCCATCGGTCGAGCCGTCATTAATGACGACGATCTCGAAGGACGGATATTGGAGCGAGCGCAACGATCGAATGTTCTCGACCACCGTCGCCTCTTCATTATAGGCGGGCACCAACAAGGCGATGGGCGGACTGATGTCGCCGAGAATGCGCCACAGCGCCGAGGAGCGTCCGACGCGCGGCCGACGCGCCAGCGCCCATCCGGCGAGCGCGAGCTGCACCAGATAAAGCAGGTTCTGCGCCACGCCAAGCGCGATGACCACGACGGCGACGTCGCGCGCGATAAGGATCAGCCACAGGCGATTGCCTTCGACGGTCAGCATCACGCCGCTCTTTCGGCGAGCACCAGATGCGCCGTGCGGGCGGCCGGGCCTGGCGCCCCCTGGCTTGCCGCGATCACAGCATGCTCGCCGGTTTCGCCCAAAGCGAACAGCGCCTCGGCGGCACGGAAGCGCACCCACCACACCGAATCGCCGAGCAGCTCGACGAGCTTCGGCAGCAGGGTCGCCAGCCCGATTCGGCCGACGCAGATCGCGGCTTGCGTGCGAACCTCCCAGGCGGGATCGGCAAGCCCTCTGGCGACGGCCGCGAGTGCGGCGGGATGGCCGAGATCGGCGAGCGCGCGGAACGCCGCCGCGCGCAGATCGACATCCGCATCCTCGCTCGCCGCGATGATCGGCGCCATCACGCCGTAATCGCCGCTGCGCCCGAGCGCATCGAGCGCCAGGACTTTCGCGAGCGAAGGCGCCTCGCCCGCGAGCAGGGCGACGAGCTCTCCGCTCTGCCGCCGGGCGAGGCCGCGGAAGACATGGCGCAAGGACTGGGAATGCTGCGCGGTGCCGATCCGAAGCTTGTCGACCAGCTCTGCGACTGACGGCAGCGCTCCGATTTCGGCAAGCGATTCCGCCGCGGCGAGACGGATGTCGGGATCGCGGTCGTCGAGCGCGCACTGCAACGCGACTTGGGTTGCGTCGTCGTGAAAACACCGCAGCCGCGCGACAGCGGTGATCCGAGCCAATCGTCTTCCACGATTGGCGCGTCGCCGCTGCACATCCGCGATGCCGAGGGCAGCGAGGAGCGCAATGAGATGCTCGCGATCTTGCCCGCGCACGAGGTCAACGAGGTCCAACCCGACCTCGCCCACCAGTTCGATGCGATGACCGGCCGCCTTCGAGACGTCGTCCTGATCGGCCTTACCGTCGAGGAACGCGAAGATCGCTGCCTCGACTTGCCCGCGACGCAGCTTGAGATGGCGTTCGATCCGCCCATCGAGCCAGCGGTGGATGATCAGGAACATGACGATGCAAAGTGAAAGCGCCACCAAGGCGAGAGAGCCCACCCAAAGCGCATCGAGGAACGACATCGCCACTCGCCCTAAAATTTGACCGATATACCCAACACCGCGGCATTGCGAATATAGGAATGCCGCCGATCCTCATGCACGTAATCGATGCGCAGTGCCAGCGCGTCCGTCAGATCGTAGATCGCGCCACCGAAAGCGCTGCGTGTTTCCGCGGTCACATCATCCGAAGTTTCGGGCGCCGATGATACCCCGACATAGAGATGCAGGCGGTCGGTCGCCGTGCCGTCGAGCTTCGCAAGCCAGCCTTGAAGGAAATGGCCGTTCTCGTCACGCGTCACAATCGCTTGTGCCGTTGCCCAGAGCCGGTTACTGAAAAGAAATTGCTGCAGGCCCGGCTTGACGGTTTCGACATCGCCAGAGCTGTAGGATGAAAATTTTCCGTCGATTGTGGCAAGAGTCGTGCCGACGGCATCGCCGCCGCGGGTCAAGCGCAACGTCCCGCCGGTCATGCCGGTCACGCGTTCGCGGAAATGTGCCACGGGTGTGCCGCCCGCATAGACATAGCCGGTGGCCCCGTCGCCGAAGCGCTGATCGATTCCCGCTTCGAGATAGGTGTCGTATTGGCCGAAGCGCTCGCTTTCTTCGATCCGGCCATGAAGCGTGGTCGCGGCCGAGAGGTGGTAGTTGAGCTGGTCGAAGCTCTCCTTCCAGTCCTTCTGCGGCTCTCGCGACAAAGCGGTATAGGCGAACGACGCGTCGAGCTGCCAGCGATAGAGCGTGTGCGGCGGGCGCGCGAGGCGCTCGGCCAGTTCTTCGGAATTGGGCGCCTGTGCCAAAGCGCGCCTATAAAGCGCGCGCGCGCCCGCATCGTCGCCCTCGGCCGATCGCACGTCGCCTAACCCCATCAAGACGTCGGGATCGTTCGGCGCCTTGGCGAGCGCGGCGGCGAAGCGCTGCCGCGCGAGCGCAAGATCTTTGCGATAAAAGGCAATGCGCCCCGCGAGCGCGAGCGCCTGCTCGTTGTCCGGCTGTTGCGCGAGCACCCGATCGACGTCCGCTTCGGCACTGCCAAAGTCGCCGCTGAAGGATTTCACCCTCGCGAGACCCAAGCGCAGGTCGACATAAGACGGCGCAATACGCAATCCCTGCTCGAGGACCGTCCGCGCCTCTCCATAATGGTGCGTGAAGCCGAGAACCAATCCCAACTGCAGAAGGACGTCGGCGTTCTCGGGTTCCGTACGCCGCGCCGCTTCGAGGTCGCGTTCCGCAGTAGCAAAATCGCCCGCCGTTTTTGCCGCGACGCCGTCGCGGTAGAGCGTTTCGGCCGAGACTTCGGCGCGAGCTTTTACGAACAATCCGGAGATCAGGATGAGAGAAAAAGCGAGGGCGACCGCCCGAGCGACGACAAGCACGGCCAGCATCCGGCTCACCCTAAGTGGTGGTCATTAACGCTTTGCCGATGCGGAGCACGAGTTCTTCGGGCAGGAACGGCTTCACCAAGTAGTCTTCAGCGCCGTTGTTCAGCGCCGCAACGATGTCCGACTCCTGATTCCGCGCGGTGAGCATCACTACGGGGATCGAGCGCGTGAGCGGGTCCTTCTTGACCCGCCGCAACACTTCGAAGCCATCCATCACCGGCATCATCGCGTCGAGGACGATGAGATCGGGCTTCTCCTGACCGATCAGATAAAACGCACGCTCGCCATCGGCCGCCGCGCTGACGTCATAGCCTCGCGCGCTGAGCTTGTGCTTGACCAGCCGGACCAGAAGATCATCGTCGTCCGCGATAAGAATTCGAGCAGACAATTCGCAAACCCCGAGCGCAGTTAAGTTAACCAACGTTGCAGGAACGTTAGCACAGCCTCGGTAATCGCCGCCGTTGATCTGCATCAAGTATCACGCGAATGAATGTCGTAAGTTTCATTGTTTTGAATGAAACTATAGCGATTTGGCCCGGATTTTCGGGCGGGCCCTCGATCAAGCCACAGCTAAAGCAGCCCGTTGAACGACATGCCGGCGAAACTGCGGTTCCAGGCGCGAAACGCGTTTTCGAGCCCGGGCACAAGTGCAAACAGCCGGTGCTCGTCGCCGAGGAAACTGATGCGCGAACCGGGAACCGTAACGTCGTGGTCCCGCGCGAAGCTCGCGCCGAACGGATTGGCCGCCGCATTGCGCAGCAAAACGACCGCCGTCTCGCCGCCGATCGGCACCAGCCACACGGAGCCTGCCGCCGCATGGCGGTAATAACGGATAGTCTCGTCAGCGATGGGTCCATTTTCGAGGGCTATACGCACCGCAACGCCGCTCGTCTGCCCCCAGGCGAGAAAGGGCTCGGCAAAAGACTGAATCTCGATCGGATCGGTGCGATAGTCCATTACGGTGATGCCGTCGACAAAGCCCGCCAACGGCTCGAGCAGGCGTTTGCGCGCGCCGGAATCGGTGCCGACCCAGAATGGGAGCACCGCCTCCATCGCCATCGGCGTCGCCGCTCGGAGCGCGCGGATTGTGGCGACATAAGCGCTCTGCCAGGCCGCCGGATCGAGGGCGTAGCCGGGTTCGAGATAGGGTTCGATGTCGTATTCGAGACCGGCTAGGCGTTCTTCCGACGCTGCGTGGGCATTGTAGCGGGTATAAATCGCGGCGCGCGCCACGAATTTCGAGCGCTCGGAAGGGAGTACCGCGCGCGGATCCCCGGCCACCACCCAGACGGCGATCCCGTGCTGCCGTGCGGCAGCGACAAAGCGCGCCAGAGCGAGTGGCGCGACGACAGCGTTCTTTTCGACCGGTACGCTGATCGAGAGGCGTTTGATCTCCAACCGCAGCGCCGCGGCGATCAGATCATCGCCGGGATCGCGCCAACGCGATGCGGGCCAGACCCAGGCCGCGCGGTCGATCGGATGATCGAGCCTGGGCGCTTCGAGCGTCAGCCCGCCGATGCCGAGCCATGCCGCTTCCTTGGGGCAGAGGATCGTCCAGCCCAATTCCGTGTCGTCCTGGGGCACTGCGTCCGGCAGCGCGAAATCCTTTGTCGCCGGTGCCGGTGGCGCGTCGAGCGCGCCCAACGGCAGCGGATCGCCGCCATTCGCGCGATTGAGCGCAACGGCGAACAATCCGTGACCGCGTGCGTCGATGCGCAGTTCGGTTGCGCTGATTTCGGGCAACCGCCATCCCGGCGCGCGCAACACGATGCCGGCGGGCCGCTTGCCGACCGCGCATTGCAGCCTCAGTCCATCGGCGCTCATCTCGATCCGGGCACGCTCTTCGATGCCGAACGCGCGGGCGGAAAGATGCGGCAGCAGATCGAGCGCGATCGGCGCCGCCGGCAGGGGGCGCGATGGCAGCGAACCGTTCCCGCCGGCGGGCTCGATTCCTTGCGGCTCGAAATTTCCATTGCGTAGGGTGCCGGACAACGCCAGCACGGAGGTTGCCCGATCGCCGGCAGCAAGCGCCACCCACGCGACGTCTTTGGCTGCAACCGGCACCGTAGCAGAGCGGCAGCCGGGACCGCTCGGCGGAGCATCCTTCACGGCAAGAATCCGGACCGCGCCGGCAAGATCGGTATAGCGCATGGCATCGGGCGCTTCCGTTCCCGAGGTAAGGCACAAGGTGATTTGCGCGGCGGCCGCCGGCTGCGCGGCGATGCCGCTCAGCAGCAGATAAGCGAGCAGGCAGAGCGCGGCGGTATGGCGCGCGGTGAAATTGGCTTCGGCGCTGCGGTGGAAGTTCAATGGCCTGTGATCGAACCATCGGGTTGAAGCTCGGCCCACCCGTTGCTGCTAGAGGGGATGGGCTTAGCGCACCGAGCCATTACGCCGCTGCCTTCTCGTCACCATCTCCGACCTTTGCTGGCCGTGTGTCCTTCCACACCGCCGCAGCCACATGCCACTTTCGATCAGGAGCTCATCAACTGCAATGGGCTGGTCTTGCATGAGCGGAAGAGAGGCAGGGCAATCGGGTGAACGGAGTGAGCGCCACCGACTGCACAGAGTTCTCGGTCTGGAGACGTCACCCGACGCCGAGAATGCACGTAACGATTGCTTTTTCGACTAAGGCTTCGTGTTACACGAGTCCAAAAGGGCAAAAGCGGGCCAGAACGACTCGGCCAGATTCGCCCATTGTTCGTTCACCCGATTCCCCTGGGAAGAGAGGTTACAAACATGGCGCGCACGAATGCCTTGTGCTATAGGTGCTGACGGTCTTTTTTCACCCTGGCGCAGAATGCGCTCCGCGATCGACAACGCGAAAAATTGACCGATAGTTGGCGATAGTTGTCGAAGCCGCGCAAAATCTGAATCGCGCGAATTTTCCTTTGAAATCAAAAGCGAAAAATTTTGACGGCTCGGCGGTCGGATTTCGACCGTCAGAGGAAATATTTTGCGCTTATAAATCAGCGCGTTACGATAGATGGAGAGAATCGAGTGGGCGCGTTTTTTCGTGACCGAAAGGATCCAGCCGAGCCCGTTCTCGGGAAGACCTCGTTCGTGTCCCGACGAGTGGTGCGGCGACCCCCATGCCGAGGAACGACGCGCGACGCCGGTTCACTTCTGTCCGAGCATCCGCGTCACCGCATAGTTCGTCTTGTCGCCCGATCCCGCGGCAGATCTGGATCGCGCACAGCTATTGTACGACACCCACTTCGCTTCGACCACGCTGCGCGTGTCGGCTATCGTCTTCTCCTGAATAAGATCACGTATCTCGAGGGCGCACATGGCGTCGCGCACTACGGCAGCCGCTCCGACCGCGCTTTCACATCATCGCTCGGCTGCTGCACGATTTCGCGTCGGTGCTTCGGGTTATCGATGAATTTGACGAGCCCCTCGGCAGCAAGCTCATCCGCCAGTCACTGTATCCGCTGGCGGCTGGTGGGCCGCATCTGGGCGATCTGCGGTACCTGAGCGAAGCTCCGGTTTCGCTCAGTCGCTAAATAGTCAGCCCTAAAAAAGTCTATTGAGCCTTTCAGGGCAGGGATTCCCGAGGGAACCGCGGTGATCTAAATTGCAAGGATCGGCGGTCTGCCGGGGGAAAGGCTGCAATTTATGTTGAAGAAGAATCCGCAAGATAGCGGGCAAGGCGACCTGCTTCGGTCTCGGTTGGACGCGATTATCGACCTCACCCATGAGCTGGCGAAACTGACGCGTGTCGTGGGCTGGAGCGGTTTGGAAGCCGATCTGGCATCGTACTACTGCGCCGATAACGGCCGCCCCGGCGGATCGATCCGGTTGATGGCAGGGCTGCTTCTATTGAAGGACATGAAGGGGTTGTCGGACGAGGAGGTGTGCGAAGTCTGGCGCGAGAACCCGTACTTCCAATATTTTTGCGGCGAGGAGTTTTTCCAGCATCGGCTGCCGGTCGAGCCGCCGTCCTTGAGCATTTTCAGGAAGCGGATTGGCGCCCGGGGCCTGGAGCGGCTGTTGGCGGAAACGATCCGGGTGGGAGTAAAGAGTGGCACGGTGAGGCCCCGAGACCTGCAAAAGGTGAATGTGGATACGACAGTACAGGAAAAAGCGGTCCGCTTCCCGACCGACACGCAGCTCTGCCACAAGGCCCGTGAGGAATTGCTCAAGACCGCCGAGCACTGCGGTGTCGAGGTGCGTCAGAGCTATGTGCGCAAGAGCAAACAAGCAGTGTTCCTGGCCAACAAGTACCTGGCGGCGCGGCAGACGAACCGGGGCCGCAAACAGATCAAGAAGGTGCGGAATTATCTGGGGCGCGTGATCCGGGACATTGAGCGTGCCCTTGTCAAAGACCGCTCTCTCGAAGTTGCGTTTGACAATGACTTGGCCAAGGCCCGCAAGATTTACGACCAGGCTGCCGATCCGAAGACCCCGAACAAAATCTATTCCTGGCATGCGCCGGAAGTGGAATGCATCGCCAAGGGCAAGGCGCATAAGAAATACGAGTTTGGCTGCAAGGCGAGCGTCGCCTCGACCAGCAGAGGCAACTTCATCGTCGGCGCCATGGCGCATCACGGGCGGCCCTATGACGGCCATACGCTGGCGACCGTCCTTGAGCAGATCGAAAAACTGACAGGGATAAAGCCCGGCGAAGCCCATGTGGACCTCGGGTATCGCGGCCACGGCGTCAAAGACTCCGACACCGAGATTATTCTGTCCCGTCAAAAGCGCGGCATCACGCCGGCCAAGAAGAAACGCCAGAAACGCCGCAACGCCATCGAACCCATCATCGGCCATTGCAAGAACGACCGCAAAGTCGGGCCGCGCAACTGGCTACAAGGTAAATCGGGCGACCGAATCAACGTTCTCGCCATGGCGATCGGCTTCAATCTCAGGAAGATCCTCAGGTGGATCTTTTTGTCTCTGCTGTCCGCGCTCTGTCTCCGGCAAAATCTCCCCGCCCCGCAGATGCTGCGGCTCGAAAACGCGCTTTTTTAGGGCTGACTAAGTGAAGTGATTCTCACTTGACTCAATACTGACTAGTCGGTATAAATCGCTATGAGCATCGAGACTTTAGTCCGGCGCCCCGTGGCGCCAGCGCGGCGAAAGCTGTTGGACGCCGCCCTGTCGGTGATCCGCACCAAGGGCTACGCCGCAACAACGATTGATGAACTTTGCGCCAAAGCCGGCGTCGCAAAGGGGTCTTTCTTTTATCACTTTAAGGACAAAGAAGCGGTTGCCATCGCCGCGGCCGTTTACTGGTCCGAGGTGACCGGCGCGCTTTTCGCGGCCGCCCCCTATCATCGACATGCCGATCCGCTCGACCGGGTTCTTGGCTATATCGATTTCCGCAAGGGGATCCTCACCGGCGACGTTCCGGAGTTTACGTGTCTCGTCGGAACGATGGTGCAGGAAGTCTACGAGACCTACCCCGAGATCCGCGATGCTTGCGACGCCAGCATCAGCGGTCACGCGGCGAAGGTCGAGACAGATATCGCCGAAGCCATGAACTTTCATCGCATCCGCGCGGACTGGACGGCACAGAGTCTTGCGCTTCACACGCAAGCCGTGCTGCAGGGCGCCTTCATTCTGGCCAAGGCCAAAGGCGGCGCGGAGATTGCCGCAGCCAGCATCGATCACTTGCGCCGCTACATCGAGTTTTTGTTTCAACCCGCAACGCCAAAAGGAAAGGAAGCGTCATGAGCACGAACGACAGCTATCTCGCCGTGTTTCTCGGCGGCAAGACGAGCCCGCGCATGAAAGCATGGATGGCTCTTGCCGAGGCGGAACGGCGCGCCAAGGAAAAAGAAGGCATGGCCGCCTGGAAGTCGTGGATGGAGAAGCATCATGCCGCGATCGTCGGCGCAGGCGGACCGCTCGGCCAGACCAAAAAGATCACCGCGCGCGGCCTCGATGACGTGAGCAACGAGATGGGCGCTTTCATGGTCGTGCGCGCGGAATCGCACGAGGCGGCCGCCAAGCTGTTCGAGCAGCATCCGCATTTCACGATCTTTCCGGGCGAATCCGTCGAGGTCATGCCGGTTCTGCCGATGCCGGGCGGTTGATCGCTAGCAGCGTCCGCATCCGTTCAGTCAACTTAGCATAGGGGAAACGACCATGCCCAACACCGTTCGTTTGCACCGCGTCCTGGCGACAAAACCAGAGAAAGTCTATCGCGCGTTCCTCGAGGCGGACGCGCTCGCGAAATGGCTCCCGCCCAACGGCTTTGCCTGCACCGTGCACCATCTGGAGCCGAGAGTCGGGGGCACGTTCAAAATGTCGTTCCGGAACTTCACGACCGGCAACGGCCACTCGTTTGGCGGCGAATATGTCGAGCTCGTACCGGACGAGCGCTTGCGCTACACGGACAAATTCGACGATCCCAACCTGCCCGGCGACATTCAGGTGACGGTCACGTTGAAGAAAGTATCGGTCGGCACCGAGCTCAATGTCGTGCAGGAGGGCCTGCCGGATGCCATTCCGACGGAGGCCTGTTATCTCGGCTGGCAGGAGTCGTTGCGAAACCTGGCAAGGCTCGTCGAGCCCGACATCAATCAATAGGGCCAACGATCCAGCCGCGGCCGCGCGGGGTGGCGTCGCGTTGTCGTGGCCTAAAATGATCGAGTGGGAGTGAGGGGCCGTGCCCGAGCTCACCTGTCTCGTCGGCACGATGGTGCGGGAAACCTACGAGACCACTCCGGCCATTCGCGATGCCTGTGATCGCAGCATCGGCGCCATGCCGCGACGCTGGAAGCCGATATCGAATCGGCGCTACGGGATCGCGGCGTGTGCCCCGATTGGCGGAGATCGCTGCCGACAGTACCGATCGCCTCATCCGCTATCTGGAGTTGCTGTTCTTGCCGGACAGATAAGACGCCCAAAGGGATAAATTGCGCCGAACGGAGAAATCACGATGAGAAAGGCCTTCGCCATCAACGATGTGACGCACGATGGCGACACGCCATCACCCGGAGCCTTCCAATGACCCCCACCATTTCCGCCTTTGAGCGATCGCCCGATCGCGGCAAGGGACTGGCGCGCGACATGCGCGTACGCTGGGCGCTCGAAGAAGTGGGCCAGCCTTACGAGGTTCGTCTGCTTTCGTTCACCGAGATGAAGGAACCCGCGTATCGCGCGCTCAATCCCTTCGGGTCAATTCCGACCTATGAAGAAGGCGGCCTCACTTTGTTCGAGTCGGGGGCGATCGTGTTCCATATCGCGGAGCGCCATGCGGGCCTGCTACCGGACGACGCGAATGCCCGAGCGCGCGCGATCACATGGATGTTTGCCGCGCTTAACACGGTAGAGCCGCCAATCTTCGATCGCGTCCTCGCCACGGTCTTGGATCGCGACAAGGCCTGGTACGAGCCGCGCCTGCATGTTGTCGAGGATCGCATCCGTGAACGGCTGGGCGACCTTTCCGGTCGCCTTGGCAATGCCGACTGGCTCGACGGTGCGTTCAATGCGGGCGACCTTTTGATGGTGGCGGTGCTGCGCTGGTTGAAAGGATCGGGCATACTCGACGAATATCCGAACCTCTTTGCCTATGTGGCCCGTGGCGAAGTGCGGCCCGCCTTCAAGCGTGCTTTCGACGCTCAATGGGCGGTTTTCACCGACAAGCCGCCGACCGGCTGACAAAGGTCCGCTCTGGGCGCAGTCGTGAACGCTTTGTGCTCGTAAACGGCGGATGCCTCATACTTCGCACCTTAATGCAGACTGCCGGCGAACGGCCCCTTGGGGTCTTTTTTCGATCAAGGAGAGATGCTGGCAAAGCCGGTTCGACCGCCTCGAAGATCTACTGAAATGGATGGACCAATGAGCGGACCCGCGACCGAAACGCTTTCCGTCATTGTCGAGCGGGAGGTACCTCATCCGCCGGAAAAGATCTGGCGCGCGCTCACGCAGCCACACCTGATCGAGGAGTGGCTGATGAAGAACGACTTCAAGCCTGTCGTGGACCACCGTTTCAATCTGCGCGCAGACTGGGGCGCTGTCGACTGTCAGGTCCTGGCAGTCGAGCCGAACAAAACGCCGTCTTGCACCTGGGCGGCCTACGGTCTCGAGAGTGTCGTCACTTGGACTCTTACCCCGACGCGCACGGGGACCCATCTGCGCATGGAGCAGTCGGGCTTCCGGCCGGATCAGCAGCAGGCCTACCAGGGCGCCAAGGGCGGGTGGCAGCAGTTCTCGGCAAACCTGGAGCAGGTCCTGGCGCGGATAGATTGAGGTGAGGTGCCGACAATATGAAAAAGAGCGCAACCACCAAGGGCGAATCCCCTTCGCGGCTGATCGACGCGAGGATCAAGGAACTGGACGACTGGCGGGGCAAGACGCTCGCCCATGTCCGCGCGCTCATCAAGCAGGCCGACCCCGCGGTGGTCGAGGAGTGGAAGTGGCGAGGCGTTCCGGTTTGGTCTCACGATGGAATGATCTGCACCGGCGAGACGTACAAGAGCATCGTGAAGCTGACTTTCGCCAAGGGCGCTTCGCTCAAGGACCCTTCAGCCCTCTTTAACGCCAGCCTTGAAGGCAACACCCGGCGCGCGATCGATCTCCATGAGGGTGATGAAATCGATGAGGCTGCCTTCAAGACGCTCATACGCGCCGCCGCGGCCTTGAATAGGTCCTCGGCCCGATAGTCGAATCCGACGCCTTATGAGTTGGCGTCCACCTTAGCCGCTCGGTATTTTGCGCTGCGGATCGCCGCACCGTCGCAAATCGCGTTTTTTCGCATCTATCATGCGCCTAAAGCTCGGGCTAAAACAATTCGACGCCGATTGCCACATTTCCACGAACCTGCCCGCAACCGGGCGTGAAGTAACGGAACGCGCACGAATCTCGCCCTCGGAGATCAACGCATTCCTGCAATGATTGAAGTGGGAAGTTTCTGCGCTAATATTTTTGCCTTCCGGCGATCCGCGACTCAACAATGGAGAACCCTTGACCAACGCAGCCTCACGGCTCTCATATCGCCGCGCCATCGGCACTGTCGGTCTGGCGGCGTTGCTATGGTTCGGGCTGGCGACGGGCATCGCCGCCGCTCAGACGAGCGACGACGTGGCGATCGCCACCAGCTTGGCACAGATGCTGCGTGCCGCTCGCACCGTGATTTCGTCCGATCAGAATCTGATCAATGACCCCAGCAAAGCGGACAAAGGTCTGACGGGAAAGGTCGTGCTTGCCGCGACGCTGAAAATTTATCGCGAAACCACCGGCATCGATCCCACGACCGTCGATGAAAAATCCCGCGCGGGACGTCTGCTGCGAGCCCAGATGGCCTCGATCGTCGAGGTGGTGGACGCCAACCAACAGACGATTAACGCGCCGGGCGTGGGCTTCAAGGCGTTCATTCCCGCCGTCTTCGCCCGTCTCGTGAACGAAGCGTTCGCTCGCCGCGCCGGCGACGAAGCGTCGGTCAAAGTAACTGCGCCCGTCAAGCTGGTCCGCAATCGCAAGGCGCTGCCGGATTCATGGGAGCGACAGGTCATCGATTCGAAGTTCCTCGCTCCCGGGTGGGAAAAGGGCAAACCGTTCGAAGCGATGACGGACGTCAACGGTCATAAGGAATTCCGGATGATGGTGCCCGAATATTACGTGCCGTCATGCCTATCCTGCCACGGCAGCCCAAAAGGCTCGCTCGATATCACCGGCTATCCGCGCGAGGGCGGCAAAGTAGGCGATCTCGGCAGCGTGATCAGCGTCACGCTGGCACATTGACGCGCGCCGTGCTGACGCGGCTGTCAATCAATGCGCGGCTGCTCATCCTATCGGTATCGCTGCTGCTGGTGATTGCCGGCAGCAATCTCTATCTCACCTCGAGTCTGCGCGATGCCTCCGCCAAGGCGGCGGAAGCCGACCGCATCGTCAGCCAGATGCAGACCGCCGAAGCGGTGAGCGCCGCATTCGACGATTTGCGTTATTGGCGTGCCGATCTCGCGGTGAGCCTGCTGATGCTGTCGCAGCGAAACGCCGACGCGGCGCGCGTGCGCCTCGACCGCGAGCTGCAGCGACTGGCGCCGGTGGACCCGAAGGTTGCGGCAGCGCTCGGCACCGAGGCGGCTGCTTTCGACGATCTGGCCGGCAAGGCGGTCGACGCCTATACGCAGGACCAGCGCGTGATCGGCAATTCGCTGTTCGCCCAGGCGCGTGCGCACGGGCTGAAAATCACCCAGTTGTTGAGCGACTTGGAGACGCGGCTCGCGGCGCAGCAACAGCACGCGCGCGACGAGCTTCTGCGCGATGCCGCGACGGCCTCGCGGGTCTCGCTTTATGTCGTCGCCGGGGCGGTGTTGCTCGCGGGCTTGCTGACGATCCTGATCCTGCGCTCCATCCTGCTGCCGTTGCGCTCGCTGGTGGTCGCCGTCCGGGCCATCAGCAGCGGCAACACCTCGGTGACGTTCCCGCCGCCGTCGAGCGACGAAATCGGCGAGATGAATAACGCGCTCTACCTCTTTCGCGAGACCTTGGTGGAGCGGGCGCGATTGGAGCAAGAGACCGAATACCAGCGCCGCACGATCCAGCAGGCGATCGAGTGCCTCAACGAGGGCTTCGTCCTTTATGGGTCGGACGATCGCCTGGTCTTGTGCAACTCGAAATACCACCAGTTTTACGCGGGGATCGCCGACATCGCTGTGCCCGGCGCGCCGTTTCGCGCATTGTTGGAGGCGAGCGTGGCGCGCGGCATCGTCTATCTGAGCGACCGCAGCGGCGAAGATTGGATCGAAGGGCGGCTGCGCGACCATGCTCGGCCGCTCGGCGTGCAGGAGCAGCGTATCGGCGAGCGTTGGCTGCAGGTTGCGGAGCGCAAGACGTTCGATGGGGGCACCGTCGCTGTCCACACGGACATCACCGAGCTGAAGCTGCGACAGGCAGAGCTTGAAATCGCCAAGGATGCGGCCGAGCGCGCGACCCAGGTGAAGTCGGAATTCCTCGCCAATATGAGCCACGAGCTACGCACGCCCCTTAACGCGATCATCGGCTATAGCCAAATGCTGCGCGAGGACGCCGAAGATTCCGGCCAATCCGATACCGTCGCCGATCTGAAGAAAATCGAGAATGCCGGCAGCCACCTGCTGGGTCTGATCAACAGCATCCTCGATCTGTCGAAGATCGAGGCCGGCCGCATGGAAACCTACATCGAGACCG
>Ga0307373_10008514_pt1 | contig 15601 bp, 11 predicted proteins | sample OX2MG_FD_202534 | JGI IMG/M metagenome (GOLD analysis project Ga0307373, IMG submission 202534) | Soil microbial communities from Risofladan, Vaasa, Finland - OX-2 | ecosystem: Environmental > Terrestrial > Soil > Coastal area > Acid sulfate soil | place: Finland: Risofladan, Vaasa | collected... | reverse complement strand
AGGGAGTGCATTTGGAAAAAGTAATCGAGGACCTGGCCCAATTCCTAATGCCGTCGGTGCGGGCTTTGATTTCTGGGAAAAGCTTCACCCTGGTCTGGCCCCCGCGTGGGCCATGGAAACGGTAACTTTGGAAGATTCAGCGGGCCCCGTCCCCAAACCTCTTTCGGAAAGTCAGGAACGTCACCGGACAAGAGGCGCGGACTCAATCCAGAGGTGGAGGGCTCCCTTCCCGCAGGGTGGCTGCTGCATATCGGAGAGCTTCTTCGACCTCGGCTTCTCGTGGCCCGCCATTCTCCAGCAGACTTCTAAAATTCACGTACTCCGTCAACCCCTCAAGAAAATCAGCCAAGGGTGTACCCTGAGAGCGTATGCACGGCGTCGGCTGGTTCAGGTGTGGGTCGTAGACCATATAGCTCCACCGGGCGGCTGGTCTATCCAGGATTTGTCCCGCTTCCTCCACTGCCTTCCGTCTTATCGCGGGATCGGGCAACAAAATGGACGCCCAGCAGGCGAACCACTTTTTCCTGGCATCTTGAATGAAACCTCCTTCGAGCTCTGCCCTGATCGCATCTGATAGGCAGTACCTGATCACCTCGAAGCGCGTGAGCCCTGCAGGGATGTTGTTTACCAGTTCCACCTCTTTGCGGACACTCGACCGAGTGAACCAATATGCCGTCGTGTAGTCGGCGATGACGCCGGGCCAATCAGGGTATTTGAAGTTGGAGCGTATCCAAGCGGCGACTAGTTGTCCGCCGACGTTCGGGTCTTTAATCGCATAGTCCGGGGCTGTCTGTCCACCTGCTCTTGATTCTTCGCGCGTCGCTACCTCAGGGCTTGACGGCTTGGTTTCTTCTACTTCAGGTCTCTCCCGCCCTTTTCTGTCCATAGCGGGCAGCTGAACTGTTACCCCACGATCTTGCTCTTTGCTGACCGCGGCGGGCTGCTTTCCAGAGCTCGAAGATATAACTGGCGGCGAGGGTAGCTGGTTAGCTCGATGTGGCGACTCAGCCACGCCATGGTCCTGTGGTTGTGGCAAGGCGTGGGCCCATCAGTCCCCGATTTCGGTTTCACTGAGATAGAAGCGGTTTGATGCTTGGCCGGCGAGTTCCCTTCCCCGACGCCATGCGCATGCGGTGCGGTCCCACTACTGTCCGATCTGCCATTTGCAGCTTCGGTCGGCCCGCCTAACTTGAGCAGTTGGCGGATCCGGCTCTCACTTACCACCTTCAGGGCGTGTGCCAACGCGCGGATTTTCCAACCACCGCCAATGAGCGATCGAAGTCTTCGGATTTTTTCCGGGCGCGGAATAGACTTCCAGTGGCCTGCCAGATACTCCACCGCCAAGCTATTGCTTTTCCGAATCGAGCTTGGCGCGCGCTTGGGCAAGCTGCGTCCGGACGTCGATATCTTGAGGAGGGATTTCCCTCTGGAAGAAAGCTGCAAGCGCTTTTTGGAAGGCCGGCCGGGGGATTTGCTTTTCTGCTTCCTGGAGCGCTTGGGCGCTGTCGAAGCGACCAGGCTGCTTGGCTTTCTTTTTCTTCTTGCGTGGCTTTCTCTCTTTCCCTTGCGGCTTCTCTTCATCGGTATTCTCCCAAATGGCGGTGCCGGCCGCCCTGTGAATCCTGTCATACAGGTCTTGGCGAGCCTTGTTTCTCACACGGCTCAAACAGTCACGGTTGATAATTGTCCAGGCGTGCTCGCTAAAAAGGTCCTGCCTTTCCGCTATGCTCAGAGACCGGCTGAGTGTTCGCCGGACCCGATTGGCTGAGCGCAGTGCCTTCTTAACAACTCTGACAAGCTCGGCTTCGGAAGGAGCGGGTAATTTATCGGCCTCAAGCGCCTCCTGGACAGCCGCAACCCAGCCTTGAACTCTCTGTCGGTACAACCGCTTACGTCCGGGCCACTGAGCCCGCCAACTTCTAATGCCGACCTCCATCAGATGTACTCGAACCCAACGGACATGGCCTCTCCACCTTTTCTCCAAATCTAGGTAGCGTTCTTGGCCATGAGCTTGAAGGTAGGCTCGTTTGGCACGCTTTCTTGATTTCTCCAGCTTCTGCATCAGGCGCTTAACCGCAGCGAGAAACCTGGGGCGGACCCGGGCGATTTTGTTGACGTTGCCTCCGTTTCCATTTTCCCGCCTTTGCCACGGCGATTTGGGTCGAAAGGGGAGCACCGAACCTCATCCCGGGCGGAAGAAACCGGCACCTTCGTAATCGGGTGGCGGTCCATCTGAGACCCAGCATGCACGCTGCGATTTCGAAGGGCGTCATCCGAAGCCGTTTCGAGGTGCCTGAAATGGAGCGGATCTTCGAAAAAGCGGTTTCAAGTGGTCTGTTGAGTTCGGAATCGAAGCGGCCATAATCAAAGTCACGCCTCTTGCTATAACCTGGGTTCCCGGTAGTGTAAGGGTCGGGATGCTCTTCAAAATAGCGAGCTCCTTGCAGTAGACGAAGCCCTTCATAGATGCGGCGGGCTTCTTGAAACGTCAAACGGATAGGCACGCTTACTTGGTCAAGCTGCGTCACGTCAGAACCTCATAGCTGAGGCAAAGCTCGAGCGGATTTCCACGTGAAGGCCTGAGCCTTGGCGGGAATCGTCGGGGCTTCAGACTTTACACATAAAGATGGAGAAGGTAAAGAACAACATCTTTCTTGAATGGTTGCCGCGCCGGTGTGAATGCTGTTGCTATGATACGCAGGACGGGAATCGAGCGGGCAAGAAGGTCCTCCACTTCCCACCTTCCGGCCGTTCCATCTCCTCCCCGGATGGGATGTAACGTGCAACTATTACTTAGTTGTCTGAGTATGCGTATTTATGTTTTGGTTCCACCGATCTTACTTCCCGTTTAGTCCAGGTTGTCAGCATCAGCGTAAAAGGAAGCCAAATCTTCAGGTTGTAAAGGACCAGGTCTTTGACGTCCTCATCGGCGGAGACGCGGTAAAAACCCTATATTGGACTCTACAAATTTCCTGATAATGTGTCAGTTTGAATTGAATCGCAACCGTGGCGTTCACAAACACAAAGCGACCAGGGAGGATCGGTTCCTTTTTGCAGCCTTCAGTGTTCGCCGCGGCAGCAAGTTTCCGACAAGCCGACTTTACGTCAAAGTGCGCATCCGGGTAGTTTCCGAGTTGCGGATCATACGCCCGGAACGTCCTGGGCGTGAACAGCACTGCTATGTGTAGGTGGCAATATGTCCCTTGAGCCGCAGGAAACGTCGAAGAGTCGCTTCTTACGTTGTTGGCGACCAACTCGTTCCCGACGCCGTGCTCAGAGGAGTTCGGCTCGTCGTCTGCAGCGCAGGGCCCAGCGTCGCCGATATAACCCTTCTCTGTGGCCCGCCGGCAATCGCGGGACCCAAGCAGAGGCGGGAATTCAGCCAGGTCCGTTTTGTGAAAGCACGTTTTGTGAAAGCCTTGGCAAGCGGGCCAAAGGACTGTAGAATACAGCGCATGCGGGGCTGGAATTGGCGTAATTCAGAATTGGCACAATTAAGTCTGCATGCTATGAACCCTTGCCGGAAATATATTCTCGACCGCTCACCTCGCCTTGCCGAGCTCCAAGGCTTTACTTGAATGTCCTTCATCTAGACGTCCGGTGGCCGTTCCCATCCAAAACTGAAGCTTGAAGACTGATGGCATGAAGCGCGCGTTTCGTGCCGCCCTGTCTTACTCATTTTCCAGTGATGAAGGGAGGCTCCGGGGCATCGCGGGTTTGCCTCCCTCGCCTGGGCCTGAAATTCATAGGAGCGAATTCCATGACGAAATCAACTCAAGATCTGCTGGCCAAAAATGAGATGCTGGCAAAAGACCTTCTGGCCGCCAACGCGGACGCCGTTGACCGCGAGCGGCGCTTTCCAAGGCAAAACCTCGAGGCGCTCGCGCGCAACGGGTTGCTGGGGCTGACGGTTCCCAGTGAATTTGGCGGAGCCGGGGCGGGCATTCCCGAAATGGCGCAGGCGCTGGAACGCATGGCGCAGGCTTGCGCGTCAACGGCGATGGTGACGCTTATGCACTACTGTGGGACGGCAGTGCTTGCCGCTCATGGCAGCCCCACGCTCAAACAAAGCCTGCTGCCGCAGGTCGCGCGGGGCGAGCACTTGATGACGCTCGCCTTCAGTGAGGCCGGTTCGGGTGGGCACTTTTATATGCCGGTCAGCGAGGTGAGGAAGATCGGGGCCGGCCTGCGTTTGACGGCCCGCAAGAGCTTTGTGACGAGCGCCGGTGAAGCTGACAGCTACGTGATTTCAGCGCGCAAGGCGGGCGCCACCGGGCCTACCGACCTGGACCTTTATCTTGTCCCCAAGGGTACCAAGGGCTTTGAAGTTGGGAAACCCTCTGAGGGTCTGGGCCTGGCCGGAAACGCGAGTGCGCCAATGAGCCTCGAGGATGTCGACCTGAAAGCGGAAAATCGCCTGGGAAGCGAAGGCAGCGGCTTCCAAACCATGATGGAGGTTGTGCTGCCGCGATTTCAGGTGGGCATGGCCGCAATATCGCTGGGGATTGCCGCGGCGGCTTTCCAGGCGGCGACGGCGCTGGAACTCCGCTCCGCGCGGGCGTACTTGGCCGAAACTATACGCCGCGTGGCAGCGGGTGATCCGGAAACCATGCTGGACGTTCTGGGCATCAAGGCGCGCGCCGCTGAGGCTGCGCTCGCCGTCGCTTCGCGGGCGATGACTCTCGGCGGCGGAGCGGCTTTTGGCCGGCGCGGAGGCATGGAGCGGGTCTTTCGGGACGCTCAGGCGGCTTCCGTGATGGCGCCCGCCACCGATGTGCTGAAGGAGTTCCTCGGCAAGGCGTGCCTCGGTGTTCCGCTGTTCTAAAGAGGAGGAGGAAGATGCCATCAGGATCCTTAAATCCGGCCATTGGCAGGCCCTTGCGTGTGGGCGAGGTGGCCTACGACCCCAAGGTTGTGACGATCTGGGAGGGTTTTAAGTCCTATTTTGAAAAACGGAAGGTTCCCATCGATTACGTTCTCTACTCGAACTACGATGCCCAAGTTGAGGCTAACCTCGCGGGGCAGATCGACGTCGCATGGAACTCCCCCTTGGCCTGGGTCAAGAGCCAACTGGCCAGCCATGGCCGTTGCCGCGCCATCGCCATGCGCGACTCGGATTGCGATCTCACGACCAAAATCCTTACGCCCAAGGACTCCGAAGTCACGAGCCTAGCGGATCTACGGGGAAAAACGATTGCAGTTGGCGCCTCGGACTCTCCTCAGGCGACTTTAATTCCTCTCTTGATGCTGGCGGAGGCGGGCATCATTCCCGGAGAAGACTGCCATGTCCTCTATCATCATGTGATGGTGGGCAAGCATGGCGACCATGTGGGAGGGGAGCGCGATGCGGCGCGAGCGTTAGCCTTGGGTAACGCCGAGGCGGCGTGTGTGCTCGACGCGAATTACACGGTGTTCATCAACGAGGGCACACTCGATCCGGGCTTCACGCGCGTGCTGGCGTCAACGCCGCCTTATGACCACTGCAATTTTACCGTGCGCGACGACCTGCCGGAAAAGCGCTGGACGCCTTTCGTAGAAATTCTGCTCGGGATGTCTTTCCAGGATCCTGAAGTCCGCACGCTGATGGAACTCGAAGGCTTGAGACAATGGGTTCCCGCGCGCACCAGCGGGTACGCCCAGCTTGAGAGGGCGGTGGAGTGCTTCAAATTTTATGCCTGAGCGAATTCCCAAAGCGCAAGCAGACCTCGAGGACCTTACTCTCTATGCGGGAGCGGCGGTCCTGTTGAGGCACGCGCTCGCGCAGTTGGCGCAGGGAGAATTGCTGGAAGTGCGCGGAGACTCCTCCGAGATGGGCGATGTTCTTGCGGCGTGGTGCCGAAAGGAAGGCCACCGCTATCTGGGAGCAGGTAACGGACTGAACACCCACCGCATCTCGCGCGATCCACGGCTGGCGCCACTAATTATCCAAAGCAGAGAGATCGCCGAGGTAGCCGATCCTCGCTGGGGTTTGGCGCCCCGCGGCGCGCGCATTGAAGCCGGGGGACCAGAGTTTGGATTCACCTTGCGCCAGAAGCGCGAGGTTTGGGCGCATGAACTTTCCAGCATCTACAAGCAAGCCACCGCTAACCAATGGTCCTCCGCGCGCGACATCCCCTGGGATCATCTTCCCAAGCTCCCCGCCGAGGTCGAAGCCGCAGTCTGCCAGGTGATGACGTTTCTCACGGAGAATGAATTTGCGGCCCTCTACGTGCCGGCTCGATTCATTCCACGCATTCACCCTCACTACCGTGAGGTTGTGGAAGTGCTCGCCATGCAGATTGTGGACGAAGCGCGCCATGCCGAGGCCTTTACCCGCCGGGCGGAGGCGCGCGGCCACGGACTGGGCACAACCGCCGTCAGCGGACAACTCTCTCTCCAGACCCTTCTCGAAGAGCCGGATTTCTCGACCGCGGCGTTCCTGCTTTGCGTGATGGGCGAGGGGACGTTTCTGACGCTTTTGAAGTTCATTGAAGAGCACGCGCCGGACCCTGTCACCGCGACGCTGGCCAGGCTTGCTCACCGCGATGAGGCGCGCCACGTGGCCTTCGGAATGGAGCACCTGCGCTACGTGCTGGAATGCGACCCGCAGCGCCGAGGGTCGCTCGCCGCGGCCGGATGCTCGCGGCGGTTTCCGGCCTCAGCCCGTATGTGTATGATGCGCTGGTGGTGATGGCGGGCGGTGGGATTTCGCCCCGTCGCGTTCGGGAAGGCGCGCGACAGGTGGCCCTGCTGCATCGCGAAATGGATCGTGCCCGGCGCGAGCGCCTGCAAAGCCTCCAATTTGCCTCCGAAGAAGCAAAAACTCTTTCTGCTTATCACACCAAAAACTTCATGTGACCTCAACCTGACATGTGCGTTTCTCGGTTACTTGTGCGAAAGTGGCTGGATCACGGCGTACTCGGAAGCAAAGCACTTGGCCGTGTAACGGCCTTGCCGCGGAAGTGCCCGTGCCCCGCGACTAGGGGCGCAACAGCGCGCCATGGGCCAATACCCGGCCCAAGGCGTAATATTTAATGACAGCCTGGGTAATTATCCGGCGTAAAGCTCAAATTGGCCGTTAGGATTCTTCTTGCCGTCTGACCATCATCTGCGGGCAATAGCCGAGGCGCCGATTTCTGCTCATGCTCGTGCCGGCAGAATGTGGCGAAATGCTGGTAGCTTTTACCTGGGTTCACCGGCCGATAGGATCCTGAGTACGCTGCGAGCGACCGCGACCCGGTCGTGGGATTGACCCGCGACAGCTACCGCGTGCGTCGTGTTCCAACACTTTCTCCCAAGTTGATTGTGCCGGAGGGTAGCCACTTGTCCTGAGTGAGACCGATTCGCATGCGAGAAGATCTCGGCGACCAGAGGCTCATCTATTAAGGCGGGAGGGTGGTGTGTTACCCGCGCGGCATGCGTATCCCGACTTGGCTCCTACTAAGCTGGTGAAAACGGTTCCCTTTTAAACCGGTGCTAACAGTCCAGGTAAACAAAGCACCACCACTTGGCCTCCAACAGGCTAGGGCCGTCTCAGACCCGTACCTCTGGCGCGAGAATGCGGCCTTTTTCGGCTACAAGTTTACTGTCCGGCCTCTTGCACTTTTGAAAAACCTTGTCTCGTGTCAATTTCTGAAAATAGCCACAGGTGCCCCACAAATTTGAGGAATGTCCTGTAATGTCATCTATACGGACTTCTACAGGTACTTATTAACGGCGTCTTTTTGTCACTTGACACGTGAAGGGCATGGGGCCTACGCTCCATCCGAATGGAGGTCCCATGGCGGAACGCCGTACCATCAATTTCTCGTGCAACCACCAGGCCACCGTCATCCTCTTCCCCGATCCGGATGGCTGGCTTGATCCTGACCAGCTTTCTCGCGGGCCCTGCCCGGATTGTCCTCCGCCAGATGACAAGGAGGCGTAGCGTCCATGGCAATTTTCAAGCGCGGCCGTTTCTACCACTACGATTTTGAACTGAATGGCCATCGTTATTACGGAAGTACGAAGCGAACGAGTAAACAAAAGGCCGAGGACGCCGTGGCGGTCCTGCGGAAGCGGATTTTGGATGGTGTCCAGGGCATCCCGAGGTCGAAGGGCATTCCCGGGTTCTCCGAGTTCGCAGACCGATTCTTGGAGTGGGCCAAAGTGAATCTCGAGAAGTCGACGGTCAAGCTACACCGAGTCAACGTTGCTGACTTGAAGAGGTATTTCCGCGGAAAGCTGCTCACGGAAATTGACACCGGCGACGTTGAAGAATTCAAAGTCTGGCGAAGCCGCCAGCTCAGAAAAAATGGAAAGGATAGACCAGTCAGTCCGGCGACGGTCAACAGGGCTTTAACCACGCTAAAGAGGATCTACAGTTACGCGGACGCCTTGGGAATCAACGTGAGGAACCCTGTGCGCCATGTGAGGTTCCTGAAAGAAAGCTCTGGCCGAATGCGCGTCCTCCCCATCGAGGAAATCGAAAAATACTTGGCTGCGTCGAAGGGCGACCTGCGGGACTTTGCGATTCTTGCCAGCGAGACAGGGGGAAGGCCGGAAGAGATCCTGAGTCTCCATAAAGTTGACCTTCATCTCGAGGGGCCGTTCGTTTCGCTGCCCGGGACCAAGACGATAGGTGCCAAACGGGATGTTCCTTTAACGGAGGCCGCGCTAGAAGCCCTGCGAAGGCGCAGCGAGAAAAGCCCGAACGGTTACATTTTCCCGGTCCGGAGGCCCAAGATTAAAAACAAGGAAGTGGGGCACATCGAGTCCTTGAAAAAAGCGCATGAAAGGATCATCAAAAAGCACTTTGCACAGGCGCCCTTTGTGCCTTATGATTTTAGGCATACGTTTGCGACGAGGTGCGTTCAGGCTGGGGTTGACTTGCCGAATCTGGCTGCACTTTTGGGGCACACAGACGTGACTATGACGATGAAGTCCGTTCACGTGCAAAAGGAACAGAAAATTGCTGCTGTCAACAAGCTCGCGAAGTATGTCGCCTTGGCGAAGAAGTTCAAGGAATCGCAAGAAGCAGAAGACTGGAGAGTGCCGGAGGATGAGTGGGGCAGGCCCATTTACGGGGAAGGGGAAGGACCTGGGGTCCCGCAAAATCCCCAACAATCGTCCGATTCCGGACCGGACCTGTTAATGCAAGGCCCTGACTTTTAAGGTGTGCGCCTGTAGCTCAGATGGATAGAGCGGTTGCCTCCGGAGCAACAGGTCGGGGGTTCGAATCCCTCCAGGCGTACCAACTAGCTCTAGCGCTTTCAGTTGATAACCCGTTTACCTCTCTGCTCCATTCTCTCACTTCGGACCAAATAACGCCGCAGAGGACGACCACGGTGCTCTACCTCTGACCGCTTCGAATGGTCCATGGAGTGAAGATATTGCAAGGTGGTATCAAGCGTGGCGTGTCCACGTATCGACTGAAGAGTCAACGCGGGCACTCCGCCGTCACCGCACCTTGGAGCTGCTCGTTGACGCGGCCCGCAGAGGAGTTAAACCGAGATCAACGCTTCTGCCGGGCAATCATTTGCACACCTTCGATGAGGCGCGCGACCTCTTCGCCCGTCGTGTAGCACGCACCACCGGCGCGGACGAGCCCTTGATCACCCTGACCCAGACGCTCCACTACCGTCGCCGCATAGAAATTTCCATGCGAGACGAAAACCCCCAGCTCCGCCAAACACCGCGCAACCTCGGTGGGTGCAACCCCTTGAACCATGAACGCGATCGTCGGCGTTCGTCGCAACCTCGGCTCGGGGCCGAACACCTTGACGCCTGGGATGCCGGAGAGGCCGTCCCACATCTGCGTTGCGTGCGCCTGGCCTCGCGCCTCGAGCCCTGCGAGAGCAACATGAAGGCGCTCGCGCCTCGAGACCCCGGCAGCCAACGAGGATAGGAAATCCACAGCCGCAGCCGCGCCTGCGATGCCTTCGTGGTTCAGGGTGACGGTCTCTGCCCGCTCCGGCGGCGTGTCAGGGGCCGGAACAAGTTTCGGAAAGTCGATGGATTGAAGCAGCTCCCTCCGGCCGAATAGAACGCCCAGATGCGGGCCGTAGAACTTGTAGGCCGAGCAGACAAGGAAATCGCAGCCTAACGCCCGCACGTCCGTGGGCATGTGAGGCGCAGAATGAACCGCGTCAGCGAAAAGGAGAGCGCCGGCATCGTGCGCAATTTCGGCGGCGCGGCCAATGTCATTGATCGTGCCCAAGGCGTTCGAGGCCACAGCCATTGCCAGAACCTTCGTCCGCTTGTTGACCTTTGCTTCCAGATCCCGCCAGTCGATCTGCCCTGTTTCCGCAACCATCCTCACCAGGCGGACCGTAACTCCGCGCTCCTGCGCCAAGGCTCGCCATGGCGCGACGTTTGCATGATGGTCCAACTCCGTGACCACGATCTCGTCGCCCGGGCCATAAGCTCTACCAAGCGCCCGTGAAAGGTGAAACGTCAGCGTGGTCATGTTCGGGCCGAAGATGATCTCTCCCGGGCATGAATTAAGAAAGTCCGCCAAAGCTGCGCGCCCGTTGCTGATGGTTGCGTCGGTTTCATTGCTGGCCGGGTAGGCCCAATGGGTGTTCGCATTGTGGTGATAGAGGTAATCGCTGACGGCCTCGACGACGGGGCAAGGGACCTGCGTTCCCCCGGGGCCGTCAAAGTACGCGACCGGGTTGCCGCCCTGCCGTCGATCCAGCGCCGGAAATTGAGCGCGGATTTTCTCAATGGGTGCGATGCTAGCCGGGTTTGTAGAAGTGCTCATCATGACTCCCAAAAGAAGAGCGTCGCCGGGAGCGCGGCTATAGCTCTAAAATGATAGCGGCCCAAAGCGCAAATCCACCTCGAATGGGCACCGTCGTCTCCAGGAGGGCGCGCCCGGCGTCTCGACTACAAGATTGCGGTTTCGAACGAGCCGGTGGAAAGCATACTGCGGCGGCGGAGAAGGACAAAACGGAAATGCTGGCCGGGATTTTACTCAAGCAAGAAAGGCAATCTCCAATTTTAGACTCCGTGGATTCGGGAAAGAACCACCTATTGTTCCATTTGGAAGCCAGGCTCTGCTGTCGCGCCCGTGAACAACATTGCGGCTTCTAAATAAATAATTCCGCAGGCCATTCCTGGATCTGCCTGCCAATGTTCCGGGCGAAACTGGACGAAAGGGTTCAACCGCCGCCAAAAGGCAATGCGGCACGGTCTCAACCAGCGATGAACCCGGTCCACACGATCTTCACTCCTGGTTCCAGTCTTCCAGTAAAGATCCTGGAGGCCTTGGGCGGCCAAAACGGCGGCGGCGAGCGGCCGCCTACCCCGCCTGAGGGTGGAACTGCTTCCGGCAATCGCCATCGGACGTCACCTTGTTGCCGCTGTCCACGGTGATGACCGCAAGCGGCGCGTAGTGATGCTGAATGCCATCCGGCGGCTTCGCGAGGGGCACTGGCGCACCGGTGGCATCCTGCTCCGTCGGCCACTCCACGTTGCCGGTTGCGGTGCGCGCAGGAATCAGCCAGTAGTCGCTCGAGTGGTACTGGTTCAAGGAATTTCCGTTTGCGTCCGCCAGCGTTTGAAACTGAATCTGGACCCCATTCTCCAGCTCAAGCCACTGCCCCTCCTGAATCAGCGCAGCGTTGTCCGCGCCCAGCGTCAGGCCGCCGTCGGCCGGGTCGCCGGCCTGGTGGTCCCAGCGCCTCACGAGGGGATGCCGGGCGAGATCCTTCTTGTTGAAGTTCTGCAGCACGTTGGCGTCCGGAGTGCCGCTCAAGGTCACCTTCAGATTGGGCCGGTCGATCGCTTGAACCCTCAGAAGAGGCGCCACGCGATTCTGCAGCACACCGTCATCGTCTTGGATCTCCACCCATTCGCCTTCCGCCAGCGTAAAGCGATCGTCGCGGCCAAGGTTTTCCAGGGTCACCGTGGTGCTTCCGCCTCCGGTTGCAATATTCACGATGGCGTAAGCCACCGAGCCGTTCTCGCGCGACCATTTGAATGTCGGGATGGCGGCATTGCCTTGCGCGTCCCGGCTTCCAGCATGAATCTCCACACGATAGAGTTGATTCTCCGGCCCACGGTAACGCGCGTCGGGAGGAATCGTGCAAGGATCCGTTGAGGCGCCGGCCTGCTTGGCCTTCGCTTTCAATCGGCCGCGGTTGGAACCGAGCACAGTGCCCAGGAAATTCGGGTCCTTGGGCTTGAAATTATCACAGGGGCTTTGGCCACCCCCACCGGCCGCCCCGGTTGCCGGAGTCGCCCCGGTTGGGGCGGTTCCCACAACCGCTTTCACCTGCCACACAACCTTGGCGCGCGTCGCGGTGTCCGGCCCGCCCAGCGCCACTTCCCGGATGGCGTCATCCTGGATAAAGGTAATGCAGCGCTCCCAGACATCCAGATAGATCAAGTATTCGGTGTTGGCGGCGAGTTTCTCGCTGTCCGGCACTGGATAGTCCGGCTGGGTAAGATAGGTAATGACCCGCCGCAGCTTCGGAGACACCGCCTTGGAAAGAGAGGCCAACGCCGCGGCCGTCGCCGCCTGAAGCGTCAGGTTGAGTTGGGCATGCTGTGGGTTGGCGATCTGGACCACGGTGGGTTGGAAGGCGGGTTGAGCGTTCGGCAATTGAACGTCGTCAAACACTTCCACCAGCTGGTCCTGCTGGAACGGCGCACCATCCAGGGTCCATTGGTCAACCTGCACGGCAGCGGTATTACCGGTGACGGATTGCACGCTGATCGCAACCGGCATCGGCTCGGCCTCGCAAAGGATGCCGTCAACATAGTAGCGCCCAAAGCCGATGGCAAAGTCGCTCAAAACCGCGGGCGTGAAAACCACCGGGCCCACGCCGAATCCATACGCGTTGGCCGGACCGCCCGCCGGCCCAATCACGTCGGCTCCGAGCGTTTGCAGGTAGCGCAAGAGAATAGCCGCCTGCTCATTCCAGTCGGCGTCGAGTTGGACCCGCCCCTGCTGCATGAGCACGCGAGTAAAGTGCTTGAACGGGTCAAAAGTGTTGCGAGTGAGGTCGGCCTTCATCGAATCCTCCCTAACTGACGTAAATGATTCCGGCACTCATACCGGCGGGCGTAAACTCGGCCAGCCTCGCGCGGAGGTTGGCCGCCCGTTGCGGCTGGTACAAATCGTGAAAGACTCCCATTTCCGACTCATCGTCGGCACCACGCTTGATTTCGCAGGCACAGGCGCCCGCGAGCTGGCAGTACGCGGGTGTCCCATAACGGATGCTGTTAAACTCCGGCTGAACGCGCAGTCGCTCGCGCTCCAGCATCAAGTCTCTCTCATGGGCCTGTTGGGCCGATAGGATGCCGTTCCCAAAGTGCGCCCGAACCGCATTTTCCACCAGGTCTGGCTGGCACTCGTACCGCCGCGGCGTCCGAGAGCCGGGCGTGACGTAACAGAACCGCATGCAGCCGCGCTGCTTTCGGCAGGCGAGAATCGAACCCATGAAGATGCAGTTCTCCGCCAGCGCAATCGTTTGGGTCTGAAGCTTTCCGAACACGGTGCTGCGCTTGATGGTCAGCACGGCGTAAGCGCAGAGGCTTTCAGGCGCGCCCAGGGCAATGCGCTCCGGACTGGTGGCATCCAGAATGCTGTCACTAATGCGAATCTCTCCCGGGTCTTCTCTCACTTCATCCCGGTTTACCTGGATTCCGCCCACGATGCTGTGTTCAATGCTGATGCAGCGGGGAGCATTGATGAGGTCCAGGCTGGGTTCGGTGGGCCGCAGCGGATCGCAATTGCACTGCAGGCCCCAGCCGGGAACCAGCGTCGAGTGGCGGATTGTAACGCCCGCCACGTCACCTTCGACCCGAATGCCCCGCCCCGTCACCACCAGGCCGTCCAGCGTGAACCACGAAGCCTCGCCGCCTGTGACGCTCAAATCGTCAGGCTGGGAAGTCTGCCAGTCCAGGAGGCGAAGGAGGGGGCGTTTTCGGTTGGCGGCGCGAATCTGCAAGGTCTGTTTTGCCCCAAGCGTGATGCTGATGGGCTCCACGTACACCCCGCTGTCCACAATCTCGATCACGGCATTCTGAGGCTGATCGGTTTGCCACTGGCTCAGGGCACTGTTGATTCGCGTGAACGCCTGCTGCTCGCCGACCAGGTAGAGCGTGTAATTGGACGGCTGGGCCAGCGGCCGATCATATTCTCCGCCGCCAATATCCGCGCTAAATCCGTAGCGATAGGAAACCCACACTGCTTGCCGCCGGGCCTGACCCGGCGGAAAGGCGATGCGGCCCAGTCGCGGGTCAACGGCTACCTGGCCCGGCAAAGGCCGGTAAGTCCAATCGCTGAGGTCGGCGGGAACGATCTGATCAATCGGGATGGGCTGGCGCGGAGAGCCGGTCCAGATCTCAAAGCTCTTCCCTACTCCGTAGTAGCTGGGCACGCCCGGCTCGGAAGTCTCGGCTGCTTCTTCAGTCTCGATGGCCTCGAAATCCCGCCGGGTGATTGGGACGGGCAAATCAAGCTTCCCCGCCGGGCCCGAGGAGGGCGACCGGAGAGCAGTAAAGAGCTGGGTGTCATTGCCGAGCGCGCTGAACAAGAAACAGTTTGGCCCTTCTTGTTCATAACAGTAGGCGGGAGCCTGGGTGATCGAGTACGACTTCAACCGCCAGACATAAACGCCGACCGCGGGAATGTTTCCCGTATGGAAATAATGCCCGGAATCGCCGCAGCGAACGTCAACTGTGTGGGCCAGCTCATCGAAAGGGCCGCCCAGGTTATCGAGCGCCTCGCCATCCCGCAGGTCGGCCGTCAGGCCGCGGCCGAGGTGGAGATAATTGATATTCTGGGTCGCGCCCAGCAGCCGGTAGAACTCAACCGCCCGCGACGGCCACCCCCCGACCGCCATGGCCAGATCCCCGAGAAGCGCCAGCGTCCCCTTGCGGCGGCGATAATGGAGGGTATTGGCGACCTCACGCCGCGGGATCAAACTGCGCTCGCGCGCCAGCCCCCGTGCCGTCGCCGCCTTCCCATTGTTGCCGCCTTCCGCCAGAGGCGTATAGCCAATTAGTTCTCCGAGATAGGGAACCACCCAGTCCTGGCAGGTCTCGATGAACCAGTTTTCATAGAGCCCGGCGATGTCAGCCTCAACCACGTTCACCTGCTCCGAGATGACGCGCAAGAGGCCGCGCAGAGGATAGCCTTGATCAGCGTCCCGCAGCCGGTAGACCGCAGGGAGCAGTTCGTACAATCGGTCGGGGTTAGCGTTCATTCATCAATTCTCCGCAAGGGAGTTTATCCAAGCACTCCATCGTCCCATGGCCGCCGCCGCGGGCCACTCAGCGCCGCGTCGCGAGCGTCCGCTACTAGGTCGTAATCTCTGTCAGAATCAACGTGTCCGGAATATCCGGCGTCAGCATCGCCAGCTCCGCCGGCACGATCCGCTTTGCCGGGTCCGTCGCCTGCGAGTCCACGCGCGCCATCCCCGCTTCGACAACCTGCTTCAGTCCCAAGGTGCCCCCGAGAGCGGCCAACTGCTCCGCGGGGATGTCCTCGGACACGGCGTCAAACTTCTGCACGTTCACATAACTCACGCCTTCCACGGACTGCATGGTCCTGATGACTTCACTCAGAAAGGCGCTCTGGCCCAATGCCTGCCGGTCAAAACCAAACGAGCTGAGCAGCGCCGTTCGG
>Ga0307373_10008511_pt1 | contig 15603 bp, 18 predicted proteins | sample OX2MG_FD_202534 | JGI IMG/M metagenome (GOLD analysis project Ga0307373, IMG submission 202534) | Soil microbial communities from Risofladan, Vaasa, Finland - OX-2 | ecosystem: Environmental > Terrestrial > Soil > Coastal area > Acid sulfate soil | place: Finland: Risofladan, Vaasa | collected... | reverse complement strand
CGCCGAAGCCCGGTCGCGAACGAAGGCGTCGTCGTCCCAACTGTCCCACAGGCCGCGGCAGACTTCGACGAACTCCCGCGCCCGCGCGTAGCGCTCGGCATGCGGCGGCAAGGCCTCGAGCCCGAAATTATAGGCCTCGGCAGGCTGCGACGAGGTGACGACGTTCCATCCGGCCCGCCCGCCGCTCATCAAGTCGAGCGTCGCGAAGCGCCGAGCGATGTTGTAGGGCTCGTTGAAGCTGGCGCTGGCGGTGGCAACGAGGCCGATCCGCCGCGTGACCGCCGCGAATCCCGCCATCAGCATGGTCGGATCGAAATAGGCCATATATTGCGGCCAGCGCTTGAGCGCGTCGAGATTGCCATCCCGCGCCGCCGCCGAATCGGCAACGAAGATCAAGTCGAACTTGGCTCGTTCTGCCGTTTGCGCCAGTTCCACGTAATGCTGAAAATTCACGCCCGCATCGATTTGCGACTCGGGATGCAGCCAGGCCGCAACATGATTTCCGGTCGGATGGAAGAACCCGCCGAGATGCATCCGACCACGGCTGGCACGCAACGATGTCGTCATGGCGCAGGAATTCCTCGCTTCGCGGGCCGGACGAGTGACCGCTCACACCGGAGCGTCGCCCGGTTCTTCATCGGCGAATTCGCAAAACCTGTGCCAGGGCGGGATGCCGCCGCCAAGTGACGTATCGCAGGACCGTGACCGTTCCTGCCGGAATTTGGCACTTCTTTGAGCAAGCGCTGGCAGCCCCTGCCCAAAATGCACGCACCGTCGAATTGCCCCTATGCCGCGAAGATGTGGCAATCGGCGGTCGACCACGACGCGAACACGGTCTCGCCCGGTTCAAAGCGTTCGAACGCCGAATGGCTCGGTACGATGGCATTCACGACCTGGCTTTGCACAAGGCAGACATAATTGATGTGCCCGCCAAGATAGGTCGTTGCCTCGATCCGGCAGGGGAAGACGTTCTCGGTGCCGGCCGGGCTTTGGCGCGACAGGAGAACGCGTTCCTGCTTCACGATCGATGTGGCCGCGGCGCCGAGCCGCAGATCGCGGCCCATGCCGATGATCGCCAATCCGTCCTCCACGTCGATGCGAACCCGCTCTCCCTCGAACGCGCGGACCCGTCCGGTCAGGCTATTCACCTGGCCAATGAAGCTGCCGACCGTGGCGTTGGCTGGCGTCTCGTAGAGAGCGGCCGGGTTTGCCATCTGGCGCAGGCGGCCTTTCGTCATGACGCCGATCCGGTCGGCCAAGGCAAACGCCTCGACCTGGTCGTGCGTGACGAAGATCGTCGTGATGCCTACGCGCTTCTGGATGCGTCGGATCTCCACACGCATGTCGTCGCGCAGTTTCGCGTCGAGATTGCTCAATGGCTCGTCCATGAGCAGGAGCCGCGGGCGGATCGCGAGCGCCCGGGCTAGCGCCACGCGCTGCTGCTGGCCGCCGCTGAGCTGGCTCGGATAGCGCGCCGCCAGGTCGCCGAGACGGACCAGATCGAGCGCCTCGCCCACCTCTGCCGCGATGCGGGACGGTGCGTAGCGACGCATCTTCAGCCCATAGCCGACATTCTGCGCCACGGTCATGTGTGGAAACAGGGCATAGTGTTGAAACACCAACCCGATGTCCCGCTTCTGCGGCGGCATTGCGGTAATATCCGCGCCATCGAGCAGGATCGTGCCGTGATCCACCGTCTCGAAGCCACCGATCATCCGCAGCGTCGTCGTCTTGCCGCAGCCGCTCGGACCCAGCAGGCAGACGAATTCGCCGTCGCCGATCGACAGCGATAAATCATCGACGGCGACGGTGTCGCCGAAAAGTTTGGTGACATGACGCAGCACGAGATCAGGCATCGGTCATTCCACAAGCCGGATATGGAGGAAGCGTTCGAGGATCAGGGTCGCGACGCAGGCGGCCGCAACGACGATCGTGGCGACCGCGGCCAGCATGGGATCGATGCTCGCTTCGAGATAAGCGAACATGACCACCGGCAGGGTCGTCGTCTGCGCATTGGTCAGGAACAGCGAGATCGGCAGGTTCACGAACGAGAGGATGAAGCAGAACGTGAAGCCGGCGACGAGATTGGGCCGCAACAGCGGCAACGTGATGTCCCGCCAGATCGCGAGACGGCCCGCGCCGAGGCTGAGCGCGGCATCTTCGAGGCCGAAATTGAAGCGCGCCAGCCCGGTCATGACGAGGCGCAGCGCGAACGGCAGGGCATAGACGGTGTGTACGGCGATCAAGCTGGGCAGACCGCCGCCCAGACCCAACAAGCTCGCGAACTGCAGCATCGCGAGGCTGATCACGATCTGCGGCACGAGGATCGGACTGGCGAGGATCGTGCTGAGCGCGGTGTTTTCCCGTTTTCCGCCCCGTCGCATGGCGTAAGCCGCGAGAAACGCGACCGCAGTGGCGATGGCGGACGACACGGAAGCAATCAGCGCGCTGGTCCACGCCGCATCGATGAATTCGGGATGCGCGAGGATGGCGCGATACCATTTGACGGTGACACCCGCGAAGGGCGCCGGAAAACTGGTCGCCGTGTTGAACGACGTCGCCGTCACGAATATCACCGGGCCGATGACGAAGACGTACACCGCGGCGAGATAGACCCACCCGGCGCCCGAAATCACCCGTCTCATGGCCGGATCAGCGGCCGAAACAGCAACACCAGCCCGGCCATGCAAATCAACATCACGAGCAGCAGCAGGATGGCGGCGGCGCCGGCGAGCGGCGTATTGTAGGTCGCCAGAATGAACTCTCCGATCAGCGTCGTCAGCGTGAGCCCCGCGGCACCGCCGAGATAATGCGGCGAGATATAGCTGCTGGCGCTGAGCGAGAAGAGAATGATGGATGTCGACAGGACACCCGGCAGACTGAGCGGCAGCGTGACGTCCCGGAATTCGCGCACGGGTCCGGCGCCGAGGCTCTCGGCCGCTTCGTAGAGATCGCGCGGGATTTGCTTGATCGCCGTGTAGAGCGTCAGGATCGCGAACGGCAGCATGAATTGAACGAGGCTCAGGACCACGGCCGATTCGGTACCGATGATTCGCGGCGGCGACATCAGCCCCAGACGCACCAATGGACCGAACAACGGGCCGCGTCCCGGCAGCAATGCCATCCAACCGAGGATGACGACCAACGGGCCGGCAAGGATGGGAAACGTCAGAGCCATGATCGCGATATTGCCGAGCCGGCCGCGCAACCGGGGCAGCAGCATCGCGGCGGCGTAGCCGAGCGGCAGTGTCAGGACCGTTGCCACCACGGCAAGCCGAATGGTGCGCAGGAGGACGCCGGCGTAATAGTGCTGCGCCACCAGGTATTCGTAGTTGTAGAAGCCCGGCGCCGCGCGCTGCAGCAGCACATTGGGCTGAAAACTCGTGACCAGGATCACGATCACCGGAATGCCGAGAAACAGCGCCAGGAGAACGAGACTTGGCGCGAGCAGCACGCCGGTCGCATCAAACCTCGCCGCCCTGCGCCGCCGCACCTGCGGTCCCCGACCGGTCCGCGCCACCGGCGCCGCTCCCGGCTCGCGGCCGACCCGGACCGATGCCGGCGCGTCACCGGCCTTTATCGCGCTCGGCATGCCGGGTCGCTCCGCACGGCGTCACCGCGCCCCCCAATGGGGCACGACTTCGGTGTTGAGCCGTTCGGTCCAGACCGGGCGGAGCGCGACGAAAGGCTCGGGATCGAAGAACCGCAGATCGGCGACGTCCGCGCCGCAACTGCATTTCGCGTTGACCTCGGCCGGCAATTGCACGGTGCGATTGATCGGCGCCTGATACAAGACGGAGGCGAGACCTTCCTGGGCCGTCGCACTGATGACCGTGTCGAGAAAGAATTCCGAGAGTTCGATATTCGGCCGGCCCTTGACGATGGCGACGCCGTCGATGCAGGCGATTCCTTTCTCCTTGGGCACCACGGTTTGAATCTTGTATCCCTGCGCCTTCATCACATCGAGATAGCAATCGAACTCGGTCGCCAGAATGACGTCGCCGCTCTGGTACAGGGCCGCCCAATCCGTCCACGTAAAGCCCAGCTTGGCCGGCCGTAGCTGGGCCAGCTTCTTGAACCCCGGATCGATATTGCTCATGGAGCCGCCGGCCAATTCCGCGGCGATGACCACCAGCTCCGGCATCATGCTGTGGAAGGGCGAGGCAAACGCCAACTTGCCGGCGAATTCGGGGCGCCACAAATCGTTCCAACTGGTGATCGGCGCCTTCACCCGCTCGGGATTGTAGCCCAGGATGTAGGCGATCAGACCGTAGGGCACGCCGCCGATCATGTCATCGCCGGCCGGCGACTTGACGGTCAGCGCCCAATCTTCGACCTCGCCGAGATGGGACAGGCTCTTGCGTCGCGCCGATGTCAGTATCCCCGCCTTCAGGCCGGCAATGAGCGACTCGTCGGACCCGAAAAACACGTCGGTCGCAGGGCTGGCGCGCTGCGCCAAAAGCTTGCTGTATCGGGCACCCTGGGAGCCGATATCGTAGGCGAGCGTGGCGCCCGTCGCCCGACTGAATTCCGGCCCGACATGCTTCTCGACCGCGTCCTGGGTGACACCGCCCCAGGTCGAAACCGTCAACACGGTGCCTTTGCCGATGGCCGGCGCGGCCAGGCCGCGGCGAGGCAATAGACCGGCCCCCGCACCCGCCGCGCCAAGGAGTTTCAGTGTGTCGCGCCTCGTCAGCTTTTTCATTGGGTTTGACTCCATCACCATCGAACAGGCGGCGCGGTCAGGTCTTGGGGTGCCGCCGCTTTGTGAGCCGCTTTGTGAATCGCATTCCGACGCACCAGGCGATCGCTGCGCCGTCCCGTCCGCGCCGCGTCCAGACGCGCTCGCACAGTTGCCGCTTTCGCTCGTAGCGGCGCGCCCGATCGAGCGCTTGACATTCCCGGTCCCTCATCGATGACCCGCCTGCCTCACCTGCGGGGCCGATGCAAGGCCCGTGCCAGGCTGCTCGCCGCCGGGACGTCAACCGCTCCCCGCAGACGCCACCGCAAACGCGCCGCCGGCGGTTCCCCAGCGTCCGAACCGCCACCGGTGGCTCGACGTCATCGCCGGCGTGCTGTTTCAGGGAGGTTGGATCAGGGTGCCGGCGGTCGGCCTCAATCGGCACCGAACTTTGGTCGGCCCAAAGTACCGGCTAATAGCCGGACGCCGCCCGCGTGATCTGCACCACGATGCCGCTGCGCTTCGCTTCTTCAAGATGAATGGTATACCAGTCGAGCCGGTACGCCTGCGTGCCGGCCGCCTTGATCACGAGGTCGTCCGCATCAACGCCAAGAAACGAGCGTGGCTTGCCCGTCGCCTCGATCGAATCGGCATCGGCCTGATCGGGATGGATTTCCAGATAGAGCTCGCCGGCGGACCAGCCGAGCTTCACCGGCTGGTCCACGACCGTGACTTGCGTGCCCGGCCCGACCAGCTTGAACAGTGTCTCGATATCCTCGGGATACATGCGGATGCATCCGCTGCTGTCACGCCGGCCGATGCTGTAGGGCTTGTTCGAGCCGTGGATCGCATAGCCCGGCCAGCCGAGATAAAGGGCAAAATCCCCCATCGGATTGTCCGGCCCGGGCGGGACCATGGTGGGAAGGTCCGGATCCTCGGCGCGCTCGGAAGCGGTGGGGAACCAGGTCGGATGCGTTTGCTTCCGGACGATCTCGGTCCGCCCGACCGGCGTTTCCTTGCCCTCGCCGCCGATACCGATGGGGAAGGTCCGGGGCTCGCCCTTCGGCGGAAAATAATAGAGCCGCAGCTCCGCGAGATTGATCACGATGCCGCGATGCGGGGCGTCGGGAAGCAGGTGTTGGGTCGGCAGCGACAGCACCCGCCCCGCGCCCGGCAGCCACGGATCGATGCCCGGATTCGCGGCCCGGATCTCGACGTAACCGAGATCATAGGCGCGCGCAATGTCGAGAAGCGTGTCCTCTTCCCGCGTTTGAAAGACGGTCGGAATTCCGATCAGATCGCTGCGCTCCGCCGCCTGGGCCAGCATCGGGACCAGAAGCAGAATGGCGAGCGACAGCCAGCGGCCCGATGATCGCAACATCGACCAAGGCTAGACGGATAATCGCCTTCCGCCCTTGATCAAGATCAAAGCGCACAAAGGAGCCGCGGGTAGAAAAGCGACCATCGAATGCGTTCGGAGCGAGCTCATGCGATCCCTGTCCCGGCGCCGGTTCATCCTCCTTTCCGCCGCAGGATTAGCCGGCCTTCCGGACCCGAGCGCTGCTGCCCCGCTGCCCGAGCCGCTCAAGGCCGACCGGGTTCGCGTTCTGAAGGCGCAGCGGCTGTTGCTGCTCCTCCGCAACAGCACGACGCTCAAGACCTATCCCATCGCCCTTGGCCCTCACCCGCGCCGCCCCAAGCGGCGGTATGGCGATGGCCGCACGCCTGAAGGCCTCTACATGATCGATGGACGTACCGCACGCACGCCGTACCATCGGGCGCTGCATATTTCCTATCCCAATTTCGGCGATGCGGCTCGCGCCCGCGCCGCGCATGTGCGCCCCGGCGGCGCGATCTTCATTCACGGCATGCCGGCGAGCTTCGGCCATCACGATCCTGTCAAGTTCTTCGTCGACTGGACCAATGGCTGCATCGCCGTCGGCAACATCGCGATCGAGGAGATCTGGAACGCGGTGGACGACGGTACGCTGATCGACATCCTGGCGTGATTGGGAGATCGGCCGGCGACAGAAACGTCTCACCACCGCGACCCATCGAATGAACCGACGCTCAGGCTGCGCGAAGCCTCACGAATACCTGGATCTGCCTCCCCGCAGCCTCGACCGACGCGGACCAGCGGCCATTCTCCCATCCGCGCGGCACGCAGAAGAAGCCGCGCGAGGTCAGATAATGGAACGCGGCCTTATAAGAGGGAAACACGCGATTGATTTCGGCATTGCAGGTCATGATTGCCTCCTCGTTCACGCGCACGGTTCCGTCGCGTCGCGAACCAATTGAATCCCGATCGCATCAGCGCTCGCAATTGGGAGTGCTACGTACGGGGTCCTACCTATTGCCGAAGCCGGGCCTGCTGACGAAGCACGGCGCCGGAAAGCCTCGCACGCGTCGGGACACCGAAGCATCCGGCAGCGCAAGGCTGCCACCATCACGAGAGCGCCTCCGCACCGGTGACCAGGTCGATCAGCTCCGTGGTGATCTCGTTCTGACGCGCCTGACGTGCATCCTGCTGCAATTGCGCGAGCTTTTTCGAAACATTGTCATGCGCCGATTCCATGGCACTGAAGCGCGCCGCATTCTCGCTCGCAATCGACTCGGTGCCCGCTTCGGTGAGCAGCGCGAAGATATATTCGGCCGCAAGCTTCTCGATGAGCGCCTGCGGCGCGAGGTTGTGCAGCGGCGGCAAACGTCCCCGCTCGGTCGCAAACGATGCGAGATCGAGCGGTAGAAGCCGGTGGCGCTCGATCGTCGCGGCCCCGCCGCGCCGATAATGCGCGAACATCACCTCGACGCGCGTAATGCTGCCGCGTGCGATTCGGCGATAGAGCTCGGCGGTCAGCCGTCGGACCATTTCGGGCACGCTTTCGGGACGCGTCGCCATCGGATGGGTCCAAGCCTGCGACCAGTTCAGCTCATGGGCGAGCGCGGCACCGCGACTGCCGAGAATGAAAAGCGCGTCGCGCGGATCGACATCGGCTCTGGCGGCGGCCATGATGCTTTCGTTGAAGCCGCCGACGAAGCCGTGCTCGGCGGTGCACAGGATGAGGGCGCGGTGCCCGTCTTTGCCGCGTCCTGCCACCGTCATTTCCGGCAGCAGGAGAAGTGCCGATCCGATCGCATTCGCCATTGCATCCGCATAGCGGCGGATGCCGGGCAACGCGCGGAGCGCTTCCTGTACCCGCATGCTTGCGAGCGAACGCATGGCCCCGACGACGTCGAGCAGCTCGCCAATGCTGCCAAGATGCAGCTCGATTTCCGCAAGCCGCATCATGGTGGTTCGGCCGTGTTTCGGATCGATTGCGCCAGCGCGTTCAGTGCGGCCTTGAGACGCGCGCGCAGATCGTCCGATAAAGGCGGCGCCTGGTCATCGACCGCCAGGGCGTCGGGGCAATGCTGGGCGAGCCAGGCCGCAAGCGCCGCGCGAAAGTCGGGAATGCGCTCGAGCGGAAGCTCGTCGAGCACACGCTCCACCACGGCGAGCAGCAGCGCCACCTCCTCGCCGAGCGACAGCGGCGCAAACTGCGGCTGCGCGAGCAGCGCGCGAATCCGCCGCCCGTGCTCGATCACCTTCCGCGTGCGCTCATCGACCATGGTGCCGAAGCGAGTGAACACCTCGAGTTCGAGGAACTGCGCGTAGTCGAGGCGCAGGCTTTCCGACAGCGCATTGAGCGCGGGCGCCTGAGTCTTGCCGCCGACACGCGACACGCTCTTTCCGACATCGACGGCGGGCTTCTGGTCGTCGTAGAAGAGCCGCGGATCGAGATAGATTTGTCCATCCGTGATCGAGATCAGGTTGGTGGGGATATAGGCGCTGATATTGCCGGCCTGGGTCTCGGCAATCGGCAGCGCGGTGATCGATCCGCCATGCCGCTCGGGCGCAAGCTTCGCCGCGCGCTCGAGGAGGCGCGAATGGATATAGAAAATATCGCCTGGATAGGCTTCCCGGCCCGGCGGCCGCCGCAGCAGGAGCGAAATCTGCCGATAGACGGCCGCGTGCTTGGTGAGATCGTCGATCACGAGCAACACATCGCGGCCCAGCGCCATGAAATATTCACACATCGTGCAGGCCGAATAAGGCGTGAGCCATTGGAGACCCGGCGCCGCATCGGCCGCGCCCACGACGAAAATGCAGCGCTCCGGCGTGCCATAGCGGCGCACCGCATCGATCACCTGCGCGACCGACGAGGCCTTCTGCCCGACCGCGGCATAGACACAGATCACGTCGCTCGAACGCTGATTGATGATGGTATCGACCGCGATCGCGGTCTTGCCCGTGCCGCGGTCGCCGATGATCAGTTCGCGCTGACCGCGGCCCAGGGGGATGGTCGCATCGACGACCAGGAGGCCGGTCGCGATCGGACGCGTCACCAGCGCCCGGTCGACGATCGCCGGTGCCGGCTGCTCGACCGGCACCAGATCTTTCGCCTCGATCGGCGCGCCGCCGTCGAGCGGAAGGCCGAGACCATCGACGACCCGCCCGAGCAGGGCTTCCCCCACCGGGACGCGCGCCACCTCGCCCGTGCCGCGGACGATGCTTCCGGCGGCGATGCCGCCCGAGTCGCCGAGCAGCACACAGCCGATCGCCTCCTCGCCCAGATCGACTGCAAGTCCGCGCCCGCCGCCTTGGAAGACGAGCAGCTCGTCGAGACGCGTATCGGGCAGACCCGCGACGGTCGCCACGCCATCACCGAGCCGGAGCACCCGTCCGATCTGCTCGAGGCGAGGCGCAAGCGGCATTGTGCCGATCCGCTGCTGCGCCACGGCGAGCCAGACGCGCAGATCGTCAACGAGCGTCGGCATGGGATTCGATCTTCGCGCGTATTTCGGCCAGCGCGCTCTGCCACGAGAAGCGCAGGACGGCGTTCGGGAAATGCAGTTCAGCGCCGGCAACGAGCTGCGGATCGGTCGCGAAAGAGATGGCGAGCCGATCGCCGAGCGCGCGATGAAGCTGCGCGCTCCACATGTCAGCGGCGTCCGTCGGGAGTGGCGATGCGGTCACGACCTTGAGCGCATCGCCGTTCGCAAGCTGCCGGGCCAAGCCGTCACGTTCAGGCTTTGAAAGCGCGGCGATGTGCTGTTCGATCCGCTCGAGCCATGCCTCCGCGCGCAGCTTGAGCGGGACTTCGGCGAGCAGCCGTCCCGCAATGTCCGCGCCGAGCTCGACAGCGGCCTGCCGCGCCTCGGCGAGCGCCGCATCGTGCTCGTGCGCGAGGGTCACGCGCGATCCGTCGAGCAGGGCGGCGGCATCGCGTTCCGCCTGGGCGTGGCGGGCGGTCGCGGCCGCCTCGGCCTGCGCCGCGGCCGTCTTGAGCGCCGCCGCGCGCTCTGTCGCGATGCCGACGCGTTCGGCCTCGATCGCTGCGAGATGCTCCTGCGCCTTCGCTTCGGCGGCCCGGGCATCGGCATACTGCTTTTCGACCTCGCCGCGGCGCGTATCGATCATGCTCAGCACGGGCTTGTAGAGGAAACGGTGCAGCAGCCAGACCAGGATCGCGAAATTGATCGTCTGCAACGCGAGCGTGGACCAGTCGAAATGCATGGTCACCCGGCATAGGGATTGGCAAAGAGCAGCAGCAGCGCCACGACGAGACAATAGATCGCCATGGTCTCGATCATGGCGAGGCCGACGAAAAGCGTGCGCGAGATCGTGCCGGCCGCTTCCGGCTGGCGCGCGATCGCGTCCATGGCCGCCGCGACCGAGCGGCCTTCGGCCAGCGCCGGACCGATCGAGCCGATCGAAACGGCGAGCGCGGCGCTGATCACACTGAGCATTTTGATGTCCATGGGGCCTCCTAGCCTCGTTCGTCGTCGCCGACGGCCGCGCCGATGAACACGGTTGCGAGGATGGTGAAGATATAGGCTTGTACCAATCCTACGAGAATCTCGAGCGCCATGAGCGGAACCGGGACGAAGAGACCGGCGAGCGCCACGACGAGCGCGATGACGAACCCCCCGCTCATCACATTGCCGAAAAGGCGTACCATCATCGAGAAGGTGCGGGTCACCTCCGAGATGATGTTGAGCGGCAGCATGAGGAGCTTCGGCTTTGCGAAGCTCGCGAGATAGCGCCACGGACCCTGCGCCCGCACGCCGAAATAGTGAATGGCAGCGAGCACGATGAGTGCGAGCGCGGCCGGCGTCTCGATCGTTCCGGTCGGCGCCTCGACGCCCGGCAGCACGCCCGAGAGGTTGGCCGTCACGAGAAAAATGAAGAGCGTGCCCAACAGCGGCAGGAACGGACGCGCGTCCTTGCGGATCACATCCTCGATCTGGCTCGCGATTCCGGTGACGATCAGCTCGAGCACGGCTTGGCGGCGGTCAGGACGGAGCTTCAGCCGGCGCGTCACGGCCCACGAGGCAAGCGTCAGCGCTGCCATGATGGCCCAGGTCGTCACGACGGGCCGCGTGATCGCGACCGGGCCAAGCTGGAAGACGACAATGCTGACGAGCGGCGACGGGGGCATCAGCCTTCCCTCCGTACGGCGCGCAGCGCATAGGCGCGCGCGACCAGAAAGCCGAGGAACGCCGCGAGAAGCGGGAGCGCGCCGAGCTTCGCCGCAAGCGTCAGGAATACCGCCGCCGCGGCAATCCGGCCGAGGGTCAGCGCCGCCGGCCCGAGGAGACTGTGACGCGACACGAAAAGACCGACCGTCCGTTGCAGCGTCGCGAAATAGCCGAGGCCGAAGAGGAACCCGGCGACGGCCATGGCCGATCCAAGCGCAAGCATGGCGTGCGTCATGCCCGGTAAATCCTCTTCCAGGCGAGCGTGCAGCCGAGGGCAAGGCCCGCGACGAGCAGCCCGAGCGTCCAAAAGACCCCGGTCTCGAACACCCGGTCGAGCCACCGGCCAGCAAAGATCCCGAGCAGCGTCGGTGTCACGATCGTCCAGCCGAGGATGCCGATCATCGCCAGATTCCGGCCGACCGACCGCTCGCCTTCGCGCTCCCAGCGCGCGCGCCGCTCGCGCCGCGTCCGCACGGCCTCGTCGAGGTGATCGGGATGGTCGTTCTTATCGGCGATGGGCGCGGGCGTCATGACTCCAACCCTTCCGCCGGCGCCGCGGCGTTGCCGCCGGGGACGGCCACGATCCGCTCGGGCCGCAGGAAGCGGACGATCTGGCGGATGGCCGCAAGATAGAGCCGCTGCGCATCGGTGCGCGCCGCCTGTTCCGCCGCGAGCTGGCGACGAAACCGGACGAGCACGTCCGATTCGAGCTCGCGCAGGTCGTCGCCGGGAACCGCTTCGGGGGCGGCGATCGCGATCTTATCGCCGCCGCGCACCTGCAGCATGCCGCCGCGCACCGCCACGTGATGCTCGGCGCCGCTCTTGTCGCGCCAGCTCACAACGGAGATCGCCAGCGCCGTGACGAAATCGGCATGACCGGTGAGAATGCCGAAGGCGCCGGTCTCGTCCTCGGCGCGGAGATGCGCGACATCGTCGGCATCGACGATGATTGCGAGCGGCGTGGCGACGCTCAATCTCACGGCGCGCCCGCCTTCGCTTGCGCTTCCTTGCGCCGCGCCTCGTCGAGATCGCCGACCATGTAGAACGAGGCCTCGGCCCAGTCATCGGCCGCGCCGTCGAGGATCGCGCGGCAGCCGGTGAGCGTCGCATCGAGCTCGACCGTGCGGCCGGGCTTGCCGGTAAAGGCGACGGTCACCATGAAGGGTTGCGTCAGGAAGCGCATCAAATGCCGCGCGCGCTTCACCGCGGTGCGGTCGGCCGCGCTCAATTCCTCGATGCCGAGCAGCGCGATGATCTCCTGCAGCTCGCGGTAATGGGCGATGGTCTTGCGGACGTCTTGCGCCGTCCGGTAATGCGCCGCGCCGACGAGCCGCGGGTCGAGCAGGCTCGATGTCGAGGCGAGCGGATCGACCGCGGGATACATGCCCTCGCTCGCCATGTCGCGCGACAGCACGATCGACGAATCGAGATGGCTGAAGATCTCGGCGACGGCCGGATCGGTGAAATCGTCGGCCGGCACATACACCGCCTGGATCGAGGTGATGGCCGCGCCCGCGACCGACGCGATGCGCTCCTCGAACTCGGCGATCTCGCTCGCAAGGGTCGGCTGATAGCCGACGCGCGACGGCAGCCGGCCGAGCAGGCCGGACACCTCGCTGCCGGCCTGGACCAGGCGGTAGACATTATCGATCAGCAGCAGCACGTTCTCGTGCTTTGCGTCGCGGAAATATTCGGCAATGGCCAAAGCCGTCAAGCCGGTGCGCCAGCGCGCACCCGGCGGCTCGTTCATCTGGCCGAACACGAGTGCGGTGCTTTTGAGCACGCCCGACTGCTTGAGCTCGAGCAGCAGCTCATGCCCCTCGCGCGAGCGCTCGCCGATTCCGGCGAAGACCGAGATGCCGGAATGGCGCTCGACCGTGGTGCGAATGAGTTCCATGATGAGCACGGTCTTGCCGACACCCGCGCCGCCGAACATCGCAGCCTTCCCGCCTTTCGCGAGCGGCGCCAGCAGATCGATGACCTTGATGCCGGTGTGGAAGATCTCGCGCCCGCCGCCCTGGCGGTCGAGCGGCGGCGCGGGCGCATGAATCGGCCGGCGCTCGACATCGGCAGGAAGCGGCGCGCCGCGGTCGATGGGCTCACCGACGACGTTGAGCAGCCGGCCGAGCACGGCTGCGCCAACCGGCACGGAAATGGCGGCGCCGAGCGCGCGCGCGCCCGTATTGCGCCTGAGACCCGCCGTGCTTTCGAGCGCAACCACCCGCACCATCGCCGGACTGAGATGCTGCTCCACCTCCGCGACGAGCGGCGGCCCGCGATCCCACAGGATCGCAACTGCCTCGTTGATGGCCGGAAGCGCGCCGGTCGGAAACGCAATATCGACCACGGAGCCGTGCACCGCGGTCACGCGGCCCGGGACGGCTCCCTTTTCGGCTGGTTCCACTGCGGCATCCACGACGATATCCCAACGGCCTCAGGCGCGGCGCGGCGCTAGGCGCGCGGATAACCCACGGTCTGCGCGAAGGTAACGAACTGCCCGTCCGGCAAGTTCAAGATGCGGGCGAGCCTTGCGTAATCGACCGCTCCCCGAAACACCGTGGCGAGGCCCTCCGACGCGCAGAAGAGATAGACGTTCTGGCCGATGAATCCGGTATCGACCGAGGCATAGAGGCGGCGCTCCTCGGGCGAGATATCCGTCATGCGCTCGCCATGGGCGACATAGACGAGATTGAGCGGCGCAATCCCGACGAAGTCCTGAAGCCCGGTCCGCGCGCGGATATCGGCATCGAGGCGCGGCACCAGCCGGTGATCCTTGGGCTCGTAAAGCCACACGCCGTCGGCGGTCGCGACATAGATGTCCATCACCATGACGTGGCGCCAATAGGGCGCGGTGCGGTCGCCGCTCGGGCGATTGATGCCGAAGGCCGACCACAACAGATCGGACAGGACCGGCACCGGAAGCGGCCGGTCCGAATATTCACGCGTCGACCGCCGGAGCTTGAGCGCCGTAGTGAGCGGCATGCCGCCATCGCGGCGCGGCGCCGGCAATGCGATCGGCTTCAACGCCGGTGCCACCGCGGCCGCGGGAGAGGCCGCGAGCGCCGCGCTTGCGAGGATTCCGGCACTGGCTTGGCGTCGCGTCATCGTCGTCACTCCTTGGAGGTCAGCGTACCGCGGTCAGGACCGCCCGGCGGACGAGCGTCTCGAACAGCGGCAGCTTGTAGGCGTTCTTGGCGAGGGGCGTCGCGCCATCGAGCGAGGCGCGGCCCGCGGCCCGCGCGACGGCATCGTCGATGCGCTTGCCGATCAGCGCCGCAGCGGCGGCCTTTGCCCGGTAAGGAACCGGAGCGGCCGCGCCGAGGATGATGGATGCGCCGGTGCAGGTGCCGTCGGGTGAAAGATCGAGCACGACGGCGACATCGGCGAGCGGCCAGTCGAACGAATCCTTCTCGCCCTGCTTCAGATGCGCCATCCGGGTGCCCGGAGGCAGCGCCGGGAGCCGGATGGCGGTCAGAATCTCATGCGACTTCAGATCGTTCTCGCGCTGGAGATCACGGTCCGGCGGCACGAAGAATTCTTCAAGCAGAAGGCGGCGCACGGCGCCCGTGGCGTCGGTGAGCTCGACCGTCGTACCGAGCGCGACGAGCGCCGTAGCGGCGGTCGAAGGATGGACGATCGCGCAGGGCTGATTGTCGAAGATCGCGTGGTACTGGTTCTCGCCAGCAATTGCAAAGCAGTGGCCGCCGCCCTTCCTGAGACAGCGATATTCTTCCGCCCGGAAATACCAGCAGCGCGGCCGTTGCAGAAGATTCCCGCCGATCGTCGCGACATGGCGGAGTTGCGGGCTCGCGGAACACAGGGCCGCATCGGCCAAGGCGGAATAGCGCTGCCGCACCATGGCATGTGCGGCGAGGCTCGCAAGCGTCACCATCGGCCCGATGCGCAAGCCGCCACCGTCATCGGCAATCCCGTCGAGCCCTGGAATCGCCTTGAGGCTCACCACCGTCGCGGGCGTCAGCAGGCTTTCCTTCAGGAGGTCGAGGAGATCGACACCGCCGGCCTTGATCACCGCTGCGTCATTGCGCGCGGCGATCATCGCATCGGCCACGGTGGCCGATGCCGCCGCCGCTTCCGGGATGGTTCGCGCGCTCGCCCAGGCGAAGCGGTTCATGGCTCTCAGCTCCTCACAGGAACTTTGCCGAGCGCGGCGAGGATCGCCCCAGGATTCATGGGAAGCACCCGAAGCCGGACGCCGATCGCGTTGTAGACCGCGTTGGCGATCGCGGGCGCGGTCGCGATGTTGGCCGGCTCAGCGATGCCAAAGGCATCGGTCGCGCTCTGCCCCTGGTAATTCTCGAGCAGCACGACGTCGATCGCTGGCGTCTCGTGCGGGCCCGCGAGCTTGTATTGCTCGAGGTTCGGGTTGACCATTCGGCCGG
>Ga0307373_10008510_pt1 | contig 15605 bp, 20 predicted proteins | sample OX2MG_FD_202534 | JGI IMG/M metagenome (GOLD analysis project Ga0307373, IMG submission 202534) | Soil microbial communities from Risofladan, Vaasa, Finland - OX-2 | ecosystem: Environmental > Terrestrial > Soil > Coastal area > Acid sulfate soil | place: Finland: Risofladan, Vaasa | collected... | reverse complement strand
TTTTCGACGGCCATCCCGATATGCGGCGTATGTATTTGCCGGACGATTTCGAATATTTTCCCCTACGCAAGGACTTCCCGCTCATGGGCATTCCGGGTTCGATTCCGCTTCCGCACCATGAGGATGCAGATCCGAGATTCGATGTTGCGAATAGGGGGGAATAAAGAAATGTCATCAGCCTCTTTAGCGAATTGGAAAAATCATAGATCCTTGTCACTAGACGAGATCGAGAATGCTTTAAGCCATATTTATCCACGGAAGAAAGGAGGTCGAAGAGCGCAAAAGAGTCAATCTCTCAATTATTCTTATCTTCTTTTGCTTTCCTCGGAATTTCAAGGATTTTGTAGGGATATTCATACGGAAGGCTCGCTTCATATTTCCCTCAATGTTGCTCCATCACTTTCAAAATTGATAGAGAACTTATTCGGCAAGCATCGTAAAGTCGATCATGGAAATCCGAATCCGGCAAACTTAGCAGCCGATTTTAATCAGTTTGGCTTCGATTTTTGGGCTGCGCTTGAAACAAGCTCGAAATTGAATGCTGGGCGACGAGGGCAAATCGATGATATGGTTCTCTGGCGGAATGCTATTGCACATCAAGACTTCGATCCGATCAAAAAGAAGTTCGGTCAACTCACTCTCTATCTTGATTGGGTGCAACGAATGCGCCAAGCGTGCGAGAAGCTTGCAGAGCAAATTGACAAAATTCTTGGGGAACAATTAACCACTATTACGGGTAAAAACCCATGGTGAATTTTTGAAAAACATGAAAATCAAATATAAGGTCGGCGATACCGTTAGGTTTCAGTTAGTCGATAAAGAAGTGGAGGGAGAAATCGTTGAAGAACGAGGTCCTATTGGGCGTAACGGTCAAATGGTTTACCGTGTAGCGGTGGATTTTAAGTACGCCGAAGAACCAATGTATTACAATTTAGAGGAAAGCAGCATTGAACCAGCACACGTTGTATCGCATTAATCCAAGTCCATGTTTGAAGACGAACTAACCATCGAACGACCCACTCTCGAAGAAGTACCACCCCGCCAGCGCATCGTCGAGGCGTTGATGTCGAAAGACACCACGGTCTCGATGGAGGAGGACACGCTCGAACACGAGATGGTCCTCAATTTGGGGCCGCAGCATCCGGCGACGCATGGCGTGCTCCGCGTGCTGCTGCGCCTCGATGGCGAGACGATCGTCTCCGCCGAATGCGAGCTTGGCTACCTTCATCGCGGCTACGAAAAGCTCGCGGAGAACATGACGTACCACGAGTACATCCCGCACACCGACCGGCTCGATTATATTTCGCCGGTCGCGAATAATGTGGCGTATTGCATGGCGGTCGAAAAATTGCTCGGCCTCGAACTTCCGCCGCGCGGACAGTACATTCGCGTTATTTGCGCGGAGCTGGCCCGCATTTCCTCGCACTTCATGGCGCTCGGCGCGCTCGCGATGGATGTGGGCGCGCTCACCGTCTTCGTCTGGGCGCTCCGCGAACGCGAAAAGCTGTACGATATTTTCGATGTCCTCACCGGCGTTCGCTTCACCGTGAGTTACATGCGCATCGGCGGCATGGCGCAGGACATTGCGGACGATTCCATCCAAATGATCCGCGCCTTTCTCGAGGGCCTTCCCGATGCCGTTGGAGAAATTGCGGGGCTGCTGCATAAGAACCGGATTTTCCTCGAACGCACAACTGGAATTGGCATCATGCCGCCGGAAGAAGCGCTCGACTTGGGCTGGACCGGCCCGAACCTTCGCGGTTCCGGCATTGCGGTCGATCTTCGGCGCGACAATCCTTATCTCGTTTATAACGAACTGGATTTCGATGTCATCACTCGCCAGGAGTGCGATGTGCTTGCGCGCTACATGGTCCGATTTGACGAGATCAAGGAATCGGCGAAAATTATTCGGCAATGTCTCGATAAACTTCCCAAAGGAGACTACTCCGCGCGCGATGCGAAGCGCGTCGTTCCCAAGAAGGGCGAGATTTATAGTTCGATGGAAGAGCTGATCAATGACTTCATGCTCGTGAATTTCGGTCAGGCCGCGCCGGTGGGGGAAGTTTATAATGCGATCGAATCGTCGAAAGGGGAGTTGGGCTGGTATCTCGTTTCGAATGGTACCGGCTTCCCGTGGCGCAGTAAAATCCGAAGCCCAAGCTTCGTCAATCTTCAGGGACTCGCGCGCCTGCTCGAAGGCTGCATGATCTCGGATATCGTCGCCATCATTGGCTCGATCGATCCGATCATGGGGGAAGCGGATAAGTAAAATCGGGAAAATGCGCCCAATTCTTTTCGTTCTAATTATCATCGCGCTTGGCTCTTGCACGAAAAAGCAGGAGTCTTCCGCCATCGATATTACAAAATCAACTACAGGTGCTGGAAAACCCGATGATACTATAGCACCTTCTGTCTTCAATCGCGCTGAACGGGTCTCTGAGGAGATTGATCGAGATAATCGTGATGCTGAAGTTGATATTGGCTACCGGTGGAATGTAAAGACGCTTAAAGATAAAGATGCCGATTGGCTTTGGGATGTAGGAATGCCTTTGCAACACCGCGGAACCATAAATGACTTAATACATTGGCCTCGACCAGATGCTGTGAATAGCTCTACAGCTCCGCGTTATCAGAGTGCGGGAACTTTCGATTACCGAGATGAATCGAATGTTTGGTGCGTGGAAGGAAGAATCAAGCGATATGTGCATGAACCCGATGGGGATATTCACCTTATTCTTACTGATGGGCAAAATGATTTGGTTGTGGAAGTGCCTGATGTTGATTCCATGGATACTCGCGGTGAAAGAAAGTGGTTGCGGGAACAAATTTCAGCTGTCCATCTATGGCTTCAGTATTGGCTCAAAAATCCTTCCAGGACCAGGCAGCCGGTCGATAATGGAAATGTTTTGGTGATCGGGATTCCGTTCTTTGACGAGAGAGGAACTCATGCAAGCGGGCACACGCCCAATGGTAATGGTATTGAAATTCATCCATTGCTGGGAATCTCATATCCTGACGAGAATTAAATTTCAGCGAACGAACTAAGCTTATCCAGCATTATCAATTCCATGAAGACGAAGGCAAAACCATCGAAAATCCGAGCAACAAAGCCGCGAAATTTTAAACGGTCTAATGGTTTGAAGCAAATTAGGATGCTCCATGATTCCGATAACCCAGCGGAACAAGAAGTCTCTGAGATTATCAGTTCATTACGGAAAGAAGGACTTCTAACGAAAAAGAATGTTGAACCTCCGAATGTAGTGCATGGCAAAACTCCATACGAGCGAACGAAGCATCTCCTTGAAGTGCTAACAGACCTTCCGGCCGATCTTTCGACAAATCCAAAATATTTGGAAGGCTTTGGCCAATGAGTTCGTATCAGATTATCGACGCAGGGCCACTGATTGCGTTGCTTAATCCTAAAGATTCTTATCATTCATGGGCTAAAGAGCAATTTTCAAATACTACTGCTGCGCTCTTGACTTGTGAAGCTGTCATAGCGGAAGCCGCTCATAATCTTTCACGCTCCCACTATAACGGCTTAAAGTTATTAATCGAGTTTGCTAATGCAGCGCCGATTCAAATTCCATTTAGCTATAGCCAGAACAGGGAAGAAATTTTGGAACTTGTGGTGCGTTATTCCGATGTTCCCATGTCCTTTGCCGATGCGTGTCTCGTTCGGATTTCGGAACTGTATCCTGACGCTCCGATTCTCACCCTAGACGCCGATTTTCTTATTTACCGTCGAAATAAGAATGAGCGATTGCCGGTAATTTTGCCGGAAGAACGATCTCGCTGAAACTTCCGAAATATCCGGTCGTATCCGGTTTCCGGAAACCAAAGTCACCTATTTCGGTTTCCTAAGCGCCGTTATGCCGTCAACCTCAACTATAGCTAAACAAGAAACAGACCTTCGCACTCGCATCGTCGATGCGGCGCGGGAGTTGTTTCTCGAGCATGGCTATTCGAAAGTCTCCGCGAGTGAAATCGCTGGCGCGATCGGTATCAGCAAAAAGACGCTCTACCGCGAATTCGCAACGAAGGAGGATATCCTTCGCGCCGTCGTGCTGCCGAAGCTCAAGGAATCGACGAAGCGCATCGATGCGATCATTGCGGATCGCGCGATTCCATTTCCGGAAAAGCTACAATTGGTTTTGAATATTATGGGCACACAGCAGCAGCGCGTCACGCCCGTATTTATTCGGGACATTTCCGTGCATGCTCCGGGTGTGTGGGGCGAAATTAAGGAGCATAAGCAAGCGCGGCTGAAAAAATTTGAAACGTTGCTCGAAGAGGGGATTAAGCTCGGCTTTTTTCGTTCTGATATTCCCCAGGAGGTGATCGTGCGGATGCACACAGCGGCTGTCGAAGCGTTAACGACGCCGCAAGCTCTCGGAGAGCTTCCATGCACTTCGCAGGAGGTGTTTCGAAATATCGTTACCGTAATGTTCGAAGGAATTCTGTGCGATGGGAAGCGAAAATCTTTCACTCGCAAACACGCCAAAACACTGGCGCAATAAATTTTCAGACAAGCGCAATAACTTCCACCTTTTATCGTCAATAACCGGAATGGCAGAAACCAAAACAGATCAACCGCGCGTCGCCCCGTTAAACAACGGGCAACCCGCGGATCGAGAGCCGCGCTCGAATGGCCGCCCCTCGGACTCGAATAATTCGGAACCCGATAATAACGGAAACCGCCCCAAAGCGAAAAAAGAAAAGGGGTTGTTCCAACGCGCGCTGCCGTTTATTTTTGGCGCGATCCTCGTGGGCGCGGCGCTCTATGGGTGGCATATTATTCAGTTCAATAAAGTCCATGAAGAAACGGACGACGCGCAGTTCGATGTCGATATTAGCCCGATCCTTCCGCGCGTTGCCGGTTATGTGCGGGACGTTTGGGTGAGTAACAATGACCACGTCGATTCGAACGCGGTGCTCGTCACGCTCGATACACGGGATTTAAATCTCAGCGTCCGGAGCGCGGAAGCGGCGGTTGAAAATGCTCAGGCGGCTGTAAACAGCGCCGAAGCTGCCGCGACCGCCGCGCGCGCGAACGTTGCGACGTCCGAAGTCAATCGCAATAAAACCGCGGACGATTTGACGCGCGCAAGAGGCCTTCTTGCCGGCGGCGCAATGACGAAAGAGCAATTCGATGCCGTCAAAGCAGCCGCCGAATCCGCGGAAGCACAACTAAAAAGTGTGAGCGATCAAGCGGCTGCCTCTGGGTCGCAGATTGCGATTGCGCAGGCGCAGGTAAAACAGCGGCAGGTCGAACTCGATAACGCGAACCTACAGCTTTCGTATGCGACGATCACGACCCCCGTCGCAGGTACGGTGGCGGAGAAGAATGTCGAGATCGGGGAATATATTCAGAAGGGCCAGCCGCTCATGGCTGTTACTCAGCCGGATATTTGGATCACCGCGAATTTTAAAGAAACGCAAGTGCATGATATTCACCCCGGCCAACCGGTGGTGTTTACCGTCGATGCCTATTCCGATTCGACCTTTCAGGGCACGGTGCAATCCATATCGCCGGCGACGGGCGCGAAGTTTTCGCTCCTGCCACCCGATAATTCGACCGGGAATTTTATCAAGGTCACGCAGCGCGTGCCGGTGAAGATACTGGTCAATCCGGGAAATTATGTAAAGACGCCGCTCCGCCCGGGCATGAGCGTGGACGTTACGATAACGACCGGGAAATGGTAACGTTGGAATCTATTCCAAACTGTCATCCTGAGCAGGGCGCCCTCTGGAGTTTTTCCGACCGAAGAGAGGAAAAACGGAGTCGAAGGATCTCATGTAGCTTGGCAGCCAGGTATACCGCAAGAGATCCTTCGACTCCGCAAAACTCCGCTATCGCTACGTTTTGCTCCGCTCAGGATGACATTTATAAACATACTCCGCACTTAGCACTTAGCACTTAGCACTTTCCCTCGTGGCAGAACAGGGTTTTAGGAAATGGATCATCGTCGTCGTCGTGGTATCGGCGGCGGTGATGGAATTGATCGACACCTCGATCGTGAACGTCGCGCTCACAAATATGAGCGCCTCGCTTGGCGCAACGATCGAGGACGTGGCGTGGGTCATTACGGCCTACGCGATCGCGAACGTCATTATCATTCCGATGACGAGCTTTTTGGGCGGCTTGTTTGGCCGGCGCAATTACTTTGTGTTTTCCATCCTGCTCTTCACCGTGGCCTCCTTTTTTTGCGGCAATTCCCATACCTTAGTGGAATTGATTTTTTTCCGCTTTATGCAAGGCATTGGCGGCGGGGCGCTGCTTTCCACTTCTCAGTCCATCCTCTTCGATACCTTTAGCATCCAAGAACGCCCGCTGGCAGCAGCCATTTTCGGGTTGGGCGTCGTTATCGGTCCCACGATCGGCCCGACGCTGGGTGGCTGGATCGTCGATAGCTATACGTGGCCGTGGATTTTCTTCGTCAATATTCCCATCGGCATTACCGCGGCCGTGCTTGCTTTTAATTACGTGAAGGAACCGAAGAACGAGCGAAAAGTGGGAGCGATCGACTGGGCCGGCATCGGGCTGCTCATTGTTGGGATTGCGTCGCTGCAATACGTCCTCGAGCGGGGCGAGACGGAAGACTGGTTCAATTCACGCACGATCGTGTTGCTCACGGCGACGGCGGTAATTGGGCTCATCCTCTTTGTCTGGCGCGAGCTGACGACGGAGCATCCTGTCGTGGAATTGCATGTTTTGAAGAGTCGAACGCTCGCCTTCTGCGCGTTCCTTACGTTTATCATTGGCTTTGGTTTGTTCTCATCGGTCTTTATCATTCCGGTGTTCGCTCAGCGGCTGCTGGGTTATGACGCCATGCAGACTGGGTTGCTGCTGCTGCCCGGCGCGATTGTAACGATGTTCGTGCTTCCCTGGGTCGGAAAAATTCAGCAAAAGGGAATGCCGCCACAACTCATGATTTTCATCGGGTTCTCGATGACGGCGCTCTACACCTTTATGCTATCGCAAATTAATCTTGAAGCGGGCTATTGGACATTTTTCACCCCGCTCGTCATCCGGGGAATCGGGCTTCCGTTCTGCTTTATACCGATCACGGTGCTCGCCGTTTCCGGGCTTTCGCCGCGCGATATTCCACAGGGCGTGGCGATGAACAATATGATGCGGCAGCTCGGTGGATCCTTTGGGATCGCAATCGTCAATACGTATCTCGACCACCGCATGATGATCAATCGCACGGCGCTCATCAGCCACGTTTCACAGTATGGCTTTGCGACACAGCAGCGATTGAATATGTTGACGCAGGGCTTTATTGCGAAAGGAGCGACACCCTTTCTCGCCAAACAGCGCGCTCTTGCTGCACTCGAAGGACTCGTAACACAGCAGACAATGCTGAAAAGCTTCCTCGATGTGTTTGTTTTTGTAACGATCTTTTTCGTGCTCTGCCTGCCGCTGATTTTAACCATCCGAAAAGGCCATGCGCCGGTAAGCGCGGAACTGGCGGCGGCACACTAATAATTTGAATTATGAAGTTAGCAATGAACCCCTTCCAACGGAATTTCTTAGGAGCGATGCTGATTTTTTCTCTCGCGCCCATCACGCGCGTCCTCGCTCAAAGCACCGATACGCTGACGCTCGCGCAGGCCGTGCAAATTGCGATTCGTAATTCTCCCTCCTTTGCCGAAGGCGAAGCCGCAGTCGATCGGGCGAAGGCACAGTATCGTGAAACCGAGAGCTACGCGTATCCGCAGCTTGCGGGCGATGCGAGTTACACGCGCATCGATCCCGTTATCTCGATCCCTTTTGGCAACCAGGTCTTCGTAACGGAGGCGAATAACAATTACAATGGGAATCTAAACGTGCAGCAGCCGCTCTGGTCGTTCGGCCGGTTCGAAGCGGAAGACAAGGTCGCGGAAAGCGGCATCAAAAGTGCCACCGATAATCTCGATCAATACCGCGCGCAAGCCGCCTATCAAACGACACAGGTTTATTATCAGGTACTCACGACCGATGAGGGATTGAACGTCGAACGCGAACAGGTAAGCGTGCTTGAAGGAAATCTTTCCGACGCACGAAAGCGCGTCCAGCAAGGCACCGCGACTTCGCTCGACACGCTCGATATTCAGGCCCGCATTTCGCAGACTGAGAGCCAGATCGACGAATTAGAATCTTCGCGGACGAAGCAGGTCTCGATGCTGCGCCGCCTCCTGGGCATGGCGCCAGGCACGCCGGTGAACGTCACTCGCCCACCTACAGCGCTCGGCTTGCCGGAGCAAGAAGATACCCTCCTTTCGATTGCCGAAAAACAACGCCCGGAACTTATTGCTGCCGAAGACGCCGAGAATACCGCGAAATTGCAAATTGACGCCGCGCGCAATAATAACGATGCACTCCTTACCACGAATGTCGTGGGTGGCGTGAAGGATGGTTACTTGCCGAATCTCACTCAGCCAAAACTAAATTGGGCCGGGACGGTGAGCCTGCATGTTCCGATCTTGGATGGCGGGCGCACGCACGCGCAAGTCGATGAGGCCGCGGCCGAATACCGCGCCGCCCAAGCCCGCACCGAGGATGCAAAGCGCGGCGTCCAAAGCGACATCGAGCAGGCGCTCGCCGATCTTCAATCGAGCCGCTCACGTTTAGGGCTGGTGAAAATTCAGATCGATCAGGCGCGGCAGGCATATCAGGTCGCGCAAGTGCGATATGAGAATGGTGCCGCAACGAATTTGGATGTCCTCACCGCTCAAAGCGCGCTCGAACAAGCCGAGTTGAATCAAGCGCAGCTTCTCTTCGGCGTCCAACTCAGCGAGTATAATTTAAATCGCGCGGTTGGGACACCGATGTGGTAGGTTGAAACAAAACGGAGATTCATGTGTTCTTCTGGTCGAGTTCCTGCCAGTCGATTTTGTTTTTCCCGGCAGATGCTCCGCAAATGCCTGCGGATGGAGTTTTGGATAGGGATGCCCGTAATGTCCGCCTCGAACGCGCCGCGCTCGCCGAGGCAATACGCCATGAGTTTCGCAAAAAATTAGATTCCTTTGAAATCGAGTTCGCGGTTTCTAAGGGTATTGAAGCTTATGTCGTAGATTCGAAACGAAAAACGATTGAAAACCGGTATGGATACGAACTTACCGCCGCACGGAACGATGCGAGAAAACAGCTTCGAAGAAAAAATCACGAGCGCCCCATGAGCGAAGTGACCGTGGAACCGGACGCACATGATATGACCGAACAGGAACTCGACGTTGAAGACCGACTCCAGAAAATACTTGCGCTATTGCCGAACGAAGTCTGGCGAACCGCATTCCGGTTGCACGAAGAGGGATTCGATGCGGAAGAAATTGCGGAACGTATGGACCGCTCGAAGGATGCTGCGTATCACTTAGTCGAACGGGCAAGGAAGCGGGCCGGGGAGATATATCTGAAATTAGGATTCCCCCCCCCAGCAATAGCCGCGCCAATCAACCTAAAAATAAATCAAAAAAATCTTGAAATCAAGTGGCGAATTTCGAGGGGGATTTGGCCCTATACCATAAACACTTTTTACCAAGGAAAATGATCATGAGAAAAGCGTTCAGTTTTACCTTTGTATTTTTACTCACAGCCGCACCGTGCTGGGCAGCAGGCAGCAATGATACGATTCAAGTACGGCTTCTAAGGTGCATCTTACCCGACTCAACTATTTTTTCATTTGAATTGGGCGAAATCGGTCTTTTGCAATCGTCAAGTTCCAAATTTGTTAACTTTGCGAATGCCGGCTCTGACCCGACCACGGCATTCTTCGTCTCGCAACCTTTCACTGTTTCAAGCACTACCGATACAATCTCATTCTATCGAATGATGAACTTTGACGATAATCGGATTCTTAAATCCGATGCTGAAGTCACCGACACTGCTGTTGTTGACTCACTTATTCACGCCTGGATGACAATCATGCTCAGCCGCGTAGTCAAACCAAGCGCGAGTTATTTTACCTCCTCCTCCAATGTGAAGATTATCACAGTCTTACGCAAGAGCTTGGATAGCAGCATCGCTATGAACCTCGATACCGTAAACTGTTACTTAAATGCCAGAGGAGAACTGCGGTTTAGCACTACGAATAACAGCCCTAGCCGAAGGATTATACCTATCGTCGCTAGCACGGGAACGAGTCTCTACCTGCAAACCTACATAGTGAGTAATCTTCCAGCAGGATCAAGCTTTACATACTATCCTACTGCGCTTCCTGAACAGGGTCCGGCAGACTCTGTCCTCTGTGGGTTCTTTCAGGACAATTGTTCTGGAGGCGCGTACAAGCCGATTGCACAAAGCGCTCGTCTTAATCCTATCCCGCTGGGTATTACCCTAATAGAAGTGACTCCTGCTCCCGCAAGTGAAGCATTGAAAGCAGAGGTTACGGCCGATGCACCGGGCAAAATTTCTTGCGAGATACTGAATGTTCTGGGGGAAATAGTTGCAAGTTCGGTTAATGATGTAGGTACAGGAACCTCGGACGTTGATTTTGATGTGCGCAGTTTACCATCGGGTACTTATTTCCTTCGATTGACAGATGGGAATGATGTAATTTCCAAAGGAATTACAATTTTGCACTAACCTTCCATAATTAATTCTTCAACTAATTTTCAATAGGAGCTAACATGAAAGTATTCTTTTTGTCATGCATCATCATCATCGGCTTTAGCTTTTGCGGTGTTAGTTCATCTCGAGCAGGGCTGGTAGTACTTGGTATCGGCCCGGTCGCGGGAACGGGTAATTGTTTTGAGCTCGAAGTAGGAATCACTGGTTCCGATGGTGGTATAACTGGCGAAATACATGGTTATTGCTGTGTATTAGGAGGCGAAGTCGGATGTGGGGGTTTTGACGAAGGTTCGGGCTGTTTCCTTTATTTGCCAGACGCGCCAAAGGAATGGATGGCTCTGCTTTCAGAACTTATGAATCATAGGAACGCACTTAGAATTCGAGGAAGTGCGTTTGATCGAAATTTGCCTGTCTTCAACAAACTTGTCTTCAACAAAAGGATTTCATCGTGTCGATCCTCAAATCATCAGGGTGAATATGGTGTTCGCTTTTCATCTCGATCGTCACGATCGCTTCCGCGATCTCTTTGGTATGCGTGATCGAAAGCTGAAGCACGAAATCGCCGTCGATAATTTTACGCGCGCGTCCATTCATTTCACCTCGTAATTCGAGAAACGGGCGACCGGACCATTCCTTCAACACGCATACATCCCGCCAGGTAAATCCGCGCCGAACGCCGGTCCCCAATGCCTTTGCGAAGGCTTCTTTGGCGGCAAAGCGCGCGGCGAAATGTTCCGCGGCATGGGGACGGCCTGCGCAATAGCGGATTTCGTCCTCGCAATAAATCCGCTTCACGAATTGATCGCCATACGTCGCAATCGACCGCGCGATGCGTGGTACTTCGATGGTGTCGATGCCAATTCCGAAAATCATATTAACGAGCCTTCCATACTGTCATTGCGAGGAGCATCCTTCGACCGAAGGGAGAAGGATGCGACGAAGCAATCTGTAGTTCGACGCAAAAAGATTGCTTCCCTCGATTCCTCGGGGCCGGATTTTATTCGTTCCACTCTGAAAATTCTCCTCGCAATGACGGAGAAAAATTGTGTTCATCCGTTCTGTTCATCCACGATTGCAATAAGATCGGCAATGTCATGCAGGTCAAAATCGGCGCCGTGATCTTTGGTGCCCTGTACATCGCCGTAATGGGCGAAGGCGGTCTGCATGCCGACGGCTTTGGCGCCGGCGATGTCCCGCTCGGCCCAATCGCCGACCATCAGCGCTTCCGAAGGCGGTGTTTGAAGTCGGTCGAGTACGGTTAGGAACGGCCTCGCGGAAGGTTTTCGCTCGCCGGTTTCATCGAACGTGACCGCCATAGTAAAGATATGATGGAACCCAATGTGGCAAAGCCTGAGCCATGCTTCACGGCTCGGCGCATCGGTTAGCACGGCGAGCTTAATGCCGCGCCGCAGAAGCTGCATGAGCGTGGCGGTCGCATGGGGATAGGGCTTGAGCGCCGCTTCCCGCGCGCGGCGATACGCGATAACTCCCGCCGCGAGAATGCGGTGATCGATCTTGTTGAATACTCCGAAAATCAGATCGTCGAAAACCTGCTGATATTCGATGCCGCGTTCCTTATAAATGGCGTCGATCCGCGATTTGATGTCCGCGCGTTCCAAATCGAGGCCGGCATCGAGCATCGCGTCGATGGCGGCTTCGATGGCCTGCCGCTTCATCGCCATGAAATCGACGAGCGTGTTATCGAGATCGAATACGATGGATTGAATCATGCCGCCCGTTGGATTAACAATTGTATTCTGTCCAATTCCGCATCGCTCATTCTCGGGCCGTCATGCGTTGTGAGATAGCCTTGGTACTGCTCGCTGAATTCGTCGTGCTGACTAAGAATAGGCTTCCACTCGCCATCCGAAATACCATGCATGGGAATAAGCTTCACATGCGCATGATCGATTCCCATTCCTTCCATGACAATTCCGGTTCGCTTGGTTCCCAATTGCTTATCGAGTATCAAAGCAAGTTCGCGCGCGGTAGAAAGTAATTCGAGGAAACGCTCTTCGGGAAGCGATGGAACATAGCTGGGAAGGTGCTCACGAGTCGCAAGCACCGTAAAACCCGGCGTGTTCGGAAAGGGCGTAAGAAAAGCGACGTGGTTATCATCCTCATAGACGATCCAATGTTTCGCCTTCCCCTCGATTAGGCGGCAAAAAAAACATTCGTCGTTATGCATGCAGTTTTAGTTTATCGAAGCTGTGTTGAAAATGGAACACGGCGCGCTACCTTCCAATTCGATCCAGAATTTTATCGTAGTCAGAATGCGATCCGATCCAGAACCGTACAATAACATTACCCTCCCGCTCACCCAGCGCGCGCCAATCGTTTCCAACCCGCACGGAGTAAATTGGCTCGACGGGATTGACCCGCTTAAATTCGAGGCCGGGATGATGTGGATTATTCATCCAAAGACGGTAGTTCTTTCGCGCAAGATCCTGAACCTCCTGGGGTAACTCGGCGAAGAGACGGCGAAAGCTTCCTGCAAGATGTGAAATCACAACTCATCCCAGCCCATTTGCTTTGTACGGCCTGCATGATATTCTTCGAGAGCTTCGCGGCCCATGCGTGCAAGTTCATCCTGCGATTGATCGAATGCTCGCTGCCAGCGGACTTCCGATTCAATTTCGGCGATGAATAATCCTCCCAATTCATCTTGGACATCGGGAGGCAATGCCGCGGCTCGCTCGAATGCTTGCGCCATAATTTGTGTCATAATCCGAAGTTTTAACCCGCTCCTTATTCCAGCGGTTCCGATTGAGCGTTATTGTCGAATTTCGAATTGCAGTCCATCATACCCCAGCCTCACATGCTCCGGCAAATCACGCTCGGTCGTTTCGTGCATCACATCGTGGTTCATGTGGGTGAGGTAGGTGATTCGCGGGGCGATGCGCTCGGCTTGAATCACCGCTTCCGAAATCGAGAAATGGGTCGGGTGTGATTTGAATCGCAGGCCATCAAGAATGAGCGTGTCAAGCCCCTTCAATAATGCAAACGACGGTTCTGGAATCTCACTGCAATCGGTAAGATAGGCGAAATTCCCAATCCGAAATCCGAAAATCGGCATGACGCCATGCAGGATAGGAACCGGAATAATTTCGAGGCCGCGAATAGTAAACGGCTGCTCATCAATTACGGTGATCTTCACTTGCGGAAGGCCGCCGCCCGTTTGCTTTGCCGCGCCAAAGGCATAATCGAACGTTCGCTCAAGCCGCTCGGCAACGGATTCGGGCGCGTAACACTCCGGGGCTTTTCTGTTTAGGAACTGGAACGCGCGAAGATCATCGAAGCCGCCAATATGATCGTAATGCTCGTGGGTATAGAGAATTGCTTCGAGGTGCGTAACCTTATGCGCGAGCATTTGTTGCCGAAAATCCGCGCTGGTATCGATCAGGATATTATCGTTCCCACGCTCGATAAGCGCGCTCACCCGAAGCCGCTTATCGCGCGGATCGGTCGAGCGGCAGACGGCGCAGCCGCAGCCGATCATCGGCACGCCCGTCGAGGTGCCCGTGCCCAGCAAGGTGATTTTCATCGGCTAGAACTGTGATTCATTTGATTAGAGTGATTCTTGTGATCGGCTGCGATGTTTCAAAAAATCGAATTATGTTCCCATCACGAAAATCACACGAATCATAGTTCAGACGGGTTTCGCGATTTCCTCCTCGATGGCTTCGCGTAGCGCCGGGCGAATAAAGTTATTATCCAGCCCATATTCATTCAGCCCGAGCGCGAGCGTCCGGATTTTCTTCGGCACCGTGAACCGGCGATTGATAACGAGCAGCCGCTCCTCGCGGAGCAGGCAAAACCCGCCATCGAAATTTCCATTCTCGAACCGCAGCTTAATTCCAAGCTCGGCGGCAAGTCCTTTTAATTCTTCGAATAATTCTTCGTGGGTCATCAGCTAAGATAATGAGTGGCAATATTTTTACAGAACAACAGAATAGAGGCTGGATTTAGTTGACCTAAGATTGCGATCGCCGGGCATGAACTATTAGGGGTGGAAATGAGTATAGCTTATAGGTGAAATGGCGGATAGCTCTACCGTAAGAAGTAGAACGCGAAGCGGTTCCATCCAGAATGCTTTCAATAATAATGGGCGTCTTATGAAACAGAGACTTGTCTTCCTCGTTTTCGTTTTGGCTTTTACGCTAAGCTTAGCACCATTCGTGCATGCACAATGGGTACACGCGGGTGGTCCCGTGGGTGGTGGCGATGTTACGTCGGTCGCCACGCTTGGAACGAATGTGTTCGCCGCAACACTCAACGGCGTGCTCCAATCGACCGATAACGGTGCGACGTGGGCTCCCGTGGGCAATGGCCTTCCGAGCCAGGGCATCGCCAAATTCACCGTGAGCGGCTCCTATCTCTTCGCCCAGTCCAATTTTACCGATAGTCTGTTCGAGTCGGTCGATAGCGGTACAACATGGTTCCCGGCGAATCCGTACGCGATGGGTCCCCTGACATCGATCGGCGGCGATTTATTCACCGGAGGCAGCGATGGCGTTTCGATTTCCACGGATGGCGGCGCGCAGTGGAGCACGGTCAATAACGGCATACAAATGTTCACGCCCGCGCTTTCGCAGCTTACGAGTTCGCTTGGCGCGATTGCGGCAAGTGGCAATAACCTGTTTATCTCCGGCGATGAAATCTATCGCACCGGCGATGGCGGCGTAAACTGGACGCTCGTCGATAGCGATGCCGTGCTTCGTAACTTCACGACGTTTGCCACGGACAGCTCCTCCGAACTATTCGCCGGTAATTACAGCGCCAATGGCCGCGGGCACCTTTATAGCTCGACGGATAACGGTTCCACTTGGCTGCCCGCGAGCAGTGGGCTTGTTGCGCCTTACCTTTCCACGCTTGCCACGAGCGGCTCGAATGTCTTTGCCGGAAGCTGGTATGGCGTCTCGCGTTCCAGCGATAACGGGGTGACATGGACGAACCTGACTACGGGAACCCTTATTGATAGCGGGATTAATTCCCTTGCCGTACTTGGCTCCAATGTGTTTGCCGGAGGCTATGGGATTTACCGCTCCTCCAA
>Ga0307373_10008508_pt1 | contig 15606 bp, 26 predicted proteins | sample OX2MG_FD_202534 | JGI IMG/M metagenome (GOLD analysis project Ga0307373, IMG submission 202534) | Soil microbial communities from Risofladan, Vaasa, Finland - OX-2 | ecosystem: Environmental > Terrestrial > Soil > Coastal area > Acid sulfate soil | place: Finland: Risofladan, Vaasa | collected... | reverse complement strand
GCCATACCAAATCCGGCGTCAAAGGCAATATCCAGGGCGGCATCGTCGATTTCGACGGGCCGGTGGCATACAGCAACGTCATGCTCGTCTGCAATCGATGCGAGAAGAAGACTCGGATCTCGCACGGCGTGAACGAGTTGGGACGGCGCGTGATCGTGTGCAAGAAGTGCGGCGAGACGTTCGACAGGGCCCAGGTCTGATGGCCGTCCAGACAGCCGAGTTGCCGCGTCTTCGCCGCCGGTACGTCGACGAGATCGTGCCGTCGCTGGTGGCGGAATTCCGCTATCTCAACGCCATGCAGGTGCCGTCCATCGAGAAGGTGGTCATCAACATCGGCCTGGGCGAGGCGATCACCAATCCACGAGCCATCGACGCCGCCATCGCCGATCTGAAATTGATCACCGGGCAGGCGCCGATCGTGATCCGGGCAAGAAAGTCCGTCGCCGCCTTCAAGCTGCGCGAAGGCATGCCCATCGGTGTCAAAGTGACGCTGCGAGGGCGCCGGATGTTCGACTTCCTCGACAAGTTGCTGAACGTCGCGCTGCCACGCATCCGGGACTTCCGCGGCGTCGATCCGAAGGCGTTCGATGGCCATGGCAACTACACCCTCGGGTTGCGCGAGCAGCTCGTGTTTCCGGAGATCGACTACGACAAGATCGACAAGCTTCGCGGGCTGGAGGTATGCATCGTGACCACCGCCCGTACGGACGCGGAGGGCCGCTCACTTCTCACCGGGCTCGGGATGCCCTTCAGGAAGAACTGACCGATGGCAAAGAAGTCGCTGATCGCCAAGGCGAACCGGCCCGCCCGGTATTCGACGCAGGCGCACCACCGCTGCGGGGTGTGCGGTCGCCCGCGTGCCTACATGCGCAAATTCGGCATGTGCCGGATCTGTTTCCGCCAACTCGCCAGCATCGGACAGATACCTGGCGTCCAGAAGAGTTCGTGGTGATCCATGACCAGTGACAGCATCGCGGACATGCTGACCCGCATCCGCAACGCCAACCAGGCCCATCACCGCACCGTGGAGATCCCGGTGTCCAAGATGAAGGTCGAGATCGCGCGCGTGCTCACCGAGGAGGGCTTCGTCGACGGGTACGAGGTCACGGGCGAAGCGCCGATGCAACTGCTCACGGTCACGCTCAAGCCGGGAAGCCCCCGCGGACGCGCGCTGTCCGGCCTGCGCCGGATCAGTCGCCCCGGTCTGCGCGTCTATGCGCGGAAGTCGGAGATCCCACGGGTTCTCGGTGGTCTGGGTGTTGCGATCATCTCGACGTCGCGCGGTCTGATGACCGGTCGCGCGGCGCAGCGCGCCGGATTGGGCGGCGAAGTCGTCGCATTCGTGTGGTAGGTCGGCCCTGATGTCGCGCATTGGCAAGCTTCCGATCCCCGTCCCCGACGGAGTTCAGGTCGCCCTCGAGACCGGCAACCGACTCAGCGTCACCGGCTCTCGAGGCACGTTGCAGCGCACCTTTGCGCCATCGATGCTCATCAACGTCGAGACCGGGACGATCACGGTCGACCGCCCCTCCAACGCGCGCATTCATCGCTCCCTGCACGGTCTGACCCGAACGCTGGTTGCCAACATGGTGCAGGGCGTCAGCGGCGGCTTCACCCGCGACCTCGACCTGGTCGGCGTCGGCTTCCGCGCCGTCCGCCAGGGCGGCGACCTCATCCTGAGCCTCGGCTACTCCCATCCGATCCGGTACACGCCGCCCGAGGGGATCAGCATCGAGGTTCCCGTGCCGACGCAGATCTCGATCAGTGGATCGGACAAAGAGGTGGTCGGACAGGTGGCGGCGAAGATTCGATCCTTCAGGAAGCCCGAGCCGTACAAGGGGAAGGGCATCCTGTATCGGGGTGAGAAGCTCCGCCGCAAGGCCGGCAAGTCCGGAAAGGCCGGCAAGACCAAGTAACCAGACCGAAGTAAGAAAGTAGAAGGCTGATCAGCATGTTCACGAAGCACGATCGACGCGCCGCCCGCGCACGGCGCCACCGCCGGGTGCGCAAGCACGTGTCCGGAACGGCGGCGCGTCCACGGCTCGCGGTCTTCCGCAGCCTCCGGCACATCGGTGCGCAGCTCGTCGACGATTCCACGGGCCGGACCCTGGTCGCCGCGTCGACTACCGAGCCCGCGCTGCGCGCGGTCATCGGTGACGCCAACGCCTGCACGGCCGCGGGAGCGACCGCGATCGGGAAGACGATCTCAGAGCGGGCGAGAGCGGCCGGCGTGGACACCGTGGTGTTCGACCGTGCGGGATATCTCTTCCACGGGCGGGTGAAAGCACTCGCCGAGGCGGCCCGCGAGGGCGGGTTGAAGTTCTAGATGGGTATGCGTATGGACCGCCGCGACGATCGCGGCAGCGAGTTCCAGGAGAAGATCGTCTCGCTCAACCGCGTCGCGAAAGTGGTCAAGGGCGGACGCCGTTTTTCGTTCAGCGCGCTGGTGGTCGTCGGTGACGGCAAGGGCCGCGTCGGCGCCGGCCTCGGCAAGGCCGGCGAGGTGCCGGATGCGATCCGCAAGGGCGTCGACGACGCGAAGAAACACATGATCACCGTCCCTATGGTCGGCACGACCATCCCGCATGAGGTGCGCTACAAGCTCGGTGCCGCCAAGGTGATGCTCAAGCCGGGCGTGCCGGGTACCGGGGTCATCAGCGGCAGCTCGATGCGCGCCGTCGTCGAGGCAGCCGGCATCAAGGACATCCTGACCAAGAGCCTCGGGACCGACAATCCGATCAACGTCGTGCGCGCCACGGTCTCGGCGCTCGCGAGCCTGCGAACTCTGGCCGCGGTCGCCGAGCTGCGCGGCCGGACGCCCGAGCAGATCGTCGGCAGTCGCAAGATGGCAGACCGGATGCTCGGGCGGACGCCGGCCGTGTCCGAGGCCCCGGCCGGCGAGGTCGTGCTGCCATGAGCACCGTGCGCGTGACCTACCGCAAGAGCGCGATCGGCTATGCCTGGGATCAGAAGGCAACCCTCGCGGCGCTGGGCCTGCGCAAGCTCAACCACACGGTCGAGCACGAGGCCACACCGTCGATTCGGGGCATGGTCCACAAGGTCCGCCATCTCGTGGCGGTCAACGGCGAGCCCGCCGACTCCCCGGCGGGGATCGCGGTGCTCCAGGACCTCGCGTCTGAATCGGAGCCGGCCGCGTGAAGCTCCATGAACTGAGTCCCGCCAAGGGCAGCCGCCGGCCGCGCAAGCGGGTCGGGCGCGGCCAGGGTGCCGGACAGGGCAAGACCAGCGGTCGAGGCCAGAAGGGCCAGGGATCGCGTTCGAGCGTCGGGCTCCCCACCGGTTTCGAAGGTGGCCAGATGCCACTCAAACAGCGGCTTCCGAAGCTCCGTGGCTTCCACAATCGCTGGCGTCATGAATATGTCGTGGTCAATCTCGGCAAGCTCGGCCGGTTCGACAGGGACACGATCGTCGATCCCGACGTGCTCACCGAGGCGGGGTTGATCCCGCGCGCGTCGTCGCCCGTCAAAGTGCTCGCAGCCGGCCATATCGGCCACGCGCTGACCCTGCGCGTGCACAGGATCTCAGCTGCCGCACGGACCGCGGTCGAGGCCGCAGGTGGATCGGTCGAGTTGCTCGGCCCGCAGCCCGCGGCCGGGGGAGCGGAGCCGGTCGGCAAGCGGGCGCGGCGCAAGGCCGATGCGGCCGTCGCGCGCGCCGAGCTGCTGAGCCGTCCAGCCACGCCCTCCGAGCCGGCCGTGAAGTCGGACGGCAGGAAACGTGCCAAGGGCGCTGACGCAAGCCCGGAGGCCAAACCGGCACAGGGTCGGGCTGAACGCGGCGGCAAACGAAAGACGGCTCGCGATGACGGACCCGCAGCCCCCCAGACCGAGCAGGACGCACCACAGGAAGACGAGGCGGGGACCGAGGACAGGGAGTGAACCTCCTCGAGGCGCTCGGTCAGGCGATCCGGATCCCGGAGCTGCGGCGCAAGTTGCTCTTCACCCTCGGATTGCTGGCGGCGTTCCGCATCCTCGCCGCGATCGCGATCCCCGGGACGAACCCTCGAGCACTCAACGACCTCTTCTCGGGCAACACCCTGCTCGGCCTGCTCAACCTCTTCAGCGGGGGCGGCCTGCAGCGCTTCACCCTGGTCGCGCTCGGCCTCAATCCCTACATCAACGCCACGATCATCATGCAGCTCATGACGGTCGTCTCCGTTCGGCTCAAGGAGCTGAGCAAGGAGGGGGAGATCGGGCGCAAGAAGATCACCCGCTACACGCGCTGGCTCACGGTCCCGCTGGCGATGCTCCAGGCCTTCGGGTACCTCGCGCTGTTCACCAACCCGTCGGTCACGAAGGACGGCGCAATCCTGGCCAGTCCGACCGGCGCGACCGAGATCAGCATCATCCTCACCCTCACCGCGGGCACGATCATCGCGATGTGGCTCGGTGAGTTGATCACCGAATACGGCGTCGGCAACGGCGTTTCGCTGATCATCTTCGTCGGCATCATCGGCAGGCTCCCGGCGGCGATCGTCGGCTACGGCGGTACCGGTGGCACCGCGCATATCATCCAGATCGTCGTCATGGCGCTCATCGCCGTCGCCGTCACCGCCGGCGTCATCGAGGTGCAGCAGGCACAGCGAAAGGTGCCGGTGCAGTCAGCGCAGCGGGTCCTCAACGTGCGAACCGGTCAGGCCGCCCAGGGGCGGCGCAACTTCTTACCCCTGCGAGTCAACGCTGCGGGCGTCATACCGATCATCTTCGCGATCTCGATCATGACGTTCCCGACCATCTTCGCCAACCTGTTCCAGAGCAGCACCGGCTGGACCGAGAGCGTTGCCATGTGGATCACCAACAACTGGCAGGCGACGGGCGGCTTCATTCCTCTGAACATCCTGTACAACGGCATTTACTTCCTGCTCGTGATGGGGTTCACGTACTTCTACACGGCGATCGTCTTCGACCCGGTCGATGTCGCGGACAACCTCAAGAAGCAGTCCACGTTCATTCCCGGCATCCGTCCCGGGAGGAGCACCGCCGAGTATCTCGGCAAGGTCATGGGCAGGATCACCCTGGCGGGTGCCCTCTTCCTCGCCGTGATCACTGTCGTGTTGCCACTGCTGACCGCGGTGCTCACGGGTGTCCCGTCGACCAGCCTCTACCTCGGCGGCACTGCCATCCTCATCGTGGTCGGCGTCGCCCTCGACACCATGAAGCAGATCGAGACCCAGTTGCTGATGCGCCAGTACAAGGGATTCATCAAATGATCGCTCTGATGTTCGGACCGCCCGGCAGCGGCAAGGGCACCCAGGCAACCCACGTCGCACTGCGCCTCGGAGTCCCCCACGTGGCGGCGGGTGACATGCTGCGCAGCGAGGTGGCTCGCGACACCGCGCTCGGCCGCGAGGCCAAGCCGATCATGGATGCCGGTGGGCTCGTTCCCGACGAACTCGTCGTCCGAATGATCAATGGGCGGCTCAACGAGCCGGACGCCGCCGGCGGCGTGCTCCTCGACGGCTTCCCACGCACGGTGCCGCAGGCGATCACCCTGGACGCCATGCTCGCGGCCCGCCACGAGAACGTGCATGACGTGATCTCACTCGAAGTCCCCGACGAAGAACTCAAATCGCGGATCCTCAAACGAGCCACGACCGAGGGCCGCAGCGACGACACCGCCGAGGGCCTCACTCAGCGCCTGATCGTCTACCGCCAGGACACCGCGCCGGTGCTCGAACACTACCGGGAGATGGGCACACGAATCGAGGCGATCAACGGGGTTGGAGATATCGACGTGATCACTGATCGAATCATCGAATCGCTCAAGGAAAACGGTGTCGAAGTGAGGGGCGCATGAGCACGCACGCGGTCGACAGCTTCCGCCTCAAGCGACCGGATGAGATCGAGAAGATGCGGGCGTCCGGGAAGATCCTCGGCGCGTGCCTGGCGCAGCTGGCGAGTTCCGTGCGCGCCGGGATCACCACACTCGATCTCGACCGCGAGGCCGAGACCTTCATTCGCGATCATCACTGCGTCCCGGGTTTCCTCGGGTATGACGGATTTCCCAACTCGCTCTGCGTCTCGATCAACGACCAGGTCGTCCACGGCATCCCCGGACCGCAGGTGATCCACGACGGCGATCTCGTATCGCTTGATTGCGGGCTCATCCTCGAGGGCTGGTGGGCCGACAGCGGGCTCTCCGTCGCCTGCGGCGAGCCGTCAGCGGAGGTGCGGCGCCTGATCGACACGACTCGCCAGGCGCTCGACCTCGGCATCGCCGCAGCCAGGCCTGGCAACCATATCGGTGACATCGGCGCCGCCGTCCAGACGTTCGTGGAGTCCAATGGCTATTCGGTGGTGCGTCAGTACGTCGGCCACGGGATCGGCCGGGAGATGCACGAGCTCCCGCAGGTGCCGAACTACGGCCGGCCGGGGACGGGTAACCTCCTCAAGCCCGGATATGTGATCGCGATCGAGCCGATGGTCAACGTGGGGCGCCCCGACACCCGCGTCCTCGACGACGACTGGACCGTGGTGACGTCCGATGGAAAGCTCTCCTGTTACTTCGAGCACACGGTCGCTATCACCGAGTCGGGCCCGGAGGTGCTGACCCTGCGGCCCGACCCCGTTCTGGCGGACGCGAAGTAGTGGCAGCAGTCGATTTGCCTGCTGAGCAGGGCGCGGTTTATACTCATTGCCTCGGGCTCTCGCATGAGCCTGGTTCGGCGCGCACGCAACGGGGTACCGCCGGCACCAGCGTCACGGATCGCCCCGGGACGCATCGAGCACTTTGCCATCGGCTCCCTACGCCGCCAACCATGAGGAATTCGTCACCAGGATGAAGGTCAGAGCATCGGTCAAGCGCCTGTGCGAGCGCTGCAAGATCATCAAGCGCCACGGAGCGGTCAGAGTGATCTGCGAGAACCCGAAACACAAGCAGCGGCAGGGGTAAGGCGGGGCAATGGCACGAATCGCCGGCGTTGACGTCCCTCGAGACAAGCGAATCGAGATCGCCCTCACCTACATCTACGGGATTGGCCCGACCACTGCGAAGCGGATGCTCTCCCTCGCGGGTGTTGCCGCTGACACGCGCACCAAGGACCTGAGCGACGCCCAGGTCGGCAAGTTGCGCGATGTCATCGCCAAGCAGCTGCAGGGCAGGGTGGAAGGCGACCTCCGCCGCCAGATCGCGCTCAACATCAAGCGTCTCACCGAGATCGGCACCTATCGCGGACTGCGCCACCGGCGCGGACTACCGGTACGTGGCCAGCGCACCCGCACCAACGCCCGTACCCGCCGTGGTCCGAAGAAGACCGTCGGCGTGCGCCGCAAGAAGGCGACGAAGTAACCAATGGCCAAGAAGAAGAAAGTCGTCCGAACCCGGCGCCGGGAGCGCAAGAACATCGCGGTCGGCCAGGCGCACGTCCTCGCGACGTTCAACAACACCATCGTCAGCCTCACCGATCCCGACGGCAACGTCATCGCGTGGGGGTCGGCGGGCGCGCAGGGTTTCAAGGGGTCGCGCAAGAGCACCCCGTTTGCCGCGCAGGTGACTGCAGAGGCGGCCGCACGCCGCGCGATGGAACACGGCCTCAAGTCGATCGAGATCTTCGTCAAGGGCCCTGGCGCCGGCCGCGAGGCCGCCATCCGGAGCCTGCAGGCGAGCGGGCTCGACGTCAGCGCGATCTCCGATGTCACCCCGATCCCTCACAACGGCTGCCGCCCGCCAAAGCGGCGCCGGGTCTAGGGGGAATCGATGGCCAATCAAGCCGGTCCGGTCTGCCGCCTCTGCCGTCGCGAGGGTGCCAAGCTCTACCTCAAGGGCGCCAAGTGCGTGACCAACTGCACCTTCGACAAGCGCAGCGGTCTGCTCCCCGGGCAGCACGGGCTCGCGCGCCGTCGCAAGGCGAGCGATTATGGAATCCAGCTCCGCGCCAAGCAGAAGGCGCGCCGGATCTATGGTGTCCTCGAGACCCAGTTCCGCCACTACTTCGAACGTGCCGAGGGTGCCGAGGGCGTCACCGGCACCGTCCTGCTCCAGCAGCTCGAGCGCCGGCTCGACAACATCGTCTACCGGCTCGGGCTCGCCAGCTCGCGTCGTGAGGCCCGTCAGCTCGTGAGCCACCGCCATTTCAAGGTCAACGGCCGGGCGCTCAACATCGCGTCCGCGCAACTCCGTCCCGGAGACGTGGTCGAGGTTCGCGAGCGCAGCCGCAAGATGCTCGTGCTCGAGAACGCGCAGTCGCTCGTATCCGGCAGGTCCGTTCCCGAGTGGCTGACCCTGGATGCCGCAGCGCTCAAGGGCACGGTCACACGTTTGCCCGAGCGCCATGAGATGGAACAACAAATCGAAGAGCAGCTCATCGTTGAGTACTACTCGAGATGACCGTGCTCCGCGCCGAGATCGGCGCAACGTCCCTGTTCCCTGTTGAGGAGTCCTGAATGGCAATTGACATGATGACCAGCCCCGCGGTCAAGGAGATCGAGAGCGGCGCCGATTACGGCAAGTTCGAGATCGAGCCCCTCGAGCCCGGATTCGGCGTCACGCTCGGCAACTCGCTGCGACGCGTGCTGCTGTCGTCGCTCCCCGGCGCCGCGATCACCTCGGTGTCGATCGAGGGCATCGCACACGAGTTCAGCTCGATCGAGAACGTCAAGGAAGACGTGACCGAGATCCTGCTCAACATCAAGGAGATCAACGTCCTCTCGCACAGTGCCGACCCTGTGCGTATCAGCCTCGATCAGCACGGTCCTCGCGAAGTGACCGCAGGCGACATCGAGTGCCCCAGCGACATCGAGATCCGCAACCCCGGTCAGCACATCGCGACCCTGGACTCACCCAAGGCGCAACTGCGCATGGATCTGATGGTTGAGCGCGGCAAGGGGTACGTCACCGCCGAGCGCAACAAGAAGGAGGGCCAGGCGATCGGTGTGATCCCGATCGACGCCATCTTCACGCCGGTGCGCAAGGCCAACTTCTTCGTCGAGAAGACCCGCGTCGGCCAGGAGACCGAGTGGGACAAGCTCGTCGTCGAGGTCTGGACCGACGGGACCCTGGCGCCGGTCGAGGCCGTCAGCCGCGCCGCCGGCCTCTTCACCGAGCACCTCGGTCTGTTCGTTCGGTTCGGCGACAACCTCGCGGCGCCGCAGCAGCGTCAGGCACGCGGCAACGACCTTCCCAGCCGGCTCGCCGACGTCCCGATCGAGGATCTCGAGCTCAGCGTTCGCGCCCTCAACTGCCTCAAGGCCAACGACATCACCAAGGTCGGTCAGCTCGTGGCGATGAAGCAGGAGGAACTGTTGACGCTGCGCAACTTCGGCCAGAAGTCGCTTGACGAGATTCGCGAGAAGCTCGTGCAGCGCGAGCTGGTCACGCCCGAAGAGCTGGACACGCTGTTCCAGCCGATGGCGAGGTAAGCGGAGCCACTCATGCGACATCGCATCGCCGGTCGGAAGTTCGGGCGCAGCGCCGCGCATCGCCAGTCGATGACGCGCAACCAGGTGACCTCCCTGCTGCGCTACGGCCGCATCACCACCACCGAGGCTAAGGCCAAGGAGTTGCGCCGATGGGTCGAGCGCGTCATCACCGACGCCAAGCCCGACGACCTCAACGCCCGGCGCAAGGTGGCGTTGTACGTCAACGACCGCGAGGTCTCCAACAAGCTGTTCTCCACGTACCTCGAGCGCTACAAGGAGCGTCCGGGCGGCTACACGCGGGTCGTCAAGCTCCCGCCGCGGCACAGCGACGCCGCCCCGATGGCGATCATCGAGCTGGTCGAGTAGGAACCAGTCGCTCGTGCCAACCTACAGCCTCACCCTCGAGTACGACGGCACCGATTTCGCCGGCTGGCAGATCCAGCCGAGCGTTCGGACCGCGATGGGCGTCTTCAGTGACGCGCTCAGTACGGTCACGACCGAGAGCCCCGCGCTCACCGCGGCGGGCCGCACCGACTCGGGCACGCACGCGCACGGCCAGGTGGTCGGATGCACGCTCTCGCGCGCGTGGGCGCCGGACGAGCTGCGCAACGCGCTCAACGCGACGCTCCCTGCGGATCTTGCCGTGCGCAGCGTCGCTCTCCAAGGTGACGGCTTCCATGCGCGTCGCGACGCGGTGGAACGAACCTATCGCTATCTCGTCGTCTGCCGGGACGGACGGTCACCGGTGATGCGCCGTAACGCATGGATCGTGCGCGGTCCGCTCGACCTCGACGCGATGCGTGAGGCGGCGGCCAGCCTCGTCGGCGCGCATGACTTCGTGGCCTTCGGGAGCCCCCCTCGCATCGGCGGCAGCACGGTGCGTCACATCGCGTCTGTCAGCATCGAGCGCAACCTGCTCGGGAGCGGCGAGGCGGTGCTGGAGACCGTGGCGATCACCGTCTGCGCCGACGCATTCCTGCGCGGCATGATGCGGTCGTTCACCGGCGCACTCGTGAAGATCGGCCAGGGCCGCGCGACTCCGGCGTGGCTCGCATCGCTGGTCGACACCGCGACGGTGCGGGATCCATCGGTGTCGGTCGCTCCCGCACGGGGACTGCACCAGTGGTCGGTGCGCTATGAGCCGACCGCCACAGACCAGGAGCTCGCCGCATGAGCGGAACGCTGACGTACCAGGCCAAGCCGGCAGAACTCGAGCAACGCTGGTTTCTCGTCGATGCCCGCGGGCAGACGCTGGGCCGTCTGGCCGCGAACATCGCGCGCGTCCTCCGCGGCAAGCATCGCCCCGAGTTCACCCAGCACATCAACACCGGCGAGCACGTCATCGTCATCAATGCGCGCGACATCGTGGTCACGGGACGCAAACGTACCCTCAAGAAGTACGACCGCTACTCGGGATATCCGAGCGGCCGGCGCGTTCGCACCTTTGACGAGGCGATGGCCGTCGACGCGACATTTCCGATCATGCACGCCGTCCGCGGCATGCTCCAGCACAACACCCTCGGTGCGGAGCAGCTCACCCATCTTCGCGTCTACACGGGCTCGGAGCACAAACACGAGGCCCAGCGACCGCAGCCGATCACGTTCGGCGAACTCGGGGAGATCATCATTGCCCCCAATAGTTGAGCCATACAAGCAGGCCACCGGTCGCCGCAAGACGGCGGTCGCGCGCGTACGCATCGTCCCCGGTGACGGCGTCATCGTCGTCAACAACCGTCCCCCGAGCGAGTATTTCGGGCGACGCGACCTTGAGACCGTGGTCACGCAGCCACTCCGGGTCACCGACTCCACCGGCCGGTTCGAGGTCTCTGTCAAGGTGTTCGGTGGCGGAATCGCCGGACAGGCCGGCGCCGTGTGCCATGGGATCGCCCGCGCGCTGATCGCCGCCGACCCCGAGCTTCGACCCGTGCTCAAAGCGGCAGGGCTGCTCACCCGCGACTCGCGTGAGAAGGAGCGCAAGAAATACGGTCTGAAGCGAGCACGGAAGGCGCCGCAGTACACCAAGCGGTAGTGGAGGCGCCGCCCGTCACGCGGACGACGGTGCGGGCTCGCGTGCTCGGGTGCCCCGTCGACATCGTCGATATGGCGACGGCCGTGCAAACGCTCGTGGAAATCGTGGAACGGCGCCGTGCGGGCGAGGCGTCCCAGCCCGCGGTGATCATCACACTCAACCCGGAGATGGTGATGATGGCGCGGCGCAGCCCAACCTTCGGCTCGGTGCTCGAGTCGGCGGCGCTGGTCGTGCCGGACGGCATCGGGCTCGTGCGCGCGCTGCGCCGTCGAGGGCATCCCGAGGCCGATCGCGTGGGCGGTGCGGACCTGATCGGCGCCTACCTCCCCGAGGCGGAGCGCCGCGCGCACAGGATCGCTCTCGTCGGCGGCGCACCGGGTGTCGCAGGCGCGGCGCGCGATCGCATGGTCGAGACGCATCCGGGGCTCAAGGTCGTCGCGGTCAGCGACGGCCCTCCGGGAAAGACGACGGCGATCGAGATCGAGCAGTCGCATCCCGAGATCGTCCTCGCAGCGTTCGGCGCCGGCCGTCAGGAGCTGTTTCTGGACCGGTACCTCGGTGTGATCGGAGCCCCAGCGGGGATCGGCGTGGGTGGCTCTCTCGACTTCTTCGCCGGGCGGGTACGCCGCGCTCCCGCCTCGATCCGCCGCATCGGCCTCGAATGGGCGTGGCGGCTCGCGATCCAGCCGTGGCGCCTGCGGCGACAGTCGGTGCTGCCGGTCTACTGGTGGCTCGAGCGCCGCGAGTCCGCAGCAATGCGCGCCGGGCGCTGACCACCGATGCTGAGCATCGTCGTTCCCGCGTACAACGAGGAACAGCGCCTGCCCGCGACGCTGGTCAGGATGCGCGCATACCTGGACGGCCGTGGGGAGCCGTACGAGGTGGTCGTCGTCGACGACGGCAGCAACGACAAGACCCTGTCGATGTCGCTCAGCATCGCCGAGGAGTGGCCGCAGCTGCGGGTGCTCGCTCTCGAGCGCAACACGGGCAAGGGCGCCGCGGTGCGCCTCGGCATGCTGAGCGCCAGGGGTGAGCATCGGGTCTTCAGCGACGCCGATCTCAGCACCCCAATCGAGGAGGTCGAGCAGCTCCGGACCCGGCTGCGCGGGAATTGCGCCGTCGCCATCGCGTCGCGGGCGCTGCCGGACTCGCAGATCGACGTTCACCAGCCGGGCCGACGCGAGGTGATGGGTCGCACATACAACCGGTTGCTGCGCCTGGCCGCACTCCGGGGCCTCCACGACACGCAGTGTGGCTTCAAGGCATTCACCGCCGAGGCGGCGGTCGCCTGCTTCACGCCACTGCGCACACTCCGCTTCGGCTTCGACGCCGAAGTACTGCTCCGCGCTCGCCGCCGAGGCTGGACCGTCGAGGAGGTACCGGTGCGCTGGGAGCACAAGGAGGACTCGCGGGTGAGCGCGATGCGTGATTCATTCGGGGTTCTGTACGATCTGGTGCGTCTACGGTTCATCGTCGGGCGATAATCGCTTCGTGAGAACCGCCCAGCGAGCGACCACCTCGACCCACATCGATGTCCGCGTCGCCGACGCTCCGCTGGTGGGACTGCGGTTCCACATGGACTCCCGCGCCGCCGACCTCGAGGATCTCGGCGCTCACCTGGAGCGGCAGCTGATCGACGTCGGCGCCCGGCGCGCCAATATCCTCGGCCGGCTCCGCCGGGTGGAGGAGGCTCGGCAGAGAGCCCTCGAGGTGCTTCCCGGCCTGGCATCGCGGTCGATCCTCTCGGATATCGCGGCGACCTTCACCGAAGGACTGGAGATGAGCACCGAGCTCACCCGCCTCGAGGCGCGAGCGGAGGGGATCCGCGCACGACTCGCCGACATCACGACCGAGCAACGCGTCCTTCGCACCGTGAGCCGCCAGCTCGCCCAGGTGCCCGGCGACACGGTCGCCGACCCGAATCAGCGCGCCAGCCGCTACAGCCAGGCGGCACGCCAGATCTACGAGATAGCGGACGTGGAGCACGCTGAGACCGCTCGCCTGATCCTCGAGGGCCCGATGCAGCGTCTCGCCGACGCGGCGCTCGAGGCGGAGCTGATCGGCAGGAGCCTGGCCCGCGAGCCGGAGACGGCGGCCGGGGCCGGCACACGGTGCCGGACTGCGGCAGTCGACGCGTCCGACCAGCTCGGGGAGGTCATCGCCGGATTGCTGCCATTGCGTGAGGGTCGAGGGCTCGTCGGAGCCATCCGGGAGCTCCTCGCCGCGTGGGCTGATCGGGGAACCGTGCTGCTCCACATCCTCGGCAGCGAGCGCGCGATGGGGTCGCTCGCGGAGATCACGCTGTACCGGATCATCGAGCAGGCCATCGACAATGCGCTCGCGCACGGCCACTCCCAGCGAGTGGACGCGATCATCTCGTTCCTGCCGCGTCTGGTCGTCGGAGTGGTCAAGGATGACGGCGATGGGTTCGACGTCAGCGCCACCGACGCGCGCCTGGGGCGGACCGCCGGTCTCGGTCTGATCCAGATGCGGGAGCGGGCCGCGCTGGTGGGAGGCCGCGTCCAGGTGCGCAGCGGGCTGGGGCTCGGGACCGAGGTCCGCGTCACCATCCCTGACGGCCGAGCGACGAGCTAGCGACGGCCGTTGCGCGCCAGGGTACGCCCGGTAGGATCGCGGTCATGCCCTCTGCGCAGCGGAGCTTCCGTCTGACCACTTCCACCGGCACCACCGTCGCCGGTGCCGTCGCCATGGCCGATACACCGTGGCGGCGGTTCATGGGCCTCATGGGTCGCAGCGAGCTCCCGTCCGACGCCGGCCTGTGCCTGCGTCCCTGCAGCTCGATCCACATGTTCTTCATGCGGTTCCCGGTCGACGTCGCGTTCATCGACGGCGACGGCCACGTGGTGCGGATGTATCAGGGACTCAGGCCCTGGCGGATCTCACGCGTTGTGCGCCGGGCCAAGGCGGCGATCGAGCTGCCGAGTGGCGCGCTTGCGCGGGCCGGAGTCGGCGTGGGAGACCTCCTGAGAATGTCCTGATTCGGTACGGTCGCGTTCGCCACATCGTGTGATTGGAGGAACGACGTGTACCAGGGAATGATCGCCGAGACCGTGACCATCCTCGGTCATCGCGACGAGGAGATCGGCGCCTATCTCGCCCGGCCGCTCGGAGCCGGGCCCTTCCCGGGAGTGCTGGTGATCCACCACGCACCCGGGTGGGACGCGGCGACCAAGGAGATCGCCCGGAGATTCGCTTCCGAGGGATATATCGCGATCTGTCCAAACCTGTACCACCGTTTCGGACCCGACCTCGCCCCGGACGACGCGGCGGCGGCGGCTCGCGCGGGGGGCTGGATCAGCACCGAGCAGTTCCTCGGCGACGCGGGCGGGGCGCTGCGCTTCCTCAGAGGCTTGCCGGCGAGCAGCGGGAAGGCCGGCTCGATCGGGTACTGCTCGGGAGGGCGGCAGTCCTTCCTCGCGGCGTGCGAGCTCTCGGTCGATGCGGCGGTCGACTGCTACGGGGCGTTCGTGATCTCCGCCTCGCCGCCGGAGTTGCCCATCAGGATGGAGCCGGTCATCGATCGCGCGCCGAAGATTTCGTGCCCGATCCTCGGGCTCTTTGGCGCCGAGGACAGGAATCCCTCGCCCGACGAGGTGACCCGGATCGACGCCGAGCTGACGAGGCTCGGCAAGGAACACGAGTTCCACACGTTCGAACAGGCCGGTCACGGGTTCTTCGCCGTGGATCGTCCGATGTACCGGGTCGAGGCTGCCGTCCAGGGCTGGCGTCTCATTTTCGATTTCTATCGCCGCCACCTGAGCTAGGAGAGACGCATGTGCTCGTACATTGTTGAGAGGACCGCGGTGACCGGGAGCGCCAAGGCCGCGGGCACCTGGGCCCCGATCACCGGCGCCGTCGTTTCGGTCGACCATCCGTTCCATGCGACGCTCGACCACGCCCTGATCGTCGACTTCGTCTGCGCAGGGCGCTCGGTGAGTGAACGTGTCGCGCTGGAGTTGAGCGTGGCGTCGGCACGCGAGCTCGTCGCATGCATGCAGACAGCGTTGGACGCGTTCGTCGAGGGCGGCTGAGACCCGGGTTGTCCCGGCGCCGACCGCCGTCGGACGTGAACCTGCGTCCATGCTCGCCGCGCTTGCCAGGCTGGTACTCGACGCGGTCGCACCGCTGCACTGCGCAGGCTGTGACGCGGTCTCCGACGATCCGATCTGCGCCCGATGC
>Ga0307373_10008507_pt1 | contig 15608 bp, 6 predicted proteins | sample OX2MG_FD_202534 | JGI IMG/M metagenome (GOLD analysis project Ga0307373, IMG submission 202534) | Soil microbial communities from Risofladan, Vaasa, Finland - OX-2 | ecosystem: Environmental > Terrestrial > Soil > Coastal area > Acid sulfate soil | place: Finland: Risofladan, Vaasa | collected... | reverse complement strand
GCGGGCCGGCCCTGTCCTGCGGCGGATGTGGCCGAGGCTGTTCCAGGACCGGATCCTGGGTCTCGCCTCCGAGGTCGGATTCTGGGCGATCGTGTCGTTGCCCTCGCTGGCGCTCACGCTGCTCGGCGCCGTCGGGTACCTCAGGGGTGTCATCGGCGCGGACAGCGTCAAGGACATACACGACTCTGTGCTGCGCCTGGCACGCGACCTGTTCCCCTCGGGCACGGTGGACAGGGACATCGCCCCGCTGGTGGACCAGATGCTCGCCCGCGGCCACCTGGATGTGTTGTCGGTCGGTTTCGTGATCTCGCTCTGGTCGGGTTCGACGGCGATGAGCGCCTACGTGAACACGATCACCGTCGCCTACGACATGCGCGGCGTGCGCGGCTCGGTACGCAGCCGCGTGGTCGCCACGGGACTGTACCTGTGCTTCGTCGTGGTCGGGTTGGTCCTGTTGCCGGCACTGGCGCTCGGGCCCGGCCTGATCACCCACCTGACTCCCGGCCCGGTCACACCCGAGGTGTCGACGGCTGTCCACATCCTGTACTGGCCTGTCGTCGTGGTGCTGTCGGTGTCGCTGATCGCCGGGCTGTACAAGGGGGCGCTCCCGGTTCGCGTGCCGTGGCGGCGGTGCCTCCCCGGCGCGGTCTTTGCGATGGGTCTGTGGCTGTTGGGAAGCCTGGGCTTGAGGGCGTACCTGCAGTCGAGCTTGAGGAGCCACTCGGTGTACGGATCGCTGGGGGCGCCGATCGCTGCGCTTCTGTTCTTCTACGTCACCGGGCTCGCCGTGCTCATCGGGGCGGAGCTCAACTCGAGCATCGACGCGGTTCGTTGAGGGGGGCGGCGTCAGTAGGGGCCTGGCGGCGATAGCGTCGGAGAAGCATGCACGACGAGGAAGTCACAGGCCGGCCGGGCATGGTGACGACGCGGATCCGCGGGGGCGCCCTGCCAGGTGAGGTCAAGGTGGCGATACGCGGAGGCACCGAGAGCTTCATCGCCTACGCCGACCACGAGATCAAGAAGGGCGAATCCATCCTCGTGTACCGGAGCAGAGGTGACCGCAGCGTCGACGTCGTGGAGTTCGTTGAGACGGGGCTCTCAGCCGACGAGTTCTGACAAGACCACCGGGCGCCGATCGGCGACGCCCTGAACAAGGAGCGATGCATGTTCGGATACCGCATACCCAACCCCGACGAGGCCATGATCATCAGCGGCGCGAAGGCCCGAGGTGAGGACGGCCTGCCGTTCCGCATCGTCACCGGGCACGGGAAGTTCGTGAACCCGCTGCGCTCGAAGGTGTCGTTTCTGTCGCTGTCGATGCAGGAGGCGGAGGTTCAGGAGCCGTGCGTCACCCAGCAAGGGATAACCCTGATGGTCAAGGCGGTGATCGCGTTCAAGGTGGGTGACGACGCCGCGTCGATCGTGAACGCCGCGCGCCGCTTCCTCGCGGACGAGGACCAGATGCCCCGCCTGACCGGCCGCATCTTCGCGGGCCACCTGCGTTCCATCGTCGGCTCGATGACCGTCGAGGATCTCATCCGGGAACGCCAGAAGCTGGCCGAGGAGATCCTCGACGCGTCGAAACCGGAGATGGCCAAGCTGGGGCTGGTCGTGGACTCCCTCCAGATCGAGAGCATCGACGACCAGGGTTCGGGGTACATCGTGGCGCTCTCCCAGCCGCACGTCGCCGCGGTCAACCAGGCAGCACAGATCGCGCAGGCGCAGGCCGACCAGGCCGCTGCCGAGGCCCGCCAGAAGAGCGAGCGCAACCAGGCCGACTACGTCCGCCAGACCTCCGTCGCGCAGGCACAGTACAAAGCGGAGGTCGACCAGGCGCAGGCCAAGTCCGCGCAGGCCGGTCCGTTGGCCTCTGCCCAGGCGCAGCAGGAAGTCCTGGCCGAACAAGCGAAGGTGGCGGAGAAGAACGCTGAGCTGCGCAGGCAGCAGCTCGTCGCCGAGGTCGGCGCGCCGGCCGAGGCGGAGGCGGACCGGATCCGCACGATCGCCAAGGCGAACGCCGACTCCACCAACTTCGGCGCGGAGGCCGCCGCGGCGAACGGAAGGGTTGCTCTCGACCAGCAGCTGATCTCGATGTTGCCCCAGATCACCCAGAACCTCGCCGGCGGGCTCGCCAATGCCAATGTCACGATCCTCGACGGGGCCTCCGGTTACAACCAACTGGTCGCCGACCTGGGAGCGCAGGCGGCGGCGGTCCTCGCCGCAATCCGCAGCGCCGCCAACACCGCCGCCACCACCACGAACGGTTCCTCCACGAACGGCCCCGCCACGACCCCTGGGCAGTGACCGATTCCGCGATCGAGCGCATCCTTCTCAGCTACGGCACCATCACCGTCGTCGGCGCCAGCAACGACCCCCGCAAGGCCGCCCACTACGTCCCCGCCCACATGCAAAGCCACGGCTGGCGGATCATCCCGGTCAACCCTCACGAGGACCACATCCTGGGCGAGCCGGTCTACCGCCACGTGAGCGACGTGCCCGAACCGGTGGGCCTGGTCAACGTGTTCCGCCCCTCGCGCTACACACCTGACGTGGTGCGCGAGGCGGTGGCGGCCGGGGCGCCGGCCGTGTGGCTGCAGCTCGGCATCGCATCCGAGGAGTCGCGCCGGATCGCCGAGGAGGCCAACCTGCTCTACGTCGAGGATCGGTGCCTGCTCGTCGAGCAACGCCGGCTGGCGCTGGAAGCTCCCCGCTGACAATCGGCTAGACGAGGCCGCTCCTTCCGACGGATGGGTATGGTCGGCGGACCGTGACCGACCCAGGCAGCGACTCGCCGAGCATCCAACGGGTGCTGTTCGTCTGCACCGGCAACCAGTGCCGCTCCCCCATGGCCGAGGCGTTGCTCCGATCGAAGCTGCCGCCCGCCTGCGGGATCGAGGTCGATTCCGCCGGGACCATAGGCGACGGCACTCCCCCGCCGGACAACGCCGTCAAGGTCATGGAAGATGCCGGTCTCGACATCTCCGAGCGGCCCAGCCGGCCGCTGGACCCGCGCACCCTCGAAGCCGCAGACCTGGTGGTGACCATGTCCCGCCAGCATCTCGTCGACGTCGTCACCACTCACCCGCCCGTGCTGGAAAGAGCCTTCACCTTTGCCGATCTCCTCGACCGCGCGGCCACAGCCGGGCCCCGGAGACCGGACGAAACGGTGGCGGCCTGGGCGCGACGGCTCTCGGCGGGCCGCACGACCGTGTCGATCCTCCAGCTCCCCTCTGCAGCCGACATCGAGGACCCCATAGGCGGGGGGATCGGCGTCTTCGAGCAGACCCGCATCCTCCTCGACCGCCTGACCTCGGACCTGGCGGCGCTGCTGACGGGAGAACCTGGCGGGGCTGGAGAGGCCGGAGAGGCCGAAGGGGCCGGAGGAATCATGCGCCGCCGGCGCCCCTGGTGGAGGTCCGGTTAGAAGGCGCCTGTGCCGTTGGGTGTGCCGAGCCCGGTCGGGCCGTCCCACCCGGCAACCGCTGTGCACAGGTCGGAGCCGCCGCAGGACCCGTTGCTGCCGGAGGTCACGTCGTTGAGCGAACTGCTGTGGCTGTAAGGGTAGGACCCATAGTTGACGCTGCTGGCGTTGCCGGCCAGGGCGTACACCGACGCGATTACCGGAGAGGCCACGCTGGTACCGCCGAACACCAGCCAACCCTTGTACCCCTGGTAGGCGTAGCTGTCGTAGACGGCGACACCGGTGTTGGGGTCTGCGTCGGCGGAGACGTCGGCCTCCGCCCGGTTCTTGGGGCAGGTCGAGGAGATGTTCGTAACCGATCCCTGCCACGAAGGTTGGGCCTCGTAGGCGGAGCAACCCGACCCTGCGCGCCCCCACGCCGTCTCTGCCCAACCCCGGGTATTCGACGCTTTGGTGAGCGTGGTTCCCCCGACGGCGGTCACGTACTGGCTAGCAGCGGGGTACTCGACGCCGTAGCCGCTGTCGCCCGAACTGGCGGTGACGGCGATCCCCGGATGGTTGTAGTAGGAGTCCAACGAGCTGTCGGCGCTGGAGTCGCCGCCGCCGTAGCTGTTGCTGATCTCGTTGGCTCCAAGCTTGGCCGCCTCGTTGACCGCCGCGCCGAGGTTTGCGTAGGTGGCAGAGGAAGCCTCGACCAGCAGGATGTGGCAGTTGGGGCAGACCGCGGAGACCATGTCGAGATCGAGGGAGATCTCCTCCGACCAGCTGGCGTTGTTCCTTGGATAGCTGGTCCCGCCGCTCTGGTTCACCTTACGGAAGCAACCGTTTTTCGTGGTGCAAGCCGGCAGCCCGAACTGCGAACGGTAGACGCCGAGATCGGATTCGGCGTAGGGGTCGTTGTAGGCGTCGACGATAGCCACGGTCTGACCGCTGCCCGCCGTGGACGACGGCAGGGCGTAAGCGGACTGCAGATCGGAGGGGCCGTACCCGTTAGGCGTGGTCGCCGGCGCAGGCCCCGGCTTTCCGGCTGGGGCAGTGTTCAAGATCGCGTCACAAGCGGCGGTACCAGCCGTGGATGGTGGGCAGGAACGCAGGAAATGGGCGTTGGAGTTCGCCAAAGAAGCCGCCTGAGGCGCAGGCGTCGCGTACGACGTCGCCGGGCCGGCCGCCATACCGCCCACCAAAGCAGCGGCCGCTACCAGTTGCTTCAACATTCGTTGCACCCCTTCCACTGCCGTTGCCGAAACGGCTTTGGTGGAACGTTACACCTGCCCAATCCCAGATGACGATCGGTCAGCCGAGCGGACCGGTCGTGGCGCAGGTTCCCTGGGTGATCGCGGCCTGGGCGGTCCGGCCCGTCTGCAGAACCTGCACCAGGAACCCGGCCATGAACCCGAAGAAGTCGTATCCCGTGGGTGCCGCGAGCTCTAGTGGATCGCCGGTGAGCCCGGCGCCCGATGCCAGGGCGGAGGGGAGGTTGCCGACAAGGCTGTAGCCGCCCCCGTTGTAGGCCTGGCACCCGATCGTGCTGGACCCAGCCGGCAGGACGCTCTCGTCGAGCGCCTCGAGCGAGCCGGCCATGGCGCCGTCGAACAGAGCATGGACACCGTAGGCGGCGGCGTTCGGGAGCGCGAGGCCGATGAGGTTGTCGGCGCCGGCCTGGATCTCGCCGTACAGGATGCTCGCGTCGAGGAAGCCCTGCGAGCACGCGACACCGGGCTTGGAGTCGGCGGGTGACAGCTCGGCCGCCGCGCAGGTCGACGCGTAGTTGAGGATTCCGTTGACGAGACCGACGAGGTCGTTGGCCTCGTTCTGGACGTACTGGAAGAGGAATGCCATCTCGACGGCGTCCGCTCCGGTCGGGTCCGAGAAGTTGACCGGGCTGTTGTTGGCGTACTCGTAGGGGTTGGACGATCCGAGCGGGTCGGGGCTCAGGAAACGACCCGACGTCGGGTCGTAATAGCGCGCGTGGTCGTAGTAGAGCCCCGTGGAGGAGTCGTACTGCTGGCCCCCGTAGGTGAGCGGGTTGGCCGTCGAGCCTGAAGGACTCTGGGTGCCGTAGGGGCTGTAGGCGTAGGTCTCGACCGTGGAACCGGCGGAGTTGGTGAGGGCGTTGACGTTGCCGAGCGTGTCGGAGAGGTAGTAGTCCTTCGCCCCTCCCGGCTGTACGAGCTCCAGCGGATCGTTGAGTGTCGGGCCGTTCACGTAGGACTGGGTCCCGCCGCCCGGCGGGTACTGGGCGATGAGGTTGCTGCCGTCGTACGCCGATGCGGTGGTGCCGGCGGCGGTCGTTACGGTGGTGCGCCGGCCGAGGGGGTCGTAGCCCATGGTGGTGGTGCCGCCGGGTCCGGTCACGCCGAGCAGCTGCCCGGGGGCGCCCCAGGTGTACGACGTTGTCGCGTTGGTGCCCGTGTTCTTCGCGGTGATCAGGTCCCCGGACGCGTCGTAGGTGTAGGTCATGCCGGGGGAAGCGGTGAGCTGGTTGTCCGCGTTGTAGGTCAAAGACCCCGCCGGCGCGCCGGGCCTCGACGTGATGTTGCCGGCCGGGTCGTAGGTCCAGCCGAGGGCCGGCCCGCTGCTCGGCGTCGCACTGGTCAGCCGCCCGATGGCGTCGTAGCCGAAGGTCGTGGTGCCGGCTGCGTTTGTCGCGCTCTGCTGCCTGCCATCGCCGTCGTAGGTGTAGGAGACCTGGTTTACCACGGAGGTCCCCAGGCTCGAAACAATGCTCGCCGGGTTGCCGTCCCCCCCATACGTGATCGTGTCGTCGACGCCGTTCGGCCGGGTAAGGCCCGTGAGCTGCCCGGCCGGGTTGTACAGGTAGGCGAAGTGGCCTCCTGAGGGGTCGACCACGCCGGTCGGATGACCGAGAGAGTCGAAGGTGTATGCGGTCGTGCCCGCCGGGCCGGTCAGCGCGGTGCGGTTGCCGTCGGCGTCGTATGCGTAGTGAAGGGTGACGGTCGGCTCCCCGGGCCCGGATGAGGTCTGGGCGGTGATCCGGCTGTCCGCGTCGTAGGTGTTGGTGACCGTGTCGCCGGCGGTGTTGGTGGCGGTCACGAGGCGGCCGAACGCGTCGTATGTGTAGGTGTCGGTGCCGGCACCGCCAGGAAGGCTGACCGAGGTCACCCTGCCGTCCGCGTCGTAGGTGTAAGCGGTCCGCCCGCTCCCGTCGGTGGCCGACTCGATCTGACCGGTCGGGTAGTAGGCGGCCGTGATGGTGTTGCCGAGCGCGTCGGTCTCGCTCTGGATCCGGCCGTACGCGTCCGTGACCGATTGGCTGGTCCCGGCAGGGGTGGTGACCGACGTCAGTGCACCGGAGCTGGCGTAGCCGAACGTCTCGGATTCACCGAGCGCGTCGGTGACCGACAGGACCTTGCCGCTGGCGTCGACGCTGACGTTCGTGGTCTTGCCCGTCGGGTCGGTCTCGCTGGCAAGGTGGCCGTTGGAGTCGTAGCCGATCGTCGACGTGCCGCCGGGCCCCTGGAGGGAGGTGAGCTTGCCCGCCGCGTTGTCGCCCATGTTGAACGAGTACAGGCCACTCTCGACGACGGTCGCGGGGTTGCCGCCCGCGGTGTATGTCGCCGCCTCCGCGGTGGCGCCGGTCGGGTCGATGTCGACTATCGGCTCGCCGAGGGTGTTGTAGGTGAGGTTGGTCTGGAACCCGTTGGCGTCGGTGACGCTCGCGAGGCGCCCGTAGCTGTCGTAGGTGTAGCTGCGCAGGTTGCCGAGGGGGTCGGTCTCGGTGAGGGTGCGCCCCGCGGAGTCGTAGGTGAACGACGTGGTCAGCGACTGCCCGCCCCCCGTCTGGGTGGAGCTGAGGATGTCCCCGAGCGCGTCGAAGGTCTCGAGGGACGTGAGCTTGCCGGTCTGGTCGGTGAGGATCTGCTGGCGCGAGCCGACGGTGGTGGAGATCGTCACCGTGTTGCCGCTCGCGTCGGTGATCGAGTCGACCCGGCCGTCGGGGCCGTACCCGATCGTCTGGATCGGTTTGGAGTCCGGTCCGGTGCTCCCGGTCATGTCATGGTTCGCGTCGTAGGAGAACGTGGTCGTGGCGCCGGCGGTGTCGACGAAGTCCGCGAGGTCGCCGGCCGCGCTGTAGTCGTAGTGCAGTTTCTGGCCGGTCGGCCCGGTGGCGTCGGTGATGCGCCCGGTCACGTCGCGGGTCCAGGTGAGGCTCTCACCGTTAGAGGCGTGCAGGCCGGTCGAGTCGACGGTGAGGGTGTTGCCGTTGGTGTCGGCCTCCGAGACCAGGCCCTTGGTGGTGTCGAGCACGAACGTCTCACCGGACGCTGTGGTGAGGGTGAACTGCGTCGGGTCGTACGGGTTCCCCGAGTCGTCGACGAGGTCCCCGTCGGCGGTCATGCCGGCGATGCCCTCGGACGCGGTCAGCGTGGAGGTGGTGTCGGTTCCCGGGTGGGCGCTGAACGCCGGCGAGATGGTCGGGAACAGGACACTGCCACCCTGGGGGGTGAAGTCGAACTCCTCCTGGCGACCGTTGGGCCAGGTGACGGTCACGAAGTGAGGAGCGGACGACTGGTACGCGGTCAGGCACAGAGCCCCGAAGCAGGTCGGGTCGTACTGGGACCAGCCGCCGGCGCCAAGTGCACGGTTCGAGGAGACCTGGAAGTTGGAGACGGATACGTGCCAGCCGACCCCGAAGTCGCCGACGGTCTTGTCGGTCGAGTCGTAGGTGCGATCGAGCGACATCTGGAACCCGTCCACCGGCACCGACAGGTCCTGGTAGGTGGTCGTGTAGCGGCCGAGCTTGAGCTGTCCCGACACCGCTACGTCGGTCGACGACGATCCGGTCCCGCCGCCGGACGCGTCGCAGACCACCGTCAGGGTGTAGGTGCCGTTGGTGAGAAGCGTCGGGTCGAACGTTGTCAGCGCGGCTGGCGGGCTTCCCGATCCCGAGGCGAGCGTCGTCGTGGTGCCGCCGCCGGCGTCGGGCCTGAGGGTCACGCTCCAACCGCTGATGGTCTGCCCCGACGGCGCGCTGCAGCTGCCGGTCACTGGGGTGGGTGCGGTGATGGTGGACCCGTCCGCAGGCGTTGTGGGCCCCATCACGGGCGGCGGTGGCGGCGGCGCGGTGTTGGCCGACACGGTGACGGTTGCCGACCCGGTGCCCCCGCCGCTGGAGGTGGCGGAGACGGTGATGTCGTACTGGCCGGGGGCGAGGTCGGTCGGGTCGAAGGTCGCGAGCGTCGGCGGTGGGTAACCGCTGCCGCTGGCGAGCGTGGTGGGGGTTGCGGTCCCGTGGGGCCGCCAAGTCGCGGTCCACGAGGTCACCGTCTGGCCGGATGCGACTGTGACGGCGGCGTCCACGGCGGCAGGTGCGTTCACCGTCTCGCCGGCGCTAGGGGTGAGGATCTGCACCGAGGGCGCGCTGCTACCCGATGAGGTCGAAGTCGGTGGTGGAGCGGACGGCTGGGGCGCGAACCAATTGACCTGGACGACATTCGACACCGCCACTGGGCTCGTTGCAGTCGCGGTCAGCGTGTCGAGCCCGTCGCTCGTACCCGTGTAGGAGAACGACGCGAGCCCGTTGACGTCAGTCGCCGCGGTGAGGGTGCGGTTGTTGGCTCCCTGGACGTTGAGGGTGATCGTCTGGCCGGTTTCGGGCTGGCCGGTCTGGTCGACGGCCTGGGTTTCAATGGTCAGGGTGTTGCCGACGACCTGGTCCGGTTCGAGCCGTGGGCTGAGCGTGAGGCTGGTGGACGGCGGCAGCGGCGTGGCGGCTCCGCCCACCGCTGTCCACGGCTGCGACTCGTCGGTCCCTCCGCAGTTGTCCGGGTCGGTGCCGCCGTCGGTGAGGACCTTGCCGGTATCGGCGTATGCGGTCGTCTGGCCGTTGATGGTGACGTTGATCTGCGGGACGGCGGTCGCCGGGATACACGTGGGGACCGGCGGCACTCCGGGCAGCCCTGCCGGGGCGAAGGCCGTTCCCTCCCACTGGGAAGCGTTGGTGCTCAAGAGGTCGGTCGTGTCGAACAGGCCCTTGGTGGGGTTCCAGCTCGCGTCGACGAGACGCCCCGGGAACTCGGTCGCGACGACCACATCACCGGCGATCCCGGCGAACTGCGATGCGGGCACACCGCGCAGGGTCCCCGAGCCGTAGTCGACCCCGAAGAAGTTCTGGTTCGGGAGCACGAGGTGGATGGCCTCGGCCGAACCCACCCCGTTGCCGTCCATGTTCCCGCTCCCGACGCTCCAGGTCGTGTGGGCACCGGTGTTCGGGTCCACCGACTGGACGCAGCCGCAGTTCTCCGAGGCGACGAGGATCTGGCCGGCCCAAGGTCCGTACCTCGGGTCGTTCGGAACCGTCGTCGGCCCCTCGAGGTTGTCGCCGACGCCCGTCGCGAGCTCGGTGGCGACGCCCGCTGCTGTGACCTTCCACACGTCGCCGGCGTTGGTCGTGACGACCAGGTCACCGCCCGCCACGCAGTAGACGTCCTGGAAGACGCCGCCGCGAAGCAGCCCGCCTTCGCCGGGAAGGGTGACCCACGGGTTGGTAAGAACCGTGCCGTTGTCCGAGAGTCTCGCTATCACCCCGCTCGTGCCGGTTCCGAAGTAGAGGTCGCCGGGCTTGAAGCCGGCTTCGCAGGAGCTGGTGCGTATCGCCGACATGTACACCTCGTCGGTGAGCCCGCTCACGCTGCTGAACTGGGAGTAGTTGCCCGACGAGTCGACGAGATCGAAGTTGTTCGGCTGACCGCCGCCGTAGTTGACCGATACCACGACTTGGTTGGTCGGCTGGTAGTAGTCGATCCCGATCGGGGAGGGAAAGCCGGCGGCGATCTGGCTGAGGGTGACCGACCCGGCAACGGGCGCGCCGCCCGATCCGCCGGACTGCGAGCTGTCCGCTGTCTCCGCCGCGTCGGACGTGTCGAAGTTCGACTGGCCTACCTGCAGGCCGCGCTCGGTGAGGCTGATGATGTTCCCGGAGGGGTCGTAGTCGACCGGGCTGAGCCCGCCGGAGGAAGTGAAGATGTTGTGCGAGGCGTTGCCGTTGATGTCCGACGTCGTGAGGCCCATCGCGAGCCCGGTGGAGCTGAGGGTGTAGCCGCTCTCTCCCTGGTTCAGCGCCGCGCTGCTCACGATCGACGGCAGGAAGCCGAACCGGTCGTGGGTAGTGCCGGTCCCGTTCCCCCGGCATCCGCACTCCGCGAGCGCGACCAGCCCGCCACCGTTGTTCACGAAGGAGATCAGGCCGGCCGACCGCGCGTTCAGGATGTCGAGCTCGGACTGGCTCAGCCAGCCGCCGTAGTCGGACGCGACGACGATCACGTCGTAGTTGGAGAAGTCGACGGTGCGAAGATCGAGTGCTGTGCCCGACGAGCCGTCGTCGGCGACGTCGTAGCTGAACCCCGCCGCGGTGAGCCCGAGCCGCGGGTCCGACTCGTCGCCTCCTGGGTTGGTCACGTCGGTGACCAGCAGCATGCGGGGCGCGGCCTTCCCGTAGGTGACCCAGCTCACCGCCCGCTGCAGGATGTGCTGCGCGCCGGTGGCGTTGTTGCCGCCGGCGTAGGCGTGGTAGTCGGGGTCGTGACCGGTTATGTAGATCCCGCCCGTGCCGGTCTGCAGCCCTGAGGTGAGCTGTCCCGTCCCGGTGAGGATCGTCGTGCCGTGCGGCGGAACGACGACGTTGGTGAATCCCGGGTCGAAGTGAGTCGAGCCGACATCCACCGTCACGTGGTCCAGGGTCACCGGCGAGCCGGTGGGATTGTCGAGGCGCAGCGCGCCGCTGTCCCACGTGCCGTCGGCGCGCGGGCTTCCGACGAAGTTGACGCCGGTGGACCCCTGCCAGGGTGAGGGGAAGTTGGGACTCGTGCCGTCGCCGTACGCGTAGCCGAGCGACAGGTTCAGGCCCGAGGCGGTCCCAGTACCGACCTCCAGTGCGAGGGTCATAGGGTCGCCGCCGGCAGGACTGCCCGGTGCCGGCCGCTGCAGGTAGTCGAGTTCGAAGGGATAGGTGCCGGCCGACGGGAAGCTGACCGTGATGACGTCGGGCCCGAGGTTGGTGCGGTTGATCTGGTTGTCCGCCGCGACGACGGCGTAGCCCTGGAAGGGAGTCGTGCCTGCCGCGGGGGCGTTGACATCCGGGTTGCCGGAGCTGCCCGAGGCGCCGTTGCCTATGCCGAGGATGTACCCGTCATTGCGGAACAGGGTGAAGACCTGGGTGCCCGCCTTGGTGACGTTGAAGCTTCCCCGCATCTCCGCGTCGAAAGACGCCATCGGGCCTACGCCGGCCTGGTAGCCGTTGCCCTCGGCCGCGCTGTAGGAGCTGAAGTCCCCGAGCAAGTCGGTGACGATGTCGGTGAACGGACGCGTGGTGGGGGTGATCCCCGAGGTGTCGTGGGGGATGGTGCCTGCTGGCGGGTTGAACTCGATGTCGGGGAAGGTCTGCCCGAACACCGGCGTGTCGGCGGGCTGCGCCGTGAACGCGGTCGTCGTGGAGGGCTCCTGGTAGAAGTTTCCGACTACCGGGCTGATCGAGACCGGGCTCACTGAACCTGAGACCGCCCAGGTGATCGTCGCCTGGTTCGAGATAACGGTGCCCGCGCCGACCGTGAAGGTGGCCGTCGCGCTGTCCGAGCCGACGTTGATACCCGTGTAGCTGAAGTGCGCGTTGCCGTTCTTGTCGGTGCCGGCGGTGCGGGTCGCGCCGTTGGCCCCGGTCACCGTGAGGCTCACGATCTGGTTGGCGAGCGGGTTGCCGTTGTTGTCGGTGAGCGTCGCCACGAGCGCCTGGGAGGTGTGCGGCGTGTCGGGCCCCGCCGCCGATGGTGAGAGGGTGAGGCGCGAGCCGTCGTAAGGCGACGGCAGCGTGCAACTGGGTGGTAGCCCGGTGACGGAGACGTTTCCGTTGCCCTTGACCGTCAGGTGGCCGGTCGCGATCTGGCTGTGGAGGCGGAAGACGCTCCCGTTCCCCAAGAGGGTGAGGGTCCCGGACCTCGCGTATATGCCGCCCGACACGTTGTCGACACCGTTGCCCGTGATGGTCAACGGGGAGACGTTCGCGGGATCCGAGTACACCGCGAGGGGGGTGCATGCCGGTACGGGGGCGCTCAGGCTCAGTGCTCCTTGGCCCGCGAGGTTGAGGATGGCGCCCTGCTGCCCGGAGGAGCACGGCGTCGGGTACGAGCCGCAGGCCAGGTAGATGGTCACGCCGCTCGCCGTAACGCTCGCTTGGCCGGAGGTGGCGAAGCTGTGCAGCACCACGTAGGTCCCGGGCTGCAGCGTCAGCTTGGACCGGCCGCTGAGGATGATGTCCTGGTACACGCCGGGTTGGATGGTCGCTGCGGTCGTGCCGCTCAGGACCTCTGACGGGACCGGGCTCGGTCTGGCCAGCGAGGGTTCGGTCACCGCGGCGAAGGGATCGGCAGCGGCCTGCACGCCGGTGGTCAGGTTCTGGATCGACCCCTTGCCCCCGTAGGACACCGTCCCGACGACGCCGACCTGTGGGGCGATGATGCTCCCGTTCGAGGTGATGGTCGCGGCGGGCTTCCCGTCGGAGTTCACCCGGACGCCTACGGTCGTCACGTCGAGGTTGCCTTTGCCGGTCACCGCCAGGGATGTGCCCGACGGCGAAAGCACGCACACGGAGCAGCTCGGCGCCGGTGGGGCGCCGGCGGCAGCCTTCGAGAGCGGAGGAGCGACCGCGGTCGCGAACGCTGCGAGCAGCGCGACCGAAACGGCTCCCACCCACACCCTCGATGAGATCCCGAGCACCTTCGGGCGTCGGCGGCTCGGCCCCAACGCCCCCCTGCCAGGAGCAACCCCTTGCACCGCCGCCCCCTTTCCGCGGCTAGGGCCAGAGTCTCTCTCCCTGACGGGAGGAACACAAGGGTCTTGTGACTTTCGGACAACATGGCTCGAAAGGCCCGTGGCTGGGTGGCGGCTGCCATTGCCAGTCGCCCGGCCCGCCCGACAGGGCCGTCTTTTGCATCTCCGTCGGGTGCCGCCCCACGCGCACCAATACTGGTTGGCCCTCCTCTTTCCCAAAGGCTGGGCCTGGCGTAGAACCGGGCCGGGGATACACCCCCGGCCCGATCCACACAGCTATTCAGTCTGTAAAGGGGGCGGCTACCCCACGGCCATGCCGACAACCGGCTTGTTCAGCGGCCTGTTGCCCATGGAGCCCTGGTACGGGGCGTTGAAGTTGAAGATGCCGCCGTCGGAGGCAACCACCCAGTAGCCCTCGGTGGCCGCGTCCACGGCCATGCCGACAACCGGCTTGTTCAGCGGCTTGTTGCCCATGGAGCCCTGGTACGGGGCGTTGAAGTTGAAGATGCCGCCGTCGGAGGCAACCACCCAGTAGCCACCGGTGTAGCTGTCCACCGCCATGCCCACGACCGGAGCGTTGAGGTGCTTGCTGCCTTCCGAACCCTGGAAGTGCGCGCTCGGACCGAAGTTGAAGATGCCTCCGTCCTTGGCAACGAGGTAGTAGCCCTGCCCGTCGAGAGCGGCCGCGATGCCGACGATCGGCTGGTTGAGCGCCTTGTTGCCCATGGAGCCGTAGAACGGAGCGTCGAAGTTGAAGACGCCACCATCGGAGGCAACCAACCAGTAGCCACCGGTCGCGGGGTCGACTGCCATGCCAACGATCGGCTGGTTGAGCGGCTTGTTGCCCATGGAGCCATCGAACGTGGCGCCCGAGCCGAAGTTGAACACGCCCCCGTCGCTTGCGACGAGGTAGTAACTCTTCCCATCGGTCGCCATGGCCCCGCCGACGATCGGCTTGTTGAGCGGCTTCGAGGCCATAGAGCCGTTGAACGGCAATCCGCCGAGATTGAAGACTCCTCCATCAGAAGCGAACAGGTCGTAGCCGGGACCTGCCGGGGTTGCGGACGCCGCGCCGACGTCGACCGTGGTGCCGCCGGTCGAAGGAGCGAGGTCGTTGGATCCGTCCGGTACGAATGTGGCGCCGATCCCGTTCTGGCCCGCTGATCCGAATGTGGCGTCGCACGTCGCCTGACCGTTGGTCAACGGCTGGCTGGAGCAGCCTGGGATCACGTCGTTGCCGTAGTTCTCGCGGAACTCCACGGTGCCCGAGGGGGTTCCCGACGCCGAGGTGACCGTCGCGGTGAGCAGGTCGGCCTGGTTCACCTGGGGCGAGGCAGATGCGGCGCTAATGGTTGTCGTGGTCGGCTGCAGGACCTTCAGGGTGAGAGTCGTCGACGTCTCGCTGACGCCGTAGTCGACCTGCGAGGTGCCGTCGCACGACGGCAGCGACATCACGTCGCCGTTGCCGTAGGTGGCTCCCTGCGAGTCGCTGAACTTGCCGGTGAGGCTCCCGGCGGTGACGAGCGTGTAGCTCGTGCCCGGCGCGGGATCGGTGCAGTTGCTGGCGATGCTGTTGAGGACCAGCTGTGCGCCGCCGAGGTCGATCGCCCCAGTGGAGGTGAGCTGGGAGTAGTCAGTGCCGGCGCTCGGGCTTGCGACACTCCCGTCGAAGTCGAAGCTGAGCTGGCTGTTCGAGTCGAAGTTCGCCGAGGCAGTCGACAATGTCGTAGGTGCGCTCATGTTGTCGAGGTTCACGGAACCGCCCGTGACGCTCAGAGCACCTACCGAGCCATCCCCGCTGAGGGCGGCGTCGGTCAAGTTGAGCGGATTGCCGTTCGTGCCGTTGAGGTCGGTGCCACTCAGCTGGACGTAACCGTTGCTGCCGGCGTTCTGTCCCGTCTGGGTGCTGTCGCCACCGGTGATAGCGAAGGATGACGCCTGGACACTGTTCGCTGTGGATCCATCACCCAGATTGAGGCTGGCCGAGTTGCTGAGGGCCGTTGTGACAGCCGTGCCCGCTCCAGTGACGTTGCCGTCGAGCTCGAGACTCGAGCCGGGGAGCGACCAGGTCGAGCCGGTGCCGGTGAGGGTCAAATTGTTCGCTACAACAGCCGGGTAGTGGGTGGCGTTGGCGCCCGTGACGGTCATCCCGCCGGAAAGGACCAGGCCATTGCCGCTGATCTGGTACGAGGTCTGGGGGGAGGTCGCTATGTCGAGAGTCCCTACCGAGACGCCCGTCAGGTCATTCGACGACCAGTAGCAGTTCTCGACAGTGCTTCCGCTGGCTGCGAGCTCGCTGTCGCAGGATGAGAGGTCGGGGAAGCTCAGTGTGGTGATGATCGAGCCGTTCGACGGTGCTTGGTCGGGCGATGTCGACGACCAGTTCCCCGCGTCGCTCCAGCCG
>Ga0307373_10008506_pt1 | contig 15610 bp, 13 predicted proteins | sample OX2MG_FD_202534 | JGI IMG/M metagenome (GOLD analysis project Ga0307373, IMG submission 202534) | Soil microbial communities from Risofladan, Vaasa, Finland - OX-2 | ecosystem: Environmental > Terrestrial > Soil > Coastal area > Acid sulfate soil | place: Finland: Risofladan, Vaasa | collected... | reverse complement strand
GCACGCCGCCACTCCTATCCCGTACGAGTCCGAGTTGTACCAGTTCCCCGAGAACACCATCCAATAGGTACCCCACGCTTGGATCATGTCCGGCGCTTCGACGATCGTTCCTTCCCAGCGTTGAGAAGGAGCGAAGATCTTGACGGGCCGGCCGAGCAGCGTTCGGCCGTCGGCGGAAAGATCTTCGGCATAGATGCCGGTGGGTCCATTCTGGTCTGGGCCCGGAACCGATGGATTGGCGTTGTCCTCGGACTTCCACAGCATGACGGGGCGGTTCCCCGTGTCGACGAACACTCGGGCATCGATCGAGCCCCGGTGGTCCAACTGGCAGATGAAGGGGTGATCGGTGGCGACAAACGGGCCGGTCGGGGAGGTGGCGAAGGCCGAGCCGATGCAGTGGGTCAACGGGTTCACCCCATTGAGAAGAGCCGTGAAGTAGAGCGCCCACCCACCCGCCACGGCGTGAACATCGGGTGCCCAGGTGCCGTAGGCCTCGGCCCAGGCGGGCAGGCGGGGGAGCACGTCGACGGGTGGTCCCCAGTGGCCGGGTCGCGAGCCGACTCTCAGTGGCACGCTCATGTCACTCGTCCCCTGGCTGGTGTACAGGTAGTAGAGCCCGTGATCTTTGAGCATGAAGGGATCGTTCGACTCGGGCCCGGAGAGGATGAACCGAGCGGGAGCCAGAGGGGTCGACGTCGGGGAAGGTGCTCCGGTCGAGTCGTTGGTCGTCGCACCGGCATGCAGTGAGATGCCCGCCACGAGTTGTGCCGTGACGACCAGGACGACCGTGATGACCCAGGCGCTGGCCACGCCACCCGGGAGATGCCGGAACCTGCGGCCGACCCGGTTCCTCGGTAGCTCGCCCAGTTGGTCGGGCGGTTCCGAGTCTGCTGCCAGTCCGGCGACGCAGCCACCGAGGAGTGCCAGGCCGGGAAGCTGCCAGCTGAAGTCAACGCCGCCCGCTACGGCAAAGGCGATCGTCGCCGCCACTGCGCACGACGAGGCAAGGTCGCGGCGCCGGAGCGACACCGCAACTGCGGCACCCGCAGCGAGCAGTAGCAGGCCCCCGACGAGGCCCCCCTGGGCCGCGATGGTGAGGTAGCTGTCCGGAGCGAACCCGGGGCTGGCATCCACGGACGCATGGACGGTACCCGTGCGCGGCGGTCCGACTCCAGTGACTATGGACGAACCCCACGATTCGCTCGCGGCCGACCAGGCCACCGTCTGATGCTGGTTGGCAGGTTGGACCGGTCCGCGACCGATGAGAGGGTGCAGCATCAAGAGCACGGCGCACATAGCGATAGGAACACCACCTACCGCCGCCCACTTCAGCCAGGCACCGGAGAGGGAGCGCCGAGTGGTCCGCGTCGACGACACCACGGCAACCACGACGACCCCACACGACGCCCAGCCTGGCCGACTCCCCGTATCGGAGGCCACCACCGCCAGACCGGCCAGGGACCCCATGGCCAGTGGCCACCGTGCCGCCGACCACCGCCGTCGTGGAATCACCAGCGCGCCGCACGCCAACGCCAGGAGGTCCCAGTGACTCTGGGTGGCGATCAGGCCGGTCAGGCAGAGACACACTGCCACCCGGGGCAGCGGGGCCTGGAGATCCAATGCCATGGCCAACAGGAGTGCGACGATACACAGCACCGCGGTGGCGTCGGGATAGGTGAGTGTGGTCGACGCCCGCCAGACACCGTCGGTCTGCTGGGCCAGGAGATGCCATCGCAACAACTCGCCGACGATTCCGGTCAGTGCCGTGACCGTCCCGATGGCGACCACGGCCACTGCCACCCGGGAGCGATCCCGGTGCTCCAGATTCCTCATCACCATGAATGCGGCCAGAAAGCCGAGGAGCGACGCGCCAAAGGGCAGAAACGCCACTGGGGTCCGCTCCACGAGAGCCCGGATCAGCCACCAGACGGCGAGTCCCCCCAGCGTCACGAAGACGGCAGCGCCGTTCCGGTCCCTGTTCCTCATGAAGGCGACCACTGCAACGAGCAGCGAGACCACCGCCAGGCCAAAGGCGTCTCGGGGGAAGAAGGCACCTTGACGGTAGACCGAGCCCACGATCATCCCGACGATGACCGCGGCGAGTGCCGCAGTCCCCACCAGGGGTGCCGCAGGTGAGGCCGAGGCCTTCGCGGGAGACGAGATCACGTCCGGACGATCGGTGATGGTCATGGCAGGGCTCGCCGCGAGATCGGCACCGCGGGACTCGAGCCGGATTGTGTCCCGCACCGGGTTGGGCAGCGATGGCGCACGCGAGGCCTCCTGGCAAGACAGCTTCTCATGCCCACGGAGTCGGGCCGTTTGCTCCGGGCAAGCTACACCTCGGGACCAATCCCCGCCGGGGGACTGGCTATGGTGACTTGATCAGACGCGGGGCACCGGACACGGCGATGGGACGGCGCCCAGGTGGTCAAGGGGCCAGGCCGTGAACCTGGCCACCCCCGGATCCACTCGTCACAAGATCATCGTGGCGGTCATGTTCGTTGCGGCCGCGGCTTGCTACGCCGGCATTGTCACCGTCCGCCAAGGGCCCGCTCCGGTCGGCGATACCGGTCCTCTGACCTCGGTGGCTTCCGCACTGTCCCTCGGCGAGCTGCATGCCGCCGCCGGAAACGCCACGCTGCCCAATCCTCCCGGCTACGCCCTGCTGACCTCTCCGTTCATCGTTGCGTTCCGATCGGTGGTCGGTGCTCCTGCATGGTGCACCACGGCCGGCCGGGCCGCTCCATTGCGCCTCGATCCCGCCTTCCTGCACGATCCAAATTTCACATCCGATGTCAATGAGTGCGGAGCACACCGCCTCCAGGCCGATGGGACGGCAGGACCACCATTGCCGCCGTGGTATCGCTCGCAGGGCATCCTCGGCGTAGCGACCTGGATCGTCCTGGCCGCGGGAAGCCTGGCACTGCTTCGGGCCGGAGCGGCGGACACGCTCGCCCGGCAGGCCGGACTGCTCTTGTTTCTGGCCTTCCTGCCCTCAGCCAGCAGCGCGATCGTCCAGCTCTTCCATCCACAGGACATCCTGAGCCTCGGTCTCGCCTTGGCCGGACTGGCCCAGGCCATCAAGCGGAGATGGCTGTTCGCAGGGGTGCTCTTCGGCGTCGCCATCCTCACCAAACAGTTCGCAGTTCTGATCCTGTTGCCGGCGGTTGTGATGGCCCCGGACGTCAGGGCCCGGGCCCGCCTCGTGCTTCCCGCGGTGGCCGTCTTTGGCGCCGGCCTCCTACCGTTCATGCTGGCCGCACCCCGCGCGACCCTCAACAACCTCACTGGATTCAGCGGAGGTGGAGCGGTGGCCGGGTCCACCATCCTCACCCTGTCCGGTGTAACCGGGAGCGTTGCTTCAGCGGTGGCCCGCGACGCCCCTGTGGCGTTCGCCGTTGTCGTCTGCCTCTGGGCGGCGCGACGGCTCGGTCGCTCGCTCGCGGAGCCGGAATTGTTGGTGGCCCTGACGTTGGTGTGTGTGGGAAGCCGCCTGGTGTTCGAATCGGTGATCTTTCCGTACTACCTGCTCGCCACCAGCGTTGTCTTCTTCATGCTCGATCTCGTGGCCCGCCGCTCTCCCTACCGATCGCTGACCTGGTGCGCCGTGGCGGCCTTCTTCGTGGCGCTCCGGCCGGCCGATCATGCCGTCCAGGCCTCGGGAACGTTGCTCCTGGCGGTGACCGCCATGGTGGCCGGGCTGACCGTTCTGTATATCGTGCCAGCCAGCCGACGAACGACGGGTGTCCCCGGAGACATCGCAGGCCAGGGGTTTGATTTGCACGGTGACGCCGCGTCCAGCTGATGAAAGGATGACCTCCGGTGTCCCAGAGCAAGAACACGCGGAGCGGGGTAACCTCGACCAAGACAAATAGACCGATGGGGAGTGCATGATGGGTCTCGGGTTCCGCGTCCGCACACGGCGCGTTGGGGTGGTCGCCTGCGCCGGCGTCCTACTCTGGGCATCGTTGGCCACTGCCGGCAGCGCAAGTGCGTCAGCCAAGACGACAAGTGCGTCAGCAAAGACAAACAGCTCGCATGTCCTGTACGTCGGCTCGTTTCAGAATGTCACGACACCTCCATCGTCGACCTTCTCGACGATCCAAGCCGCAGTCGACTCGTCGAAGCCCCGTGATTGGATTCTGATCGCGCCCGGCGACTACCACGAAGTGGGTGACACGGGCACGAATGCTCCCAGCCCCTCGGATCTGGCCGACGGTTGGTATGGGGGCGTCGATGTCACCACCCCCCGCATTCATCTCCGCGGCATGAACCGCAATTCCGTGGTTGTAGACGGCACCCGGGCCACAGCGACAACGCCATGCAGCTCGGCCCCCGCCGATCAGAATTCGCTCAATGGCGACGGACGCAATGGGGTGCTGGTATGGAAGGCCAATGGCGTCAGTGTCGACAATCTGACGGTGTGCAATTTCATCGGCGGATCGGGCAACGGCGGCAATGAGATCTGGTGGAACGGCGGCGCCGGCTCCGGGTCCATCGGACTCAGGGGTTACTCGGGCAGCTATCTGACGGCCACCTCCACCTACTTCGCGGGCAGCGACCCGAGCCATCTCAACGTCTGCGCCACGTGCGCCCTCTACGGGATCTTCTCCTCTGACTCCACAGGACCTTCCACCTTGAGTCAGCTCTACGCCAACAATTTCTCAGACTCAGGGATGTACGTCGGCGCGTGTAAACGGGTCTGCAACGTGACCATCGACCACGCCTGGATGGAGAACAACGCCCTGGGATACTCGGGGACGAACTCCGGTGGTCCTGTCGTCATCAAGAATTCGACGTTCGACAGCAACAAGGACGGCTTCGACACCAACACGGCCCTGACCGGAGACCCTCCCCCTCCCCAGGACGGGCGGTGCTGGGGCAAGACCAGTGCCATCACCGGAACCAACATGTGCTGGGTCTTCACCGACAACTTGGTGGAGAACAACAACAATCCGAATGTGCCTATCGCAGGGACCGCAGGTCTCGGACCGACCGGAACCGGGATGACCATCTCCGGTGGGCGCTACGACACCATCACGAACAACAAGTTCCTCAACAACGGGGCATGGGGCATGGCGTTCCTCCCGTACCCGGATGGCAACACCACATCCGACGGAAGGACCTGCACCGGCACCAAAGGTCTCGTCGCGACGTCGCTGGGGCTCTCCGGCCTGTCCTGCCTCTACGATCCTCAGGCTGGCGTGCTGTCGAACAACAAGTTCTCCGGCAATGGAACCTTCGGCAACCCAAGCAATGCCGACTTCGCCAACTTGTTGATCGGCGGGAACCAGCCGGTGAACTGCTTCCCCGGGAACACCCAGTGGGACTCGACGTTCACCCACATGACCGGAGCGGCGACCAGCGCCAACGCCCTGGACGGCTTCCCTCAGCAGACTCCGTCCACCTGCGGGACGCGGACCCCCAAGTCACCGCTCCTGGGCGTCAACACCGACACGACGTTGCTCGTTCAGGTGGAGTGCGATTCCGGATTGTTGACGGGGCCGCTGTGTTCGTCGGCGCACTACCCGCAGCCGACAGCGGTCGTGATGCACCCACTCCCGAGTTTGCCATCCATGCCCAACCCATGCTCGGGGGCCCCCTCCAACCTGTGGTGCCCGGGCGGAGTTCCTGCGGTAACCGGCGCCGGGGTGCGTCACTGAGCCTGACCACTGGTCCCCTCTCAGTCGAAGGATGGGATCAGATCTCGTCGACAGACCTCGGCGTGCGAAGGATCATGATGGACGCCGCGATCAACAATCCTGCGCCGATCACCGTGAAGAGGAAATGCCACCAACTCCAGCTGAACTGCCGCGTGACGGCCACCGCCGACCTCGATGTGCACGCCTCATAGCTGGGGCACGGCGTGGTGATCGGCATTGCTGCGATGACGGTGCTGGTGAATCGGGTGATGGTCCACAAGACCCACATGGCCCATAGGCCCACTACAACAACAATCCGCAAGGGCTGATTACGAATCCCCACGGCGTGATCTTGCCAGAGATGGACACACTCTGACGCTCAGGACATCTGTTGTCATCTGAAACTAGATTTGACCGCTCAGGCGTTGGCCGCCGGAATGGGTACGCCACGACTGAATGGCATTCGTGAGTATCGACGGGGGACCGCGATCATGACGTTCCGACAGCTGGCCGCGGGGGTTGCACGATGAAGCACCAGCTCAGAGGCATTCTCCCCTTCACCGGCAAAGACAAGATCCTCCGTTTCTCCGGTAGGTCGCGATCGTCCAACGTCGGAGACGGCTCGAGAAAGCGAGCCAGAGAGGCGGACGACCTGCACCGGGCCATCGGTCGCATCGCCGCCAACTGGTCACTCATCGAAATCGAGTCCGGCATCGTCCTGATGAGTCTCGTCGGCAGTCGCGACGAGACGCTCGCCCGAGCGGTGGTGGCCGGACAACGGGTCGAGAACGTCTGGGAGACCATCCAGGCGTTGCTCTTCACCTACGGGGACGACGCTGCTGACGTGCTGGTCGCCTTCAAGACCTGGAGGCGGAGCGCCAATCGGCATAGGAGACGCCGCAACGAAGCCATCCACAGTGCGTGGTCTCTCACATCGGAGAACGGTGGTCCCGCCGCGTGGGACGTGATGAGCCAAAAGGCCAAACAAGGGGCCCGGGCCGACCTGTTCCCCGGCGGTGTTCCCGAGCTCGAGGAGCTGGCCGGTGACATCGCCACCTGCGAGGAACGACTCACGGAGATCCATGCCGGCATCCTCGTCCTGATGGACGAGCGTGCTCTGAGGCCCGGAAGTGGATCACCTCAGGATTGAACGAGATGAGCTTGCTGTCTGCTCAGGGAAGACTCTCGATGATCCGGATGACCTCGTCCCTTCGGTAGCCCTGGATACGGCAGAACTCGACCATCTCCCGTACCTTCTTCACGACAGCGCTCCGTTCGGGAGTCCCGGCCACGGTGATGCCCCGTCCTCGTTGGAAGTCGAGGAGACCCTCGTCCCGCAGAATGTGGAGCGCTCGCAAGACGGTGTTCTTGTTGACTCCCAGCACGGCGGCGATGTCCTTGGCCAGGGGCAGCCGTTCACCCGGACCGGCCTCGCCCTCGGCGATGGCCCGGCGGATCTCTGCGGCTACCTGGTCGTGCAGGGGAAGTGAATCTGTTCGGTCTACCTTGACAGAGAACATGGTGCTAGTCATAGTAGGTCTATGCCATCCCACAGTGCCAGGCTTTCATGACAATTGTCGACACCCCCGCTGCGGCGCCCGAGGTCGACGGGACCCAACTGCTCTTCCCGGAGGCCAAGCAACGGCGTCGTCGTCGATGGTTGGCCTCGGGAATCGGGTTGGTGGTGGTTGTCGTTGCAGTGGGGATCATTCTGGGTCTGACGGTGGGACGTGGCAGTGGGGGATCGCCCCGACCTTCGAGCCCTCCGCTCTCCGCACCGGGGACGCTCGGCGGTGACGGCGGCTTCAGCCTCCGTCCCGTCCTCTGCTACGCGCCGGCATTGACGCTGGCTCCCGGCCAGACTGCCTCGTCGGGAGCCCTCCCAACCTGTTCAGCGGCGACGCAGTTGACTCCGGCCAATCTGGAGGTCACGCCGGATCCGCCCAATGGCAACGGCTACACCAGCAATACGAACATCCAGGAGGACCCGAAGTTCGCCACCTATCCCTCGACGACCTCGACCAACAGCGGACAGAACGGCACGGTGCTGCTTCCAGGCTCGGCCGAAAACCAAAGCACCGCTCGTTATGTGCTCGGGCCGGCCCAGATGAACGGCACGGCGGTCAAGTCGGCCAACGCCCAGTTGCAGAATGGCACGTGGGCCGTCAACCTCAACCTCACTGGGTCCGGTTCCAAGCAGTGGGACACTCTGGCTAAACAGCAGTTCCACGCCCTCGTCGGTGTGGTCTTGGACGGCCAGGTCATCTCGGCGCCCATCACCCAGCCCACTCAATCGTCGTTCCGGTCGTTCGACGGTCATGTCCAGATCTCTGGATCATTTACCGAACAGCAAGCGGAGGCGCTGGCCGCCGAGTTCTAGTCCGTCACGGGCAACTTGCTGAATCAGTCGCACCCTCGAACCAAGAGGGGCGCGGCGTCGACCCATCGGCCATGATGGCCCTATGGGATCCGATGGCAGCAAACCCCGCAAACCACGGCGCCGAATGGCCAAGGTGGCGAAGTATGAGGAGCCCAACCGGCTCGAAGGGTCGACCGGCGGGCCCTTCGGGCGTTCCGGCCACGGATCGGACCATCACCACACCGGAAGACCCGGTCGGGCCGGGACGTTTCTACTGAGACTGTTGGGCCAGCGTCGCAAGGACTGAGCCATGTTGACGGGAACCGAGAATTGGTGCTTGGTTGTGGGCGCCAAACGCTGACGTCCGGGAGGGGGGACCGTGATCTTCATCCACGAAGTGCACAAGGTCGTCGGGAAGTGCGCTGATCGGTTCGAGGATGCCTATCGCGACGGATGGATGCCGATGCTGGCCAAGGGATCCGACGTCCGCCTGCTGTGGTACTTCGACCTCGCGCACGGGAGCGGCCTGGCCTACCGCGCCGTGACGATCACGGCAGTGGAGGATGGCGCATCGTGGGCCCGACTGGCCGACCGCTTGGCCTCCGGTGATCTCCAGCAATGGGCCCGGCACCTCGACGGCCTCCAACACGAGTCGATCGGACGGATCATGACCCCGCTCCAATGGTCGCCGTCCCTCCCACCGCTCGCGGATATCCCGACCGGACAGGTCGAGCACGAGCCCACCATGTACATGGAAGACACCATGTGGCCGTTCCCCGGCAAGATACGCGACTACATCGAGGCGGCCGGAAACATCTACCGGCACTCCCTCGGCACAGAGGGAGCCAAGGTCCAGATGCACATCGAGCTGGCCCTCCAGACACTGCCCGGGGCCGGAAGATCTCCCGAAGTGACGCTGATGCAGAAGCTCTCCAGCCTGCCCCGACTGATCACGCTGCTGACCAGCGACATTCCACCTGAGGTCACCGGGCCCGGGTCATGGATGCATGAGGCGCTCGAACTCCGTGACCAATGGCGGAGCAAGCTGCTCCGAACAGCAGTCTGGTCACCACTCCAATGAACACGCTGCGGCCCGGCCCGTCATTCGGATGGTGCGGCACCCGGCCCACCGAACCCAACAGGACCAGCTGATCGATGCTGTTCATGCACGAGACCCACAAGGTGATCGGTCGGCACGCGTCGGCCTTCGAAGATCTGTACCGCAACGAGTGGATGAGCGCCGTGGCCCGGAACGAGGACACCCGCCTGGTCTGGTACCTCAACCACGCGATGGGAAGCGGGCCGGCTTACCAGGTGGTGACCATCACGGCGATGGCCAGCGGATCGGCATGGGAGGAGTTGACCCGGCGCATGCTCGACGGTGACCTCAGCGGGCTGGCCGACCGCCTCGAGTCCTGTCGCTACGAGGTCGAGGGCAAGCTGGTCCGACCGGTCTACTGGTCGGCACTCCAAGAGGTCGACCTGACGTCGATTCCCACCGACGGACGGGAGCACGATCTGTCGGTGTACATGCAGGACACGGGTTGGCCGGACGCCCCTCTTGATGAGTACATCGAACTGTGGGACCACGAGTACTGGCGGTACATGCGCGAGATCCCCGAGGAGAAGAAGCTGCTGGACATCCAGGCCTGCTTCCAGATCGCCCACGGCTCGGGCATCCGACCCGAGGCCATCCTGCTCCAGAAGATCATGAATTTCTCGACCTTGGGGAACCTGCTCACCAGCGTCGAGAAGCACGACCCCACTACCTGGCCGGGCACCTACATGGCCAAGGGGCTGGAAGTGCGCGATCAGTGGGAGAGCAAGCTGCTGCGCACCAGCAGTTGGTCACCCCTCTGGTAGGGAGCCGAGCGCGCATGGTCTTCGTGGCGCTTGGGGAAATGACCGCCTCAGAGGGACGAGCGATTCCCGGTCGTCCAGTCGTCGGCGGTGATGGTCCGCACCACGAGGGGAAGATGCAACGCCGGGTGGCTGGTCTCGAAACCGGGTCCCAGGCCGAGCCGGTCCATCACCCTCCCCGAAGCAACGTTGTCCGGTTCGAAGATGCTGATGATCGAGTCGAGTCGCAGACCGTCGAACCCCCAGCCCAGAGCGGCGGACGCCGCTTCGGTGGCGTAGCCGTGACCGCGGTGGTCCGATCCCAACCTCCATCCGACCTCGACGGCCGGCAACACCTCGGGCAGGAAGTCCGGAACCGCCAACCCGGCCCACCCGATCAGCACGCCCGTCGATCGTTCGACCACCGCATGGAGTGCCGGGCGCTCGCGGCTCGCACTGTCGTCCAACGCCCGGTCGAGGAACCTGGCGGTCTCCTCCCGACGCATGCCGCGGCGCAACGGGAACCACCAGAAGGACTCTTCGGCATGGAGCCGGCTCAGCTCGTCGATGTCATCAGCGTTGAAGGGCCGCATGATGAGCCGTTCGGTCTCGAGGGTTTCGATCATCACCCCAGGATGGCAACCCCAAGCATTGGATTCCAGGGGACACCGGTCGCCCGGGGCTCAACTCTCGGCGATCAGTGACCGCTCGATGTCCCACCGGTGGTGGAAGGTGTCGTGAGCGTTGGCAGTGGCCACATCGACCACCGTCTGCGACCCACGGTGAGGATGCACGAGAACCACCCCGATCCGTCCGGCCTCGGCCACTGCTTCCTGCCAGTCGGTGACCGCTCTGGTCAAGGACCAGAGAGCCGCCGGTAGAGGGATCCGTTCATAGTGGCGAGCGTCGGCGAGCTCGTGTTCGTCGTAGGCACCCACCTCGGGAGAGGCTCCCCGCGCCACCCCGATCAGTCGTTCCGCCCAGATCCGAAGGTTGTCAGCCACGTGGGACACATACTCGGCCACTGACCAGCCGAGGTCCGGATGCCGTTCGTTTCCGCCGGCATGGGACACCAGCTCGCCGAACGAAGCCGGCGAGCCAGCGACGATGGCGAGACTCTCCTCGATCGGGACGGACCACACGAATCCGCAACCGCCGCAGGGATCACCATAGAGCGACGCGCCGTACTGGCTCATCGAGTCACGGTCCTATCCACCTGGACCCACAACCGAGTTTCGACCGCCGGCGTCCGATCGGCCATGTCCTAGAGTGCAGCATGCCAGCGGAGAGACTGGAGCACCGATGCTGATCTGGATCATCATGGCCATCGTGCTGGTGGCGATCGTCCTCAGTGGGTTCGTCGGACGCAATCGTCGATCCGCCCAACGCCAGCGGTCCGATCATGACGGCACGCACCATGCGACCCACCACGGCAAGGGCGCCCGTCGGTCGCGGGGGCGGGGCCGCGGCCACTGATGGATCAGGTGGGCCGGAGGGTGATCAACTCCTGGACGTTGTCGTGGAGGATCAACCGGCGCTCGTCCGCAGTGAAATTCTTCAACTCCTTGACATAGTCCGTAGGATCGGGAAGTCCTTCGATGTGGGGCCAGTCCGACCCGAACAGGACCCGGTCGGGGCCGATGCACTCGGCCACCTGGTAGACGTCGTCCTCCCAGAACGGATTGATCCACACGTGGCGACGGAGCGTCTCCACCGGGTCGTGCTTCCAGTAGCCGGGCATCTTGTTGGCGGTGGAACGGAGCTTCTTGATCAGGTCGGGAAGGTACTCCGCTCCGTTCTCCACCGAGGCGATCCTGAGGTTGGGAAACCGCTCGAAGTGGTTCTCGAAGATCAACGTCAGTAGGTAGTCGCGAACGGCCTGCTCGATGGCGAACGTCTTGATGGAAGGCTTCCAACCTCCCGAAAAGGTGGCGGCGAATCCGTCGGCGGCGTAGCCGTTGGACGATCCGCCGCTGTCGGCGGCGTGCACGACGACGGCGATCCCGGCATCGTTGGCCAGGCTCCAGAATCCATCGAACATCGGATCGAACGGATTGCGACGTCCCAGTGCCGTGGTCGGCGCCGCCGGCCGCATGACCACGGAGCGAGCTCCCTGCTCGAGGGCCCAGGCCAGTTCCTCCGCGGCCCACGCCGGATCGGCCAGCGTGATGTAGGGGGCGGCGTAGATGCGATGGTGGTGATCGAAGGTCCAGTCCTCGGCCATCCACCGGTTGAAGGCCCGAAACAGATGGCACACCGCCTCGGGGTCGTGGGCGAGGGGCTCCTCGTAGATCATGCCGAGCGTGGGAAAGAGCAGGCACCCGGCCAGCTCCTGCTGGTCGAGGGCCGCCTCACGGGCCACCGGGTCACGGTAGGCAGCACGGATCGGCTCACGGCGGGCAAGGAACTCACGGGGGTTGCGATGGTCGGGGTTGCCCCGGAAGTAGTCGTACATCGCCCCGGGCGGTGCCACCGGGTCGAAGGTCGGATTGGTCACCGCATGGCTGACCCTCCCTCCGATCACGTGATACTGACGACCGTTGATCTCAGACCACTGGATCACCCGCGAGCCCAGCTTCGGATCGAGGTGCCGGGTGAAGGCGTCGAGCGCCTCGTAATAGTGGTTGTCCGCATCGAACACCGGGTGGTCGAGCTCGTCGAACTCACGCATGCCGTCTCCTCGTGGCTGGCCCATCGGGCCCTGCCATCCTACGGGCGTTGCCGAGGTCGGGCGATTCGGATGCCCTATTTGGGCTTGCCCAGCCGCCAGAACTGGAGCGGTGACGTGCTCAGTGCCTCAGGGGACGAGGTGTAGGCCACGACCAGCCAGTGGGATCCGTGAGCAGGCGCAAAGACGTAGGCCGGGGGATGCAGGGTGACCACCGCCGAACCGTGGGAGGGGAGCACGACCGGACGATGGCCGGTGGTGTACCAGAACCCGTTCGGGTGACCGCTCCCGATCGTCACCATGAAGTGCGGTTCCAGTCTCTTGTCGGTGGTGTTGTGCACCTCGACGGTCACCGAGTTCATCGAGAGGGCCGCCTGGGACGCGGCGAACGACCGGACCTCGATCTGCAAGGGCGGCGACCCGAAGGCGAGGATCGACACGACGACCGCCGCCACCGCGGGCACCACGGCTGCCAGCCCGAATGGCAGGTTGAGGCGGCCGGTGGGGCGGGCCAGCGCCGGTCGGCTGGCGGGTGCCACGCACACGGCCGCCACGATGGCTGCCGGATACAGGTCGAGCAGGTAGCTCGACAGGCTCCGCGTGGCGACGAAGAAGGTCAACGGCAGGAGCAGCATCCAGATGCGCTTCATCTGGGGATACCAGACGACCAGCGCCGCCAGGAGGGCGACATAGACGAGCACGCCGGCCACCGTGAGCAGCGGGAGGGACACCCCACGGACGATGCCGTGCAATGCCAGGGTGACCAGCCCCTGTCCATCGGCGACGAGGGGGTCGTTGAACGGCAGGAGCGTACCCCGGGCCCACGCCGCCGGCTGCCAGATGATGAACGGCAGATTCACCATCCCGAAGACACCGACCACGATGGCCAGATACCCCAGTGCCAGCCGCGCCGGTCGCCGACCCGACGACCGGGCTTCGATGAAGAGCGCGGCGGCGAGGAACGGCACACAGAACCATGGGGACTGTTTGATGGAGCAGGCCAGCCCCAGGGCGATCGGTCCGATCCATCGAGCGGCACCGAAGCCCGGTCCGCGGCAGAACGAGTCCCAGCGCCACACGGCCACCACCAGAAAGGGTAGGAAGATGGCGTCGGTCCCCCCCGAGCTGAACACGTCGGTGAAGACACCGGTCAGTATCAGCAGCGGTGCCACCCACCGCACCGAGGACGGCAGCAGGACGAAGATGAGCACACCGGTCACCAGCCAGGCCCCCAGGTCCATCCAGTCGACGATCTGGTGATGGAAGCCGAGGAACATCGCCGGAACCTGCAGGAGGAACGAGCCCGCCGGATAGGACACATGATCCACGAACCCGCCGGTGACGGTGTAGGTCCAGTTGTTCGAGGCCGTCTGCAGGAGTCGATTGGCCGGTGCCATGGTCGCCGTATAGGGGTTGATGCCATGCATCAACAAGCGGGCGGCGACCTGATTGAACGCCCCGGAGTCCGTGGTGTAGTACTGGCGGGCGTGGATGCCGACTGCCTGTTGGCAGCCCGTGGACAGCAGCACCGATCCCATCGTGATCACCAGCATGGCCACGGATCGGGGGCTGTGCACGAGCCATACCGCGGCGATCCCACCGATACCGCCAACCACCACCAACGGGGCGATCAATCCACCGAGTGGCCACGCCGACCACGATCCCCACAGGTCGACCCCACCGATGATGACCCCGAGCCACACAAGGGTCCACGCGGCGCGCTCCGTGGTCCGTGTGGCACCGCGGGGATCGTTGGATCCGCCGGCGTCGAGCATCACCCCGGCCTCGGGCCGGTCATCGACGCGTACTACGGGAACACCCGGTAGGAACAGACCTCGAATGCGGTCAATCCGATCAGGAGACCGACGGACAAGGCCAGCACCGTGGCATAGGCCCGTCCCCGCAGCCACGTGCCGACGGCGATGATCAGCGGGAACGCCAGCAAGACGAACCGGGGCCGAAGTCCGATCGGCGCCGAAATCAGGCCCAGTGCGGCAGCGGACAGCCCGTAGAGAAGCATGGGCATCGGCATGCGCGACCGGATGGCGACGACTGCGCCCACGATGGCCAGGACGGTTCCGACGAACAGCAGGTCGTCCGTCTTGTTGGTGGCAATGGGATCGCGGAGGAAAATGGCCATCGTGTGGACGGGATAGGCGATCGATGGATAGCTCTTCCATCCTCCCCGTTCGGTCATGCGCCACGCCGCCAGGTTGCCGGTGTGCCGCCAGATCCACCCCTGGTACGAGAGGAAGCCCAGCGGGGCGAGCAGGGGGGCGGCGAGCGAGCGCCAGTTCCGCCCACCGGTGACCTCGCAGTAGGCACACCACAGACAGCTGACCTCGAAGGCCAATGCGACGGGCGTGGTGGCGCTGGCCAGCAGGCCGAGGAGTCCCGCCAACAGCCACCGCCGTCGCATGAGTGCAAGCAGGCCGAGGGCCAGGAACGTGATGGCGAACCCCTCGGAGTACACCAGGCTGAGCACGAACGACCCCGGGAACATGGCCACCAGCAATGTGGCGCGGTCGGCGGCCCGTTGATCGGTGTAGTGACGGACGAGCGCCCAGATGGCCACCATGGCCAGGCCACCGGTCACCGTGGCGATGGTGATCCCCGCCCCGAGCAGGGAGAGGCCGGTCAGGTCCGACAACCAACGGATCGACAGGGGGAAGAGTGGGAAGAACGCGATCGTGCTTCTGGCCACGTGCCCCTGGTTGAGTGGGAGATGCCGAGGCCAGCCGTCGGCCGCGGCGCGGATGAACCATTGGCCGTCCCAGCGGTCCACCTCGTCCAACAGGCCCTGGTGGGTGATGACCGAGACCATGACGAGGGTGGTCCAGGTGACCACTCGTGACGCCAGGTAGATGACCAGCGGTCGCACCACCCAACGCGGCCATCGTCGAAGTGGGTCGTCCGGTGTCGAGTCCGCGTCCGGGGACGAGCCCGAGCGCGCCGTCGGATCCTGACGAGTCCGGAGCGTCGCCGGCACCTCGGCCACCGCCACCTCCGATGTGAGCGGCCCCTCAGGCAGCATGGCCCGACACCACCGTCCGCCAGTGCTGGCCGCGCAGCAGCCACACCACACCACCCACTGAAGCCGCA
>Ga0307373_10008503_pt1 | contig 15613 bp, 16 predicted proteins | sample OX2MG_FD_202534 | JGI IMG/M metagenome (GOLD analysis project Ga0307373, IMG submission 202534) | Soil microbial communities from Risofladan, Vaasa, Finland - OX-2 | ecosystem: Environmental > Terrestrial > Soil > Coastal area > Acid sulfate soil | place: Finland: Risofladan, Vaasa | collected... | reverse complement strand
TCCACCTCGATCGAACCGGCCGCCGGCAGCTCCACCTCGATCGCACCGGCCGCCGGCAGCTCCACCTACGCAGCGGCTGCTCCGGCTGCGCTGCACGGCGGCCTAGGTTCCGGCGCCCAGCGCACCGTGGCTCTGGTGGTATTGCTAGCTCTCGGCGCCTTGCTGGTGCTGGCCTCGTCCAACCCGGCCCGCGCACCGCGGTCGCTGCGGGCGCTGCTGGCCACCAACGCCGCCGCCGGCTGAAGGCGGCCGCTCGGCACAGCGCCGGCGCCCCGGGCGCCAAGTAGCCTGCGCCGCCATGGCCGTCTACGCCCTCGGCGACATCGTTCCGTCCATCGACCCCGGGGCCTTCGTACACCCCGACGCCACCGTCATCGGCGACGTCACCTTGGGGCCTGAGTCCTCTGTCTGGCCCGGCGCCGTGCTGCGAGGCGACCACGGTGCCATCACCATCGGCTCGCGCACCTCCATCCAAGACGGCTCGGTGATCCATGCCGGGCCCGGCTTTCCGACCGTGGTGGGCGATGGATGCGTCATCGGCCACATCGTCCACCTCGAAGGCTGCACGGTGGAGGACGACTGCCTAATCGGTTCAGGCGCCGTCGTGCTCCAGCACGTGCGCATCGGCCGAGGCGCTCTGGTGGGAGCCGGGGCGGTAGTGCCCAACGGCACCCAGGTGCCGCCGGGCGCCCTAGCCGTCGGTGTGCCGGCCCGGATCAAGCCCGATGCCTCGCACATGGAGCTCATCCGCATCTCGGCCGAGGAGTACGTGAAGAACTGTCACCGCTACAGGTCCGAGCTGCGCCGACTCGACTGATTGACACCGCCGCGCAACTCCTCGACCGCAGGCGCCGGGTAGCCGCCGACTCCGGGGCGCCAACCGATGGCCAGCTTCTGCTCGGCCGGACCGTCCTCGGCCCACACGTGGCAAGTGTTGCGCGGGAACAGGGTGGGTCGCGACGTGGGTGCCGCATCGAGATGCGCCCAGTCACGCGCCCGGGCCCGGCACGACGTGGCCGCCTGAACCACCACCGGCCCCATAGTCCGGGCCAGCTGCTCCAGATGCGTGCAACCGAGAGCCCCTCCGAAGCGGTCCTGCACGGCGCGCGTGTAGCCGCGAGCCACGCTCAAGCCGACCAGAGCCTCGAAGGCGGCTGTGATGCCAGGGCATTCGGCGTGCGGGTACCGGTCCATGACGGCCCGGGCGTCGGTGATGGTGAGGTCGTCCTTGCGCAGCGCGATCTCGAGACGCATGTCGTGGACATGTTCGACGCCCGGGCCGCCGCCCGCCCACGGCCGCTCGTCGCGCAGCCGCCCGGTCACGACCAGGGCGTCGCCGCGCTCGAAGGCCTCGAACTCGATGACCCGGCGGTGGACAGGGACCTCACTGGGGTTCGGCTGCATCCGCCGATCATGTCCGGGTGTCACCGCGGCGGCCAATGCAGTGGCCACCGGCCCGCCCGTGTCCGGTGCAAGTCTCAAGTTCTGGATGAGGGTTGTGCCTGGCCGGCCCCGGCCAGGGCCAGAGATGACGGGGCGGTCCACCACCGATGACATGTTCGTAACTACCCTCGTGTGCGGTCCGAGTACGATGAACCTGCACCTGAGGTGGAGGAGGAACCCCGATGGCCCAGCGAGTTGCCCAGGCCACGCCGTTGCCGGGTCTCGGCGACGACGCCGAGACCGTCGAGGGGTTTCGTGGCCCCCAGGTCTGCAAGCTCGTGGGCATCACCTACCGCCAGCTCGACTACTGGGCGCGCACCGGCCTGCTGCGACCGTCCATCGCCGATGCCCGCGGCAGCGGCACGCAACGGCTCTACGCCTACACCGACGTCCTCGAGCTCAAGGTGATCAAGCAGTTGCTCGACGCCGGCATCTCGCTGCAACGGGCGCGACGCGCCGTGGAGTGCTTGCGCGCCGACCTGGCCGCCGACCTGGCCGCTGCCAACCTGGTGCTGGTGGGCACCGACTCGGTGCTGGCCCACAGCGACGGCGAAGTGGTGGACCTGCTGCGCGGCGGACAGGGTGTCATGAACATCGTGCCGTTGTCCGGAGTGGTGGAGGAGCTCGACGCCGCCATCCTGCAGATCCGGCGTCACGACGCCGCCACATCGCAGCCTTCGACGGAATCGGGGGCGTCCACGGCGCCGGCTTCGGCCGTCGCCTCGGGGTCGCGGAGATCCTGACGATGAGCCAACGGCGCCGCCACCTCGCTGGGGCAAGCGCCTCCTTCGCCCACGAGTCCGAGCAGCACTTCGCCGAGTTGCTCGACTTCTACGGCGTGCGCTGGGAGTACGAGCCGGTCGAGTTCGTCCTCGAATGGCACCCCGACGGGGCCCCCCGGGCCGCCTTCCGCCCTGACTTCTTCCTGCCCGACCACGGCTGCTTCATCGAGCTGACCACCCTCAACCAGAAGCTCGTCACCCGCAAGAACGCCAAGGTGCGGCGGCTGCGGGAGTTGCACCCGGGCATCGAGGTGAAGCTGCTCTACCAGCGCGACTACGAAGCACTGCTGGTCAAGTACGGCTTTCGCCGGGCCTCCTCACCCGCCGCATAGGCTGCCGGCGTGCCCGGCCTGCGCCACTCGCCTCTGGAGGCGGCCCACCAGGCTCTCGGGGCCAAGCTGGTGCCCTTCGGGGGCTGGCTCATGCCGCTCGCCTACCGGGGCGGCACCCTGGCCGAGCACCGGGCCTGTCGGGCGGCGGCCGTGGTCTTCGACGTGAGCCACCTGGGCACCGTACGGGTCCAGGGTGGGGGCGCCTTCGGCCAGCTACAGCGCCAGCTGACCAACGACCTGGCCAAGATCGGCCCCGGGCGGGCCCAGTACACCCATCTGCTCGACGAAGACGACGCCTCGGTCCTCGACGACATCATCGTCTGGTGGGTGGACGACGAGGTCTTCGACGTCATGCCCAACGCCTCCAACACGAGCGGTGTGCTCGGGGCCCTGGGGGGCACCGACGTCACCGGCGAGCGGGCCGTGCTGGCCGTGCAGGGCCCCACCGCCCGCCAGGTGATGGCCAAGGTGATGCCCGAGGCGGCCACCGTGCCCCGCTTCGCCGTGGCCGCCACCTCCTTCGCCGGGCACCGGGCCACGGTGGCCGGCACCGGCTACACCGGCGAGGACGGCATCGAGTGCGCCGTGGCCGCTGAGGTGGCGCCGCAGCTGTGGGAGGCGGTGGTGAATGCCGGAGCGGAGCCGGCCGGCCTCGGGGCCCGCGACACCCTCAGACTGGAGGCGGGCCTGCCGCTGCACGGCCATGAGCTGGGCCCGGGCATCACCCCGCTGCAAGCCGGCCTGGGGTGGGTGGTGGGCTGGGACAAAGGCGACTTCCGTGGACGGCGCCCACTCGAAGCCGAGCGCCGCCACGGCCCGCGCCGGCGCCTGGTCGGGTTGCGCGCCGACGGTCGCCAGCCACCGCGCCAAGGCGACACGGTCATGGCCCCCGGAGGGGAGTCGCCGGCGGGCACCGTGACCAGTGGGAACTTCTCTCCCGTGCTCGGCTGCGCCGTGGCCATGGCCTTGCTCGACACGGCACCGGGGCACGACGCGGCCCCGGCCGGCACGGCGCTCGAGGTCGACGTGCGCGGCAAGCGCGTCCGGGTGCAGGTGGCCGACATGCCCTTCGTACGCCGGGGCCGGCCGGCCGCCGCTGCGCCGAGCCCCGCAGAGCAGCGCTGATGGCCGGTTACTCGCCGCACACCGAGGCCGAGATCGAGGCCATGTTGGCCATGTTGGGGCTGGCATCGCTCGAGGACCTTTTCGCCGTGGTGCCCGAGGCGCTGCGCCTGGCCGGCGCCTTGGAGCTGGCCCCCGGCATCTCCGAGCCCGACGCGTTGGCCCGTATGGGCGAACTGGCCCGGGCCAACCGCCCGTGCGGGGCCGATCTGGTGTGCTTCGCCGGCGGTGGCGCTTACGACCACGAGATCCCATCGGTCACCCGGGCCTTGGCCTCGCGATCGGAGTTCGTCACCTCCTACACGCCGTACCAGCCCGAGGTGGCTCAGGGCGTGTTGCAGGCCGTGTTCGAGTTCCAGACCCTGCTGGCTCGCCTCAGCGGGGTGCCGGTGGCCAACGCCTCTCTGTATGACGGGGCCGCCGCCGTGGTGGAAGCGGTGAACCTGGGCTGTGCCGCCGCCGGGCGCCAGCAGGTGGCGGTGTCCACCGGGCTCAATCCTTCGTGGCGGGAGGTGCTGCGCACATTCGCGGCGGGCACCGGTCACCAGATCTTCGACGTGGGCCTGGTGGACGGGACCACCGACTGGGCGTCGCTCCAATGCGAAGAGCCCGGTGTGGTGGTGGTGGCCTATCCCAACTACTTGGGCTGCCTAGAGGACGTCGCGGCGGCGCGGGCGCTGTGCGACCGCACCGGGGCGCTGCTGGTGGTGGCTTTCGACCCGGTGTGCGCCGGTGTGCTGCGCTCGCCGGGGGAGTGGGGAGCGGACGTGGTGGTGGGAGAGGGCCAAGCCCTCGGCACCACCCTCGGCTTCGGCGGCCCGTACCTCGGGCTCTTCGCCTGCACCATGGCCCACGTGCGGCGCCTGCCGGGCCGCCTGGTGGGCGAGACGGTGGACGCCGAGGGCAGGCGCGCCTACGTCACCACGCTGCGGGCGCGCGAGCAGGACATCCGACGCGAGAAGGCCACCTCCAATGTCTGCACCAACCAGACCCTCATGGCCGTGACGGCCGCCATCCAGCTGGGTTGGCTGGGCACCACCGGATTGGCCGAGGTGGCACTGCGCTCGGCGCGCGGCACGCGCTATTGCCGTCAGGCCCTGCTGGCCGTGCCCGGGGTGGAGGCGCTGTGTGGGTCGCCGGTTGTGCGCGAATTCGCCTTGCGCCTGCCGACCCCGGCGCCGGTGGTGGTGGAGCGCCTGGTGGAGGAGGGCTTCCTGGCCGGCATTGCCTTGGACCCCGAGTACGCCGGTGACGACCGCGGCCTGCTCGTGGCCGTCACCGAGCGCCGGACGCGCCAGGAGATCGACGCCTTCGCCGCCGCCTTCGACAAGGCGGTGCGGCCGTGACCGACGACCTCGTGCCCCCTGCTGCGGCAGGGGGCCGTGCCACCAGCGCCCCGCTGCTCGGACGGGCCACCGAGCCCACCTTGTTCGAGTTGAGCCAGCCCGGGCGCCGGGCCTGGCAGCTGCGCACCACCGGGGTGCCCGAGTGGTCCCTGGAGGAGTTGGTGCCGGCCGAGCACCGGCGCTCCACGCCGCCGGTGCTGGCCGACGTATCCGAGCGTGACCTGGTCGGGCACTTCACCCGCTTGAGCCACCGCCAGTTCTCGGTCGACCTGGGTGCGTACCCGCTCGGTTCGTGCACCATGAAGTACAACCCCAAGGTGTGCGACACCGTGGCCACCATGGCCGGCCTGGCCGACGTGCACCCCGGTGCGCCGCCCTCGTGCACCCAGGGATGGCTGGAGCTGCTGGTGGAGCTGGAGGAGGCGCTGTGCCAGGTGACCGGCATGGCCGCCGCCACCTTGCAGCCGGCGGCCGGGGCGGCCGGCGAGCTCACCGGCCTGCTGCTCATGCGGGCCTGGCACGAAGCGCAGGGCCGACCGCGGCACAAGGTGGTGATCCCCGACTCGGCCCATGGCACCAATCCGGCCTCGGTCACCTTGGGGGGCTACCAGACGGTGACGGTGGCCAGCGACAGCCGGGGATGTGTGGACCTCGAAGCCCTGAGGGCCGTGCTCGACGAGGATGTGGCCGGCATCATGCTCACCAACCCCAACACCCTGGGGCTGTTCGAGGAGCAGATCGTGGACATCGCGGCGGCCGTCCACGAGGTGGGTGGCCTGCTGTACTACGACGGCGCCAACTTGAACGCCATTCTGGGCGTGGTGCGCCCCGGTGACATGGGCTTCGACATCGTGCACCTCAACCTGCACAAGACCTTCGCCACCCCCCACGGCGGGGGAGGGCCCGGAGCGGGGCCGGTGGCCGTGTCGCCCCGGTTGGTCCCGTTCCTGCCCGGGCCCCGGCCTGTGCGCCTCGACGAGGGGGCCGACATGGGCTTCGGCTGGCAGCGCTCGCCCCGGTCCATCGGGCGCGTGCACTCCTGGCACGGCAACGCCCTGGTGCTGGCCCGGGCGCTCACCTACATCCTGGTCCACGGGTCCGACGGGTTGCGCCAGGTGGCGCAGCTGGCCGTGCTGAACGCCAACTGGCTGCGGGCCCGGTTGTCGGCCACCTACGACGCCCCCTACGACCGGCCCTGCATGCACGAGTGCGTCCTGTCGGCCGCCACCTTGAAGCGCCGCACCGGCGTGCGCGCCCTGGACGTGGCCAAGTGCCTGCTCGAGGAAGGCTTCCACGCCCCGACGGTGTACTTCCCCCTCATCGTGGAGGAAGCGCTCATGATCGAGCCCACCGAAACCGAGAGCCTGCAGACCTTGGAGGCCCTGGCCGAGGCCTTGGAGGACATCGCCGCCCGGGCGGCGGAGCCCGGTGGGGCTGAAGCGGCTGCCGGCGCACCGCACGCCACCCCGGTCGGCCGGGTGGACGAGGCCCGCGCCGCTCGCACGCTGGTACCGACCTTCGACGCCAGGCCCTGAGCCCGGCGCCGTGGGCCGGCGCTAGACCCCCCACTCAGCCTTCGGCCGAGTCCACCTTCTCCGACGCTGCCGCCGCCTTGGCTTCGCGCTCGGCGTGGTGGTCGGAAATGGCCTGCATAATGGCGCCACCTACCGCCCCTATGAAGGTGGGACGGTTCTCCGCCGCCCAGTCACGCGAGCCGACCAGCGAGCCGACAGACCCCTGGAAGCGCGGCATCACCTCGCGGGCCAGCAACTCATAGGAGTGCAACGTGGCCTCGCGGTCGGCCCACTCGTGCGCCATGAACAGGAACGTTCCGAAGCCGCCTGACTGCTCCGCCAGGCGGGCGATCTGCTCGGCAGCCATGTCCGGGGTGCCCACCACGGCGAAACCCGTCTCCATGAGGGCGTCCACCAGCTTGTCGGGATCCAAGGTGGCCGGAGCCAGGGGCAGGGCGGCGACCCGCTCGAAGTAGTCCACCCACTGGGCCAGCCCGAAGGCCACGTCGCGCCGGGCCTGCTCTTCGGTCTCGGCGATGTGCATAGGGCCGACCAGACGCCAGTTGCGCCGGTCGACGGTGGTGGCGAACTCCTCGGCCCTCTCCTGCATGGTCACCCAATGCGACCCGAGTACGTCGAAGCCGCCGGCCGTGGTGGCCCCGATGGACAGCAGCGACAATCCGAAGCGCCCGGCGGCGCGCGGCCCGGCCGGGGAGACCTGGGCCGCCACCGCCACCTCGAAACGAGGGTGGGTATAGGGCCGCAGCTGCAGGCGGGCGTCGCGCAGGGTGAACCAGTCGGTGTGCCGGGTGACCAGCTCGGAGCCGTCGAGGAGGGCCAAGATGGCCTCCAGGGACTCCTCCATCATGTCGCGCTGGCGCATGGGGTCGATGCCCATCATGAAGGCGTCCGAGGGCAGCGCCCCGGGGCCCACCCCGAACATGACGCGGCCGCGGGTCAGGTGGTCGAGCAGAACCATGCGGTCGGCCAGCATCAGCGGGTGGTGGTAGGGCAGTGAGCTCACCCCGGTGCCCAGGCGGATGTGAGACGTGCGCTGGGCGACGGTGGCGATGAACACCTCCGGCGAGGCGATGATCTCGTAGCCGGCCGAGTGGTGCTCGCCGATCCAGGCCTCGTCGAAGCCGAGCTCGTCGAGGCGCACCACCAGCTCGAGGTCGCGCTCGAGAGCCAAGGTGGGGTTCTGGCCCACCGGGTGGAACGGGGCCAGGAAGATCCCGAAGCGAAGCGGCCAGTGCACTGCTGTGGTCCTCTCGATCGGTGGTGCTGTTGGTCGGTCGGTGCAGCGAACCGGGCAGTCAGTCGAGCAGGTCGGGCTGCTCGGCCACGATGCGGGCGTACAGGGGCTGGAAGCTCAGCCAGCCGGCGAAGTGACCACCCACCTGGCCGGCGGTGAGCGCCGCGTACTCAGGGTCGATGAGCACCGGCGTGCCGGCCGCCTCGGCCAGGAGCTGGGCCTGGCACGAGCGCTCCATGGTGATGAACCACCAAGCCGCCTCGTCCACGCTCTGGCCCACGGTGAGCAGCCCGTGGTTGCGCAGGATGACGGCCTTGTGGCCGCCCACGGCGGCGCCGATGCGCTTTCCCTCCTCCACGTCGACCACCACGCCGGTGTAGTCGTCGAAGAGCGCGTGGTCCTGGTAGAAGGCGCACACGTCCTGGGTGATGGGGTCGAGCTTGCGCCCGAGCGTCGACCACGACTTGCCGTAGATGGAGTGGGAGTGAGCGGCTGCCACCACGTCGGGACGCGCCGCGTGGACCTGGGAATGGATGGCGAAGGCGGCCCGGTTGACGGCGCGGCTCCCTTCCACGACCTCGCCCGAGGAGTCCACGCAGATGAGGTCCGACACCTTGATGTGGCCGAAGTGCATGGCGAAGGGGTTGACCCAGAACCGCTCGGGATCGCCGGGGTCCCGGGCCGTGATGTGGCCGGCCACCCCTTCCTCGAAACCGAAACGGCTGAAGAGGCGGAAGGCGCCAGCCAGGCGCTGCTTGCGGTGCAGGCGCTCGTCCTCGACATTGTCGAAGGTCGGCGGCATGGGGATCGCCGTGGCCGCCTGCTCGGTGCTCGTGGTCATGGGCCACACCTTACGGCCCCCCGACGAGACAGATCAGCCCGCCGCGTCTCATGTCCCGGCCTCCTCAGGCACGATCGGGTCCCGGGGTGTTGCCATTGTGACCAAAGTGAGTATTGTGTCAGTTGAGGTTAGATCACACATGAAATATCCCACCGCCGAGATAGCCCCCGCCGGACGCCGCCGCAACGCGAACGGTGAGCCGGCTCGCCGTCCTGCCCCAGGGCGTGGCACCGAGGCCTTCGCCCGCTACGAGCGGGCCCGCAGCGCCATCATGGTGGGCAGTGCCGTGAGAGCGGCGCGCCGGAGGGTCGGGATGAGCCAGGTCGAGCTGGCCCGCCTGGCCGGCACCAGCCAGCCCTCGGTGGCCCGCCTGGAGCGAGGCCTCGTGTCTCCCACCGTGATCAGCCTGGACCGCATCGCCCGGGCGCTCGGGGCCGAGCTGGTCATCGACTTCGAGCCGGCCCCGGCCGGTGGTAGGGGGGGAGGCCTGCTCGCTGTTCAGCGGCCGGCGCCGAGCAACCACTCGAGATTGCCGGCATAGAGCTGCTCGCCGGCGCGCCCGTCGATGGGCCCGGCCAGGCGTTCGTAGTCGGCCACCGGGCGGGCGATCCCCTCGGCGTGGGGGTAGTCGCTCGAGAACATGAGCATGTCTTCGCCCAGCTCGTCGATGAGCCGGCGCGGCCCTTCGTAACAGAACACCGCCACCCGCACCTGGCGGCGCACGTACTCGCTCGGGCGCAGCTCCATGGGCCGCAGGGGAGTGCCGTTGAAGCGGGCGTGGAACTCGAAGCCGCCGTCCAACATGACCAGGAACATCGGCACCCACACTGCCGAGAGCTCCATGACCCCGAGGCGCAGCGCCGGGTGGCGTTCGAAGACGCCGTGCACGGCCATGTCGCACAGGGCCAGGGCCGGGGCGCTGTAGATGAACACCGAAGACAGCACCGGCGACACCACGTCGGGATCGCCTTCGTACCAGGCGTCGTCGAAGGGGTGGGGGAAGGCGGCCACGTGGAATACCGGGGCGATTCCGTGCTCCACAAAGGCGGCCCAGGCCCGGTCCAGGTCGGGGTGCGACAGGGGCTTGCCATCCACCAGGGCCGGGGCGGTCATGGCCAGGCGCACACCGGCGGCCGACAGCGAGGCCAGCTGGTGCTCGAGCCAGTCGAGGTTGCGCAAGCTCACATGGGCGACGGGCTGGAACCGCCCGCCCCCGATGGCGGCCACGTCACCGGCCCACCGGTTCCACGCCGCCATGTTGGCCAAGGTGGCCTCCAGGCGATCGGCCAGGGGCCGCTCCCACAACAGGCCGTAGTTGGGAAACAGCACGGAAGCTTCCAACCCGAACTCATCCAGCTGGCCCAGGCGGAGCTCGGGGTCCCAAAAGGCGGCCGGCAGCGCCTCGTCGAAGGGGATCTCGGCCGGAAGTCCCTGGCGCACCCGGCGGCGGTAGGCCCCCATGGCGTCGAGGTCACCGGGGTGGTGGATCTCGGCCAGGTCGATACGGCGGTCGCCTTGGGTGAGCCAGGCATGTCCCAGGTCGTCCTCCTCGATGGAGAGCGCCAGGTGCCGCTGCGAGGGGTCGATGTAGCTCGACCACAGGTCGCGCCGCTCGTAGAGATGGGTGTCGGCGTCCAGTCTCCGGGCCACGGCTTCCACCTTCGCGCAAAGTCCGCAGTAGCGTTGCCCGGATGCGCTCCCGCCTGTTCGTGCCCGCTCGCCTTCCGGTGATGGGGGGGTGCCTGGCCCTGGCCGCCGTCGGTGCGGCCTGCGGGGGAAGCTCGGCCGACGGCGCTCTGGCCGGCAAGAGCCCGGCCCAGATCCTGGCGGCCGCCTCCTCGGCGGCGCTCAAAGAGAGCGGCTTCCACTACGTGCTTCAGGCCACCGGGTCGTCGCAAACCCAGACCATCACCGGCGATGCCGGGGTCAAAGAGGGGGTCCAGACCGTGGCGTCGGGCTCCAACCAGGTCGAGGTCGAGATCGTCTCGGGCCACGCGTTCCTAATGGGCAACGCCGGGGGACTGCAGAACACCATCGGGATGCCGGCCGCCTCGGCCACCAAGTACGCCGGCAAGTGGATATCGGTGGCCACGTCGGACGCGCTGTACCAGCCCATCTCGCAGGCCGTGACCATGAACGGCGTGCTCGGCCAGCTGAAGCCCCAGGGCACGCTGAGCGCCTTGGCCCCGGGCAAGATCGCCGGACACTCGGTCATCGGCGTCAAAGGCGGCCTGCCAGGCAAGTCCCAGGCCGGGGTCACCGGCTCGACCGTCCTCTATGTGGCCACGGCCAACCCGACGGTCCCGGTGGGCTTCGACGGCGAGGCCAAGAACGGCACCCAGACGGTCACCGACGTAGGCGCCTTCAGCCACTGGGGCGAGAAGATCGCCCTCACAGCACCGACCTTGGCCGTGCCGTTCTCGTCCATCCCGACGTCCTGACCCGGCCCACCCGTCTCACCGGGCCCAACGGGTCACCCCTTCACCTCACCGCCTCAACCCATTCCGAAAGACCGACGGGGGATCCGGCTCTCTACCCTAACTTTACATAAGATTGCTTATCGGCGGTTTGTGCCCAGGGGCCGCTGCTCAGGGGGCAGCCAGGAACCGGACCACGGCGGCGGCGAAGGCCGGTGTGGTCACCGCCGAGAGGTGGTCGCCCGGCACCACCTCGAGGCGAGCGTCGGCCAATCCATCGACCAGGCTCGAGGCGTCACCGACCAGGGTGTCGTGGCGGCCCACGACGACGAGCACCGGCACCGTGATGCGGCTCAGGTCGGCCCGCCCGTCCAGCGTCCTGGCCCGTTGCAATGCGGCCAGGGCCAGGCGGTCGGATCCGGTGGCGTCGGCGAAGGCCCGGAAGGCCCGGCCCGTGCCCTCGGGCAGCGCCCAAGGGTCGTCGGCCTCCAGGGCGTCGGCGATGGCGGCGGCGGGGTAGGGCTCCTCCCCCGGCCGCAGCGCCAGGAGGCGGGAGCCGATCCCGCCGAGCACCACTCGCCTCACCCGGGGGTCGGCCTCGGCCAGGGCGGCTGCTGTCTGGGCCCCCATGGAGTAGCCCACGGCGTCGAAGCGCTCGAGACCCAGATGGTCGGCCAGGGCCCGGGCGTCGTCCACCATGGCGTCGGCCCCGTAGGCGGCCGGCTGGTGCGGGGCGTCGGAGCCGCCATGGCCCCGGGCGTCGTAGGACAGCACCTGGAAGCCGCCGTCCGCCAGGGCACCCGCCACGCCCGGTCGCACCCAGTTGATGCGAGCGCTCGAGGCGAAGCCGTGCAGGAGGAGGACGGCGGGCCCCTCCCCCACGACCTCGTAGGCGAGGCGGACCCCGTCGGGCGCCGTGAAGTGGGCCACGGCCGGCGAGTCTGGCACGCCGGCCGGCCGCCATAGCGAAAATGGTCTATCTCATTCTTGGCATGACCCGGGCTCCCCTACCATCTCGCCGGGCACACGGGCACACGGGCACGCGGGCACCGCCCCGGCGCCCGGCACACGAAGAACGGAAGAGGACTTCAGGTGGGCGACGAGGACACCAAGGAGCTGCGCCGCCAGGTGGGGGGCGAGCTGCGCGCTGTCATCGACACATTGCTGTCGCGGCGGGCTCCCGAAGCAGGCCTGCACCGGGCCCTCGAGCTGCTCGGCGAGGTGCGCGACCAGCTGGGCGGACCCGAGGTGGCGCCGTACAACAGCGCACCGGGCTTCTGGTCGGGCGACACGGGCGGCGGCTGGGACTCCTACATCGACGTGAGCGTCTTCGGCGGGGGCGTGAACCCCCTCGGCACGCCCATGGACCTGTACTGGGGCACCGACGACGAGGGCCGTTACTTCGCCGACGGCACGGTGTCGCTGGGCCGGCCCTACGAGGGCGGCCCCGGCATGGTCCACGGCGGCTATGTGGCCGGACTCATCGACCACATGTTCGGCGCCGCCATGCACGCTGGTCCCGTCACCGCCGTGACCGCCACTTTGACCGTGCGCTACCTGGCCCCCACGCCCATCGACCGGCCCCTGCACCTGCGGGCCTGGTTCGACAAGGCCAGCGGGCGTCGCCTGGTGGGCCGGGCCACCTGCCACCACGGCGACGTGCTCACCGCCGAAGCGGAGGGACTGTTCATCCGGGTGGACATGGCCGAGATGGCCGAGCGGGTCCGCGGCGCCTGAACGCTCGCTAGCCTTCGCCGGTGGCCACCGCCGTCTTTTTCCACGCCCACCCCGACGACGAGACCATCGCCACCGGCGGCACGATGGCCAAGATGGCTTCCGAGGGACATCGGGTCATCTTGATCACAGCCACCGCCGGCGAGTTGGGCGAGGTGCCCGAGGGGCTGCTGGCACCGGGTGAGGACCTGGCCGGGCGCCGGGCCAAGGAGCTGGCCGCCGCCTGCGAGATCCTGGGCGTGGCCCGCCACCTGTGCCTCGGGTACCGCGACTCGGGCATGGCCGGCGAGCCCAGCAACGATGACGAGGGCACTTTCTGGCGCGCCGATGTCGACGAGGCGGCCCAAGCCCTGGCCGCCGTGCTGCGCCAGGAGGAGGCCGACGTCCTTTGCGCCTATGACGAGAACGGTGTCTACGGCCACCCCGACCACCTCCAGGTGCACCGGGTGGGGCTGCGGGCCGCAGAGATGGCCGGCACGCGGCGCGTGTTCATGGCCACCGTCAACCGCACCTACTTCAAGTCCCTGGCCGAGCGCGCCGCGGAGTTCGGGCTCGAGCTGCCCGACGGCGAGGTCGAGGTGGACGGGCTCGGCGTGGACGAGGACCGCATCACCACGGCCGTGGACGTGAGCGGCTTCTTGGACGACAAGCGCCGGGCCATGCAGGCCCACGCCAGCCAGATCGCCGAGACGTCGTTCTTCCTGTCACCGCCGCCGGAGGCCTTCGCCGCCATGTGGGGCACCGAGTGGTACATCCGGGTGGGCGCACCCGGCGGCCAGGGTGTGGAGACGAGCCTGCTGGTGCTCTAGCCCGCTGGGGCCTGGGCCAAGGTGGCGCTCAAGGTGAGCTTCTGCTGGCCGCGGTACACCGTCACCTGCACCTTGCGGCCGGGCGCCGACCCCTGCACGTCGTTGGTGAGGTCCTGAGCCGAGGTCACGGGCTTGGCGTTGAAGGCCACGATGACATCGCCCTGGGCCACGCCGGCGGCGGCGGCCGGCGAGCCGGCCACCACCTGCACCACCACCGCACCTGCCGACGGCGCGAAGCCGTAGGCCTGCTGGAGCTGGGCGGTCTCGTCCTCCACCTCGACGCCCAGATACGCCTTCGGGGCCTTCGCCGTGCCCCCTCTGCGCAGCGAGGCCAGCAGGCCCTCGATGGTGGCCGAGGGGATGGCGAAGCCGATGTTCTCCGCCGGCGCGTTGCCGCCGCTCGAGGCGGCCACCGCGGTGTCCATGGCCACCACGTCACCGGAGGAGTCGACCAGGGGGCCGCCGGAGTTGCCCGAGTTGATGGCGGCGTCGGTCTGGATCATGTTGGTGAGGTTCTCTGTCGCCCCTCCCCCGGTGTCGCCGGCCTGGACGGTGCGGCCCAGGGCCGAGACGATGCCCGAGGTCACCGTGGGGGTGCCGGCCGACAGGCCGAGGGCGTTGCCTACGGCGATGACGGCGTCGCCCACCTCGAGCTGCTTGGAGTTCCCGAAGGTCACGGCTTGGAGGTTGGCCGGCGGCGTGTCGAGCTTGAGCAGAGCGGCGTCGTTGGACGGATCGGCGCCCACCAGTGACGCCGACAGGGCGGTGGTCTGCCCGTAGAGGGTGACGGTAACCTTGGTGGCCCCGGCGATGACGTGGTTGTTGGTAAGCACCTCGCCGTCAGAGGCGAGGATCATTCCCGTTCCCTGGTCCTCGCCGGCCGGGCCCAGGGCGTCGATGGAGACCACTTCGGGCAGCACGCGCTGGACGATGGCGGGGATGGACGCTCCCCCGGCCAGCGCCGGCCCGGGGCTCGCCTTCCCCACCGAGATGGCCGAGCCCGACGACGTGCTCGTGCCCCCCACCGTCGCGGCCACGGCCGCCCCTACCGCCCCGCCCACCAAGGCGGCCACTACCACCACGGCCAGCCAGCTCGGCGGACGACGAGGGGCGGAGGTGGTCGGCGATGTGGTGACCGACCCGGGCGCCGGCCAGGCCGGTGCCCACGGCGCCCCGCTCGGCGATGCCGGTGCCCACGGCGCCCCGCTCGGCGGCGGCAGAGGGATGTCGGGCCTGGTGGGCTCACTCGGGCCGGGGACGGCCGGGTCGCGCTCTTCGTCCACTGTTCAGTGCTCCTGTCGGCGATGGCGTGGCCGTCCGGTGACGGCCGGGCCATGCTGGGCCCGACCCCAGGATACGGAGCGCGACCGGTCCTTCCGGCAGGCCTTTTTTCGCCTCGCCGGTGGGGCGGTAGCGTGGGCGCCCGTCATGGCCCGCAAAATCGACATCGAGCTCACCAGCCGGCGCGACGACGGCATCTGGACCTGGCGCGCCCCGGGGGCCCGCCAGCCCCGTGGCGAGGTCGACGGCGCGCTGATCCCCGAGGGCGCCAAGGTGGGCGACGTGCTGCGGGCCGAGGCCGAGTTCGACGTCGAAGGCATCGCCGTGACGAGCGTCATGGCCCCACGGGCTGAAGCGGCCAAAGCACCGTCTCGGATCGAGATCCTGGGCTCGGGACGCAACGACACGGCCGGGGTGTCGGTGGTCCTCGCCCCCGGTGGACGCCGGCCGCGACGCGACGACGACGAACGCCCCCGACGCCCCCGACGCGACGACGACGCTTCGGGCCGCCGCCCGTCGACCCCCGGGGCCGGCACCGGGCCCGCCCGCGGCGTTGGTGGTGGTGGTGGTGGTGGTGGCGGTGCCCGTAGTGGTGGCGGTGCCCGTAGTGGCGGAGCTGGTGGTGGTGGCGGTGCCCGCGGTGGCGAAGGTCGCCCGCCTGGCACCCGGCGACCCGAGCATGGCGAGCGACCCAATCGACCCGGCGGGCCGGGCCGGCCCGGTGGCGGCGAGCGTCC
>Ga0307373_10008500_pt1 | contig 15615 bp, 22 predicted proteins | sample OX2MG_FD_202534 | JGI IMG/M metagenome (GOLD analysis project Ga0307373, IMG submission 202534) | Soil microbial communities from Risofladan, Vaasa, Finland - OX-2 | ecosystem: Environmental > Terrestrial > Soil > Coastal area > Acid sulfate soil | place: Finland: Risofladan, Vaasa | collected... | reverse complement strand
GATCTCATCCGCCATGTAGATATTGACAGCCTGATCTGCTGTGAGCGATTGGTCCAGCTCATCGTTGATCACGCTTTGATACAGTCCAATCGATATCTCCTCCAACATGTCGAATGGTCTTCCATGTGAAAGTTTGCTCAACCTTTCCATGTTGTTCTTGCCAATCATTTCTATGACGGCATTGTAACGTCCCAACGTGGCAAGAAGCATCTCCGCCTCACGGTTGAGATCCTCCGTCTTAGTTTTGTCAAAGAGCGAAGACTGCTGGATCACCCTGTTCAGATACTCAAGCCCTGCGTATCCTACGAACAGACCACGGAACTGATAGAGTATCGTGTCGGACCTTGCGGCGAGTTCGATTGAGGCTGGCTGCTCTGGCTGTTCGCCGAGAGGTATGCCTGGGATTGCTTCTGCCATCGCAGAAGAAAAAGGGTGATACTATCACGCTGTATGATTGTATTACGCTTTTTACTCTGACCCTAACTTGACATTCCCTTTCACGGTCAAAGTCGAATCCGAACAAGAAGCAATAGACCTCCAGCACACGGTTGCATCCTTCCTCAATCTTGACGTTACCAAAGTGGACCGGTCGAATGCCTTTGTGTACAGCGCCAGAATGGGCAAGTTAACGATGGAATCAGTGATGACTGCGATTGACATCAAGGTTCCGTTGCGGAAGGTTGCCTGGACTTACATGGGGTTCAACAAGAAGGCCTGGTTCGGGAACATCAGTCTGAAGAAGTCTCGGGAAATTGTAACTGAAGAGGAGAAGAAGAAGGTCATCAATGAAATGCTCAGGAGACTGGGAGAAAGCTTCCAACTTGAAGAGGAAAAGGTTGTCGTCCAATGAAGAAACAGATAGCAGTACTGGCTTTCGCAATTTTGCTCCTGCCATTCATTCCGTTCATGAGTGCTGCATCGGCGCAAGGCGTCTCTTACGCAGCTTTGCATTCAGTGCAGTTCATAGGTTACGCGCCTGGAACCCTGGTGATCAGCTATCCCCACACTACTACCGTCAACTCCAATATCTCCTCGTTGAGCGGCGGAAGGTACACCTACAAAGAAGTCACAAGCTCGCCGTTTTCGACGATGACATTCTCCCTGAACGCTTCGGATATCTACACGGTCTACTTTGTGATCCAGTACCCCGTCCCTGAAAGCGGGAACCTTTCGTGGACTCTGAACTCCCCCGGCTATCTTCCGCAGACCGGAAATGCCTTCGTCAACAACGCGACATCAGTGGAACTTACATTTGTAGCCGCTCTCTTGAATCCGCAGACCTATCCGACCGCAGACCAGATCGCAAATGCCACGGCTGCAATTCTGATCAACAAATTGACTGAGCAGAATGCTCTCCAGCAACAGGAGATTAATACGATCAAGTCGAGCACTTCATTTCAAGACGATCTCTTCACTGCCTTTGTTACAATCGCACTGGTGATTGCCCTGGTCGCCATAGTCCTGGTGCGGAGATTGTGGACTCTGCCCCGGAGGTAACAAGCCTTGAATTTGTTATCCCTAGCACCAGACGCATTAGTCGCGATTATAGTACTGGTCGGATTAGCATGGCTCTTTGAAGACAGGGTTGGCTTCAGCAAAGGTGTGCGTCTTGGTCCATACGAATGGATCCTGAAGACCGCAACAGAGCGGGTCTACTACAGAATGCGAAGATCGGTCAGCGACGTATCGGCACTGATCCTGCAGGACCCAGCCGACGTCCTCGCGGAGATTAAGGCTGAACTGGAAAGCCCATACTTCAAAGAACTTGAAGATACGGAACGAAAGAAGCACATAGAATCAACCTTCAAGAAGTTTGATCTGAACAACGTACTGCATGATGAAAATTTCGGAATTCAAGCCTTTGTTCTGGGTGGTTTGCTTCGCAGTCCACTGCTTCTCTATGTGATGTCGCGCAAGAAAGACAAGAAAACCGGGGAACCCAGACCCTTCCCGTCGGGTCAGGCACTCGTCGCGAAGAGAGCCGTAGTCACTTTGTCCGGTATGCAGTCAAGAAGATTGGTAGAGGGTGACTTCTACCTGCTTCCGAAGAAGCATAAATTTGAGGGACTGCTGCGGAAACCAACACCTGTGGGGTTGTTTGTCGCGGACGAGGACTCCAACGACCGCGATTTGATTTCGCACATGGAGAAGATTACCCCGGCACTGCAAGACGTTGCAAAGGGAATCAGAACAGAGAGACAGTATGGCATCATAGTGAAAGACTTGAGCCGGCGATTGAAAAGCGCGCTTTCGGAGCAGAAGAGATTGGTGAATCGGTTGCGCACAGCGGCAGGAGACTCGATGGCAGATAAGAAGACAACCGATTTCTATGAACGTCGGCTCCCGAAGGGGGCGAAGATCGGAAGTTCACTCACCCCTGTCGTGATATTCACATTTCCGATCCTTGGGGCAATGGTGTTTGAATACGGTTTGCACTCTAACCCGATCTTCGGTGTGATTGTTGGTGGGTCGCTCGTGATGGTTGTCCTCGGGACGAGGGGATTGTGATAATCTTTGAGCTATCATGTAAAGAAGAAATTCGCCGAACAAATTGACGCGCCAGAAAAGTGTCTTGCTAATCTGAGGGCAGCCTACAACAAACATGTGGACTTGATATTGGGTAAAGAGTTGTGGAAGGACGATGGCAAGTTATTCTTTGAAAGCGACAAGCAACTTGGAAAATGGGCTGTCGAACCCAGTCAGACAACGGAGATGGCAGCAATGGCAGGAATGCAACCACCCGGAGCACCCCTTCCTGCCTCGGCTTCACCTTTCTCCGGAGGTCTACCGGGTACAGGAGTTCTCCAGAGCGGATATCCTCCCGTGATCATTCTATCAGTCGCCCTTCTTTCCACGGTCTTTCTCGCCTACGACAAGATAATCTCTCCGAGCCTCGCCGTGTTTTTTGGGGCATTCGGTCTTTTCTTATTCTTTGCACCCCCTATCATCGACAGGTTGCTGAAACTGCTTCCAATCAACAAAATGGTCGACAAGGAGAAGTCAATTTCAGAACTGTTCAAGATGGCGCACACGATATTTGAAGAGGCAATAAATGCGACAGCCTGGGTCGGTGAATACGAAGATTCGGGGGAACTTCCCAAAGACCCATTAGCGCAAACAATGATCGGCGCAATTTCTGACCTTTCGAACATCTACAGGGAAATTTTCCTTCGGTCAGAGAAAGAGTGGTATCAAAGGGCATTGATTAAACAAGAAGCAACCGTTCGGATGGCTAACGGTAGCGGCAGTTCGACGTCGGACGTTTCAGGGTGATAAGACGTGACAAAGCAAGAAGAAGAAGTGGTCTCGTTCGCCGCAACCCCGAAAGGGTTCGTGCGTGAAGTGCGTGAAGAAGAGAAGGAAAAGGAAACCCCGAAAGATGAAGTCAAGCCAGAACCATCGGCTCGAAAATTAGGCTCGTCAAACAGGTCTTTTGTCACGGTCTTGGGGGCGCTGAGTGCGATGATCATTGGGGGAGCACTCGCGACTTACAGTATATCGTTCGAGTACGCGCTCTATCTCCACGAAAAAACAGTTTCGTATTTCCCGTGGAGCTGGATACACGTCTACATTGGAACTTCCGCCGCGACTTTGGAACTATTCTTGATCGGGATAGCAGCTTCTTCAGCGATTATTTTCGTGGGCATGATGCTTTTGTCGAAGAAGAAGAAAACAGTTGTTCCTGACCGCGCCGGAGATCCGCAGAAACAAAACCAATCAAAAGAAGTTGTTGTGATTGTTCCGGAACCTCTGCCAACCGAGGTCCCAGAGACAACGGTTCCAAAGAATGTCTATCAGGATAACAGTTTTGATGAATTGATCGCGATGTCAGACGCTTCACAGGAACGAGCACATGAGATGGATGCAACTGTGAAGCAGGTTCGCGCCGACCAGAAATGGGAAAGAGACCATGCACTGGAAATACAGAATGAGATCTGGCGCAGGATACACGCTCTCGGAATTAAGGAGCCAGTGCAACAGCCGAGCGCACCACCTGCCCATGTGAAGGAAGTCACGCCTCCCAGAAAAGTCGTGACTCCGCCACCACCTCCCAAGCCACGGAAGGAGAAGAATTCAGGAAAAGCGAACGGGAAGGAGAGCGACTTGAAGGAAGCTCTGCATGAACAGGGCGAAATGGAAGCGCAAGTGGCTTAACGGTAAATTGTTTCACCAGCAGGTGAATCTATTTGCCGATAAGGTTCACGTCTCCCTGTCTCTCCAATGCGAGCGTGAACGATGATGGGTGCCATCATCTTTGCTTCTGCGCTGACTCTACCGTATATCTCCTCAAAAGTCGCTTCTGGTAGCTTCAGTGACCCGTACTTTCTGTTCCTAATTTTTGGACTTGGTATTGGGTACATTCTGATTAGATTGTGTCTTCGCAAATTTGAAAGCGCATTGCAGACAGTATCCACACGAGTCCGTAGTGCTTCGGACAATTCATTTGCAGTGGCATAGGGCATCGGATCGGTTTTGCTCAATTGTGGGATCCGCGCTGCCTTCTGGTCAAGGTAGCTTTGAATCTGGCGCATCAATGGACCGATTCTGACCCTAGTTCTCTTGGCTTGCAAGTCTTGCTAGAGAAAAAATGCCTAAACCCGGAATCTGATCGTCGACTCAACCTTTCCGGCTTGTTCATGGAGGCAAACAATGGCGCCGTCAGGTTCAAGTTTGTGGTAAACTTGCATGGTTCCAGTTTTCTTGATCTTAAGAATAGCCTTGTTCTTGGCATTGTGAATCTCATCGAGTTGCGCCTTAATTTGCATGTAATCATCCAAAGTCTTCAGGGTTGGCGCCTTCAGTCCTTTGATACCTTCTGTAAGCTCCTCGAATGTCTTCGCTTTGTCGAGCCGTTTGAATTGAGCCAGTATCACCTTCGCGTTGTTCCCGCCGTTGTTCCCCGAGGGCTTGCTGGATGTTCCACCTACACTGCTAGATCTTCTAGCGGAATTATTCAGTGAAGCAACGAGAAATGTTTGTAGATCCTCCACGCTCACGTTGTTTGCTACTCTGTTACAGGCTTCAACAAGATCGTTAGAATCCTTGAATTGCAACAAAAGCTCCAATTTCGGTTTAGTCGCATTTTTGATTAGTTGGTTCTTCTTGTCCACTCCCAGTGGATCGCCTAGTTCATCCACTGAATTAGTGAACATCATCCAAGAGTAGATCATTTTTGGAGTCGTTCCGAAGAGTTGAGCAACATTTTCAACTGGTAGTTTGTCTTTCCAAAGGTTGAAGTATTTTCCCTTCTCGTATGGATAGATATTGCGGCGAGCCATGTTGTCTTCGCCGACTAGGAAAAGAACCGTTTCCTCTGATAGATTCCTGTAGACCGCGAGTTTAATGTTCTTCCATTTGAGATACTTGCGAACTGCCTCAAGGCGCCTGTGCCCAGTCATCATCTGGAAGCGTCCTGCTTTCGTTGGAGATGGCCGAACTTTGGGAATCGGATCCATTCCGAGTCTCTGGATCCCGTTCGCAAGTTGTTTCAGATCTTCTTCATCTTCATAAGCATCAATCCTCATCTGGTATGGAGAGGGATCGACAAGGTCTGTGCTGGCTTCAATTATTTCATCGGGAAGGGGTAATGGTTGGATTCTATCTTGCTGCACTGTGTATTCCTACTCCTCTGGAAAATTGTCATATAGATTCTGCAGAAAGTCTCTGAGTCGTCGATTCATTGAAGAAGGCGTACAGAATACCGCTGTATCTTTCACGCTGTTACTTTCATGGCAACCAGCGTCAATGAGACAATGTTCCTCCGCGTCCTGAATTTGCTTCGCAACCTTCAGAATTGGTGCAAACATCATACTTAATTTTATTTCATCAATCCCACGTTTTAGAGCAATATGTGCGAAATGTTCTTTCATGCTTCTAATCTTCGCATCTGGCTCGACGACTCGCAGGAGGTCCCAGGGCTGCATGACATAGGTGATCGGCTTGAATCTGCCGTTGTCGCCCTTCAGTGCAAAACTCTCACTGCTGGACCCATCGGCCCCACGCTGGGCGCTTGCAATGTTTGTTCCAAGGCTGCCTCCATAGACTGCGTAACTTTGGATGGATCTGCCTTGGTACATTATGGAGTCGATGTATGGTTCAAAATTCGGCTTTACAATCCCGCAACCCTTGCACACAAACTCGCCGTTGTCACATACGAATTCTTCGCGACATTCAGGGCACCTGTCCATCGTAGAGAATTCTGCTAATGAAATGCTCTGCATTGATGTTACAGGAAGACTCTACTGGCCTATAACCAAACTGCAATTAGGTTAAAAGGAGTAAATGCTGTTCGGAGGTTTTGTTCAATCTAGCGGGTGATTTCAGTAGATTTCTTCTGATGTTCAATTTCGGCTGATACTTCCCTGTTGCTATTCTTTTGTTGTTCCCATATCCAGTAACTAGTCGAGGTCAAGCCGATTGCACCAATAATTGTAGTCAGAATCCACCAACCCCAAACAGAAGCGAAGATGTTGTCAAGTATGTTGTTGCAATTAATTGGCTCCCATAGGTACAGAATAGATCCACTAAAGCAGTAGTCATAGATTTGGGTGTAACCGTAATACGTCCAGTAGGCGCCGACGCCCGTGACTATTGAGAATAACAATGGTAGAAACAGACGTTTAGAGTATTGCATTGTTACCAACGTTCTCTTTGTTTAGGCTGGCTGGAATAAGTTTGTTTAGTGCCAATTCAAGCCACTTGTTCTTGGAACCTCTTGGATTTCCACGCCAAATCTTACTGTGATCCTGAAATAACTGTGCATTGATAATATACAAAATTCCCTACGTGAAATAGAGCCTGACTGATTGATTCCAATCCATGATAGTTGTAAACTGGAGAATAGACAAATGAAACCGTTTGATAGCATACATCTACTCGTGGGAAGGAAGGCTGAGGCTGACCAGAAGCCAACGCTGTACTGAATGGAAGTATGGGTGCTAGAAAGGCAAAGGTAAGAACCAATACCAGCAGAGTAGAAGCAATTATGAGTCGCTTTTGAGTTTGAGTTTCAAAGATGCTCGCCTTCACTTCTCCCTTGTTTCTCCTTACCTTCAAGAATAATAGACTGCCTGCAATGATTGAACTCAGTCCTAACACCAGTAGATAGATTCCCCTCCAAAATATGGGGATGAGAGACTGATACACCGTTTGACATCCGCCAAAACACCGAAACTGACCGAAGAGCAATCCTGACCCGTCAGCAAAGTAAAATCCTTCTAATGCTAGAGCGATGCCAGGGAGCAAAAGAGAGATGCTGATAATCAGCACTCTTCTGTCCTTTCTACCACCAGATACGATACTGTGGAGTTCTGGCAGATTGATAGGCTCGGAAGGTTCGTTTTCCGATTGCATAGTAAAGAAGTAGATGCAATGCGATATTAAAGAATGCACAATAGCAAAATCGTTCTGATTCTAAGAACACCAAAAGAACTAGCAGTCTGCGGCTAAACGATTAAAAAATGAGGTTAGCTTACTGTTTGCCTATATTTAACTCGTTAATTGCCTAACGCCCTAGTTGTCCTCAGGTAACCTTTGTTTGTGTGACCGATTCCTCGGCGGAACTTTCCAATTGTTCGTGTTACCTTTCGGTTGCTTGAACGGATTGTGTTCCGCTTTGTGTCTTGTCTCTCCACAAAAGAATGATAAATACCAGAACTAGAAAAACAATTAAGGCAGTCCATTCAAAGAAGATTGAGATTACCTGTAGATAAAATGTTGGATTGTCATCGTCCCGCAAAGCGTTGAAAATAAAGAGACACCAAAGAGCCTCTCCAAAAATCACAGTTGAGAGAATTGCGAGAGAAACGTTACTTGCTTTCATGCGACAAGAAATCCTCTAGTTTTCTCTTTTCTTTGCTCAGATTTACGCTTTCAATCAGAGTTTCTACTTTCTTCGATTCAAGGCTTACTAGGAGCAAATTGCCGACTTGGAAACCAATTCTCTCAACTTATCTTCTCTTGGTAACTTCAACCATATGCAGGGCATGTTAGTGTCGTTATGGTGCTACTTCCAGATGTAATGGTTGTCTTAACCTCAGCATTACTCTCTGAGATTGTTGTATAGGCAGTCTGAGCGTTAGGCATCTTCCGAACTTGCTAACGAGTAAAGATACTCAGGGACTGACTTGCGTTGGATTAGGCTCAATTTTAGCCAGCTTCGCATTTTTCCTACCGCTCAAATAACCGTACAATCCTATGATGAGAGCTGCTATTAGAAAAGCAACGCCAACCCAGAACAATAGAAGGGCTAGTTGATTGATGTAACACGATGTCAACCATAACGTAATATCACTTGGCAGATTTGGACTAGCTGGACAAGAGCCAGCTCCAAATTGAATTGTCCTAAGGTACCTAAGGTAAAAACCTGCCAAAATGAATGTGATTCCAGCTGCGAGAAAGCCAACAAACAGCGCTACGTATTTCATAGCGAATATGAATGGCATACCGAACTATTTGAGAGTACCCGCTGTAAAAGTTAGAGATTCGGCTTCGGCTCTGATTCCTCTTTGGGTGAAGGTCTTACATTGACAAGCGAGGTAAAAAGAATGACATATCCAACAACGGCCATAATCACACCCCATACTTGGTAGCGTATAAGAAAGTCAGTAATAGCAGAAGGACAAGCATTAGCATAACTAGGACAAACGGTGAATCCAAATGCTAGAATTAGTCCAACAATCAGGACTACTAGACCTATTGCGAATCTCAAAACATGAAGTTTTTTCGTCCTAAATGCTCCAATGAAAACAACAATCACACCAAAGAGTGTGGTTGGTATCCCGAGATAGAACAGCGAAGTAGCGAACTCAGTTGGAGTAGGCGGCATCAAGCATGGGGGTAGCACGGAAGTCGTTGTAGTTCCGATTCCATTTTGTCCAGTTGCTGTAATCACTTGGGAAAAACCTGCACCTGTGCAACTAGTAGTAAGGAAATTCGTTTGCCCCAAATAACTTAACATGAATATTACTCCAATGAAAAAAATAACAAAGCCGCAAAGCAAAATCGATAGTTTCAAAATCGGCGCAGTGTCCCCAGAGAAATCGCTCTGCTTGCTTTTGCCAATGTAAGACAACTTACAATGATGTTATCGGTCTTATTTAGTCGAGGCATTGTAGCTCAACCCGTATGTGTTGTAATCGTCGTAGTTGCCACGGCGCATGGGAAGGACTGGACCCCGTTGGTAGAGAACATAGAAATCATCGTAATGTTTGACAGATTGTAGCTCCCGTCAGGATTGACCGGCACATCAACCTGAATGTCTCCGAGTTTCAGCAAAGTCCACGAGCTTCCACCGCACTGTGAGATTCTTTGATTGCTATAGTACCCAAACTGGACAGCTGTGAACATCGAGCTGGTTCCCACGTTGCCAATCAAGCTGAAACTTGCAGTAGGGTCAACGACATACGTGTAATTCTTCTCGGCTGCAATGAAGCTCGAATTTTCTTCTATTGCAGAAGCGACCGCATAGTTTTGGAGAAACTGGGGAAGGGCAACCGCCAAGCGGAAAGTAAGAGGTTGTGCCATTGGGCAACGAGACCTTGTATCCTATGTAGGATGAATTTTGAAAGTTGGTTATGGTTGCATTCTGCACGTCAATCAGACATGGGGCGGAGTTACCAGTCTCCTGCGATGTCGAATAGGAAGTTGTCGGCTCTCTGGATGAACTGGAAGTGCTCTGACCACTAGATGTGAAACTCGTACTCGTGGTGTTGAACGTGGTGTTGAGATACACACCAAACCCAACGATAAGAATTATTGCAATAACAACTAGGCTAACAACCCCAAGAGAAACGGCCCTGTTTGCTTTTGTCAATATGAGACACCTCTCAAAGATGTCATCAGTATTATTTGAAATTACTCAATGACCGGTCAGGAACAAACGACAACACGAGAAGCACTATTCCGAAAAATGCAAGAAATTCAGGGAATGGCAATGGATTCACGCAGGTAGAATTCGCGCAGGCAAGGCGACCAACAATTTGAATGACACCTAGCACGGTTGCCAATCCAAAGAAGAAAATCGAAGTGAAAAATGGAAACTTGCGCAAGGTCATGATATCCTCTTGCTTTCCATGAATTTACGTTTATTCACCGAAACACAGCGGAACTTCAAATCTTCGGTTGGCCTCCTGATTTTTCTTGCTGTCAACTTTCGGTGCCGAACTGAAATGAAGGCTCGGGACTAATAGGATGATGCCAGCACCCAATAAGACAATACCAACAGAAAGGAAGGAACCAAAATGACAGGAAGTGTGGATGCAAGACTGCTCATCCAAATAATACTGAATCAAGAACAGGACTCCAGCACAAATAATAACGATGCCCGATATTATGCCGTACGGATTTGATTTGCGTTTTTTCTCAAGTTCCAAAGTCTTCTAGTCTCTCCTTTGAGTTTTCCTTAGAACAATTGCGATTAATGCGACCTAAGTTATAGCCGACTTGGAAACCAATTTTCTCACCTTGTGATTACCCAATTGTGGGACATCCAGTAGTCGAGGTTGTGCTGGTCACAGTTGTTGTCGTATATTGAGTCGAGACCGTCCTAGAAGAAACCGTGGTAATTGTAGCGCTAAAACCACCCGTAATGTTCGTGGGACTGATGTAAGTAGTGGTTGTCATACTTGGAACGACAACTATTATCCCGGGTTCAAGGGTGCAAGTCCCGCTTATCGTGATGGAATACGTTACTGTTCCTTGCGAGACTACGAATTCTGTAATTGTCACAAGAGTCTCGGTGTTTGATAGGGTTTGAGTCTCAACTGAAATTTCGGTGACTGTTGACGTAGTACCATTTCCCGTTATCGTGGTGGTCACTGGACTGGGACGATTCAGATAACTCAGTCCGTATCCTAGGAACGCCGCGAGAATAACCGAGCAGACGATGACAACTGAGGCGACCCGACTGATTGCCGACTTGGAAACCAATTTTCTCTCATCCTCTGTTTGCCTTTGTCAATGTATGACAACTTACAATTATGCTATCGGTCTTATTTGAGACTATGCGATTGCAATACTGTTCTAGTGACCAGAACACTAGCCGTTAAGCTCTAAAGATTCTGGCTTGAAGGTTTCGGCTTTGGTTCTGTTTCTTCATGGATACTTTTGGTTGATGGCTTCAATTTCATCCGTGCTGAAATCAGAGCGACAGCAATACCAACTATGAGAAATGCTATTCCCAGATACAACTTCGAATACACCCAAAAGGGCGAAAAGCAACCAAGCAAATAGGAAGGCTGAGGAGAGTTAGGACAAATAGAAGTGGACAAAGCAACCCGTATCAAAACTACTCCGACAACGGCAACACCGATGCCTACAATTGTGAAATCCTTACGCAAAGTCTTCTAACTTCTCCTTAGCTGCCTGTTCTTTCTGCTCTGTTTCGTCTTCGAGTGAAATCCTAGACTTTTCCATTTCGGATGAAACGGGTTTTCTCTTGATTGCATACACAACCATTATGACATTTCCAAGAATAAATAGAGTCAGTCCAGCAGCCAGTATTGGATAGTTGAGCCCATTTGGTACGCACACCTCTTTGCCCGTAGTGTTGTAGATTATGCAACTACCAGTAAGATACGTCGAATCGTAAAGAAGAAGATACAAGCCCGCCAATGACAAACCTACTCCTATGATTCCAATTATTATGGACTGGACTCTAATTCCCATGAAATTTCGTCACTTCCAATTCTAGACCTTCACAAAAACGGGCAAGCGATAAGAGGAGGTATAAATGGCAAAAAGTGGAATGAACTATTGTCATACGAGTAGGGAACTCCATTAGGCAAGTAGACAACTCCAAAATCCGTGCCAACGTAATGAGAGATTGAGTAAGAGATCCAAACAGAGATTGAGCCAAAGATTAGGACCGAGTCTCGCAGGGCTAGCGCAGGGCTAGCACACTCTCCACGCATTACCAGAACTTGATAAACAGGAACTGAGATTGGAATAATCGGAATCAAGATAGCAAACAGAGCGAGTAAGACAATTACAATGACGACCAGAATCTTATTCATGATTGCTCTACCCGAAACAAGTCATATTCAAGAGTAGTATTTGAAACTACACAGGAGAACGCACAAGCTCAGATTTCTCCGTAAGTTCAGGAATCAACTTGGGCTGGCTGAGGCTCAAGTTTAGCTGGTACATTTTTCCTACCGCTGAAATTAGGATCCCCTTAGACAGCCAGTTGCATTTCTATATGCGGATTCAAACCTATATTGTTTGCCAATATTTAGCTCGTCAATTGTTCAAAAATCCTAGTTTTGTTTTAATGAGCCCAAAGAATCACCTTAATTGCCAGTCCACACTGTCCTTTTTTCTCAATGGGAATCCCAATGAAGAAAACGACCGTCCTAGAATTCTTACTTGCAGTGGGCCTGACAGTTGCCTCGCTAGTGAGACTACGCGGTATTTGGCTTCCTGACTATATTGAGTATCACTATGGATATCCGTTACCATGGCTTATGCATGGCGTTGGCGTTCTCGTTGTTGTCAGAAGCCAGTGGTGGCTTAACGACCAAGGTGCCAGTCTGATTGTTGACTATTTTTTCTGGCTCGGCGTTTCGCTCGTTGTAGTTTCATTCATCTCCATAGTTTGGATCAGAATACGCAGAAGGCAACCGCGCGAGAAGGTGGGAAGCGGAGAACCAATAATCACGACATTCAGTTTTGAACACTCGAAAGAAACACCTTAGGATTCAGAACCCAATCCATACTGTTTCCTGAACGGAAACATTTAGGACATATCGAGTTCCGCAAGATTTGGAAGCGACCGTCTGGCTTTCACTTAGACAGCCACTTGCTTTTCTATATGCGGATTCAGACCATTTTTTATTTGGATACCACCGGGCCCGCTTAATAATAATACATACGCGGGAATTTTCCTGAGAGGTTCGGACCTTGTTGGTGGAATTCTAATCAATCAGCTTCGTGCGGTGCATTACTTCTTTTTGACTCCGAACCCAATTAGGAAGATTCCTATCGCAAGCGTTGCAAAGAATGGAATGATAAGGTTGGGAGGCGTTCCGCAAAAAGGAAGTGCGTATAGGGTGTAAGTGGTCGTATTTCCGTTGGACAGGGTCGTAGTTACGTGTTCGACGCCCCCACCGTAGCAATAGGCAAGAGGATCGAAAGCGAGGGTCAGGAAAAGGATCAGCGGGATCACAATCAACAACGCACCGATCCCAACAATCCAACATTTCAAGCAGGATTCCGTCCTCAAAACTCAGCAAACGAAGAACGGGTTTTGTTTCATCTTTAGTTGTTCTTCACTTTTTCTTCGGCTGTTGCACTTTGGTTGGTGAGTGCTTCTTCTGGGAACATCGGCTTTCTCCTGACCATCAAGTAAATCCCGAATACCATAGAGACGAAGCCGATGACCGGAGGCAGATAGAAACCCATCAATTCAGAGACCGAAGATTGTTCGCCTACTGGAATATTTGGCCCCTCAGAACTTGAAGTCAGGGAAGAATACACCAAATAGAAACCCCACAAGAAGAGTGCTATTCCCGCTAGTCTGTGAGTTTGTATCATATCATCTCACATTATAACGTCGGCAAGGCAGGACATGGTCGTGCCATACGGCAGGGATGTCTGATTCACAACATCTGTAGGAAGGATTCTCAAGACGAGCATTGAATTAGAACCATCAAGTTTCTGGGCCTCGACACAGATAGTGATTGCATATGGATCTGTTCCACTGACAGTGGCAGTTTCGTTAGCAGCACCATGTCCGTAGAAACTGCCTGACTGTACTGGAGCACCCGATGCTCCAGTGCCTAGGTAGCCTTGATAGGATAAGCCCCAAGGCCCATTGTAGTTAACAGATAGGACATAGGTCTGGTTGAAGAAATGAGGACAACCTAGCCCGCCAGTACTGGTACATAAAGTCGAAGTTGTCGAAGAGGTGTTGGTGAAAACAGTCGCTACCCGTGTGATGAAGATGGTAGTGGTTGATATATTTTCGGTATTGGTTGTTGTAGTGCTTGTTGTTCCGCTGGTTGCAAGAGTGTATCCCACAACGCCACTAGCCAAGACCGCTATAATTAGCAATAGCCCAACTAGCGAGTTTTTCATTCAACTGGAAGTAGGCTTCTATGAGACTATTAACTCTAGGGACAAGAACAGCGCTACTGAGGGTAGTCTCAAATAGTTCGGTGCGCCGTTCATATTCCCTATGAAATACGTAAAGCTGTTTGTTGGCTTTCTCTCAGCTGGAATCGCATTTATTTTAGCAGGTTTTTACTTTAGGACACTCGTTGTAGGCAGTCGCAGTTGTCCAGCTACTCCAATCCCTAGTAATATTTCGTTAATGTTACAAAGTTGTTACGTCTTTTGGACAGGCACCTTACTGATCTGGGTTGGCGTTGCTCTCCTGATAACGGCTCTCGGCATTGGATTGTACGGTCATTTCAAAAGCAAGAGAAATGTGCCGCCAGCTAATACCTCTAAACTTGAGCCACAGGCAGCTCAAGTCAATCCTTGAGCTTTGGCGTTTGTTTTAATGTAGACCTCAGAACCCAGCTTTTCAGACATTGATGGTTGTCATGTAGGTCGTTCCACCGCCACTTACGCAGGATACCGGGCAGTTCGCTGTAGCGCTGTAGGTGCCTTGTACGAAATTTGCGACGCTGATTTCGACGTTGAATGGATAGGTCGGGGCTGCGCCGCCTGCGGGAATTTTTACTTGAATGTCGTAAGGACCATGCGTTGTACCATCAGGGCTCGTCAATACCACCGAAAAAGTCAGACCTACCGGGAAAAGATTGAACTGGGAAGAGGGAACCATATCCAAGAGTGTCTGGGTGTGACAACTTGATCCGCCTCCAGATAGCCCAAAATCCGAAACGTAATGTGAAACCACCAGGTCGTTGTAATTACCTGATGCGGAGAGCTTCAACGTGCAGACGATTGTTGGCTGACCGCCGCTGTAAGCAGAAGTAGGAATAGATCCTAGAGCTACCATGACTCCTCCAAAGATTAGGGCAGCAATCAGAAATATTGCGATTGTTTTGCCTTCCAAATCTAATCAAACTCTTTGATGAAAACGTAACCTAGTCCGCCAACTGCAAGGATGATGGCTATTACAAAAAATGCCCAATCTGGGACTGCAATGCTCGACGAGGATCCGGTCGCTGACAGCAGGATGGAATAAGTGTTGGTGGGTCCCGCCAGGGCGCCGCTCCACAACACGTAGCCGAAGAACACGGAAAAGAGGAGAGCCCCGACTCCTGCGAAAATTCCGTAGAGCCCTCTTGGAGCAAGTTCAATCAGCGCGATGACGCCGGCTCCCAAAAAGATCAGAGGAACCATCCACTGCGAGAGGAAGTTGAGGATCGACCATAGTGCGAAGCCGAAGACCAAACCGCCCACCGTGAACATGAGAAGCAAGATCGGAATGCCCAGGGTCCCCAGAGCCGCGATGATAATCGCCCAGTCTTTGCCGTCCATAGCAGAAAAAGCGACTAATCCGCTATTGCCGCTAATGCTTTGTGTGCGTGAACATTGAAGAGCGAAGTCACTAGAAGCCCGATCACGTAGAGTACTGGAATTCCAATGAAGAGGAGCGAGAGAAACAGGGCGAATTTGGTCATGACTGCAAGAAACAATACCAAG